>Ga0306921_10001232_pt1 | contig 24539 bp, 20 predicted proteins | sample sta12Cox44000080_FD_203760 | JGI IMG/M metagenome (GOLD analysis project Ga0306921, IMG submission 203760) | Lab enrichment of tropical soil microbial communities from Luquillo Experimental Forest, Puerto Rico - statoxic.12C.oxic.44.000.080 (v2)... | ecosystem: Environmental > Terrestrial >...
ATTGACCCTAGAGTGCCGAAAAACATTGCGGCGGTGATTCCTAAACTGAGTGTTGCTTTCATGGTGAACCTCCTGGAGGCGGCACCTCGCTGGTGTCGACCTCGATCGAATGTGCTTCAAGTTAGGTACCCTTCTCTGCGCCAAAGAGACGGTACGCGATTCCTGATTTCATCGCTGCAGTTATGAGCGGAGCTCAAGCTTGTAACGACACCTGAGCGTTCGGATACGCCCATGAATCAGGTTGTGAGTTATGGTCGCGAGGCGCTGAGGACTAACAGTGCAGCGTGAGGCTGGGATGAGGTGAGGTGACGACGTCCGCAATGGCTGGATGACTGTGCTGGACTGCTGACCGAGGACTTTGCCTAAGAATAACGACGAGGCAAGAAAGGCGAAACATTACAAAGTCCGCATAAGCGATGGATCGCAATGCCGACGCAGGTCCGTTTGTGACTTGGAAGGGGCCGAATGTTGCGGGAAACAGAATGACGAAGCTAATTCCCAGCACTGCCAGGAGCGCGACATTTCGATCGAACCATGGCATGGTCAGCCACCACGAAGCCGCTTCTACTCATTTGAACCACCGAATGGCCCGAAAGTCGCAGATTTTGATTGTGATCTTGCCTTTGGGATCACGCTCATCCAGCAGGGCTTTGGTAGAAGCCACTATTCATCACCCGTCCCTGCGTTTTAAGATAAGGAGTTTCCCGCTTTGCCGAGTTACGCGTTAGCAGGGCGCCGTCCAGAAGCATCAATACAGAAGGGACTCATCTCATGAATAGTTTCGGCAGTCGGTCGACCCTCCACGTTGGTTCCAAACAATTTGAGATCTATCGCTTGAGTGCGGTTGAGGCGCAGGGCTGCTTGGTGCGGCGTCTGCCGTATTCGTTGCGAATTTTGCTGGAGAATCTGCTGCGCCGCGAGGACGGCAAGGAAGTGAAGGCCGAGGACGTGCGGGCGCTGACGGCATGGAACAAGAAGAGCGTTCCCTCGGAAGAAATCGCATTTATGCCGAGCCGCGTGCTGTTGCAGGATTTCACCGGCGTGCCCGCGGTGGTCGATCTCGCCGCGATGCGCGATGCGATGAAGGCGCTGGGCGGTGATCCAGGGCTGATCAATCCGCTGCAACCAGCGGAACTGGTAATTGACCATTCGGTGCAAGTGGACGAATTCGGATCGCCGAAGGCGCTGCAACTCAATGCCGAGTTGGAGTTTTCTCGCAACCAAGAGCGGTACGCGTTTCTACGCTGGGGACAGACGGCATTCAAGAATTTCGCGATCGTGCCGCCGGACACGGGTATCTGTCACCAGGTCAATCTGGAGTATCTGGCGCGCGTCGTCTTTGTCGGCGCCAAGGGCGAGAGTGGCCATCCGATGGCGTATCCGGACACGCTGGTCGGCACCGACTCGCACACCACCATGATCAATGGCCTTGGTGTGCTGGGCTGGGGCGTCGGTGGAATCGAAGCCGAGGCAGCCATGCTGGGGCAGCCGGTATCGATGCTGATCCCCCAGGTGGTGGGTGTACGCCTGAGTAACCAGCTGAAGGAAGGCTCGACGGCAACCGATCTGGTGCTTACCGTGACCGAGATGCTGCGCAAGAAGGGTGTGGTTGGAAAGTTCGTCGAGTTCTTCGGACCGGGTCTGCACAACCTGCCGCTTGCAGACCGCGCGACCATTGCGAACATGGCGCCAGAGTACGGGGCGACGTGCGGCATCTTCCCGGTAGACGACGAAACGCTGCGCTATCTCCGGCTGAGCGGTCGCACGGCAGAGCAGGTGGCGACCGTCGAGGCGTACTACAAGGAGCAGGGCCTGTTCCATACGGCCGATACGCCAGAAGCCGAGTACACTGACGTGCTCGATCTCGACCTGGCGACGGTGGAACCGAGCATTGCCGGGCCAAAACGTCCGCAGGACCGGGTTCCACTGTCGCGAGCGGCCGAGTCGTTCGAGCAGGCTTTGCCAACTTTGTTGAAGCCGGGGCAACACGTGCCTCCGAAACAGGAGTCGCGGTGGGAGACGGAGGGCGGACATCCTGCCGGCATGGACTCGCAACAGGATTCGGTGCAGGAACATGTGAAATTGGACCACGCGCTCAACCACGGCAGCGTGGTCATTGCGGCGATCACGAGCTGCACCAATACTTCGAATCCGTCGGTACTGGTGGCTGCGGGACTGCTGGCGAAAAAAGCGGTGGAGAAGGGACTAACCGTTCCATCGTGGGTGAAGACCTCGCTCGCGCCGGGCTCGATGGTCGTAACCGAATACCTGTCGCGTTCGGGATTACTGCCCTACCTCGAGAAACTGAAGTTCAACGTGGTTGGCTATGGGTGCACCACGTGTATTGGAAACTCGGGACCGCTGCCGCAGGAAGTCTCGAGCGTCATCACCGATAAAGAGTTGGTGGTCGCGTCGGTACTGAGCGGCAATCGTAACTTCGAAGGTCGCATCAATTCAGAGGTGCGCGCCAACTATCTGATGTCCCCCCCTCTGGTGGTAGCGTTCGCGCTTGCCGGGCGTGCAGACATCGATATGTACAAAGAGCCGCTGGGCTACGTCGGCAACGGCAAGCGTTCTCCGGTCTTCTTGAAAGACATTTGGCCAACCGAAAAGGAAGTGAACGAGGTTGTGCGCAAATACATCACCGGCGATCTGTTCCAGTCGGCGTATAAAGACCTGTTTAAGGGCGACGAGCGCTGGCGGGGATTGAAGGTTCCTGAAGGCGAGACGTTCACTTGGGACGAGAAGTCAACTTACGTGAAGAACCCTCCGTACTTCGAGAACATGCCTAAGACGCCGGCGGCCCTGGGCGACATCTCAGGCGCGCGTGTGCTTTGCTTCCTCGGCAACAGCGTGACGACAGACCACATTTCGCCGGCAGGATCGATTAAACATAACAGTCCGGCGGGTCAGTATCTGATTGCGCATGGCGTACAACCGGCGGATTTCAACTCGTATGGCTCGCGCCGCGGCAATCACGAAGTGATGATGCGCGGAACCTTTGCCAACGTGCGCCTGCGCAACAAGCTCACGCCGGAACGCGAAGGGGCGTACACGCGGCATTTGCCCGACGGGAAGGAAATGTTCATCTACGACGCGTCTGTGAAGTACCGCGAAGAAAACGTACCGCTGATGGTGCTCGCGGGCAAGGAGTACGGCTCGGGTTCATCGCGCGACTGGGCGGCGAAGGGTCCACGCCTGCTGGGTGTGCGTGTGGTGCTGGCCGAAAGCTTCGAGCGTATACACCGCTCGAATCTTGTCGGCATGGGCATTCTGCCGCTGCAGTTCCTCGACGACGAGAGCGCCGAGACCAGCGGACTCAACGGCGAAGAGGTATACGACATTGTGGGACTCGTTGGCGTGCTGAAAGACTTCGCTCCGGGCAAGACGGTGAAAGTGCGAGCCCAAAAAACCGACGGCACGGTTACCGAGTTGGACGCGACGGTCCGAATCGATACTCCGCAGGAAGTGCTGTACTACAAGAATGGCGGAATTCTGCAGTATGTGTTGCGGCAGTTGCTGCAGGGTAAGTAAGCCAATTCCGATCAAACACCGAACGGGCAGGAACTGATCCTGCCCCATAGTTAGCGTTCGTCCTGCCACATCAGTTTCCGATATCTCTTTAGCCTGAGGTTATGCAAACGCTCGGCTCAGGCTACTTCCCGGAGTAATAGCCTTCGCGCGCCTGAACGGTCATCTCCTTCTTCGTGGTCGTGACGGTGAGCTTATGGTATCCCGACTCGGCTTCGGCCTGATCCGGCGTGAAGCCCAGATTGTACTGGTTGCGCAGTTCCTCGCCGATGGTCTTGTAGATATCGTCGATCGATTCTTTCTTCGACACTTCGAAGAAGCGCCCCCCGGTCTGCTGAGCGAGCTGCTGCATCACTGCTTTGCCATCGGCATGACTGTGTGAGCCGCGACCTCCACCTCCAGGGTAGCCTCCTCCGCGTCCGCCTCCACCACCGGGATATCCGCCACCGGGATAGCCACCGCCTGGATAACCTCCGCCGGGATATCGCCCCGGATAGCCTCCTCCAGGGTAGCCACCGCCGGGATAGCCTCCGCCGTGACGTCCACCGGGAGAACCACCGGCCACATTGTTGTAGGCATCTGGGTCGGAGAACAGGATTGTGTACACTAGGGTGTTAGCGCGCTGCGCTGCTTCCATCGCTGCCGGCAAGCTTTCCTTGCTGCCCTGGTCAACGCCGTCGGAGAGGATAATCAGGGCCTTTCGGCCTTGCACCTTGCTGGTGATTTCGTCCGACGCCAGAAACACGGCATCGTAAAGTTTGGTGCCACCGCTGCGCATTTGTCCGGGATCGGTGCTGGTCTGCATCTGGCGCGGCTCAGGAACCTGAAGCTTTTGCAGCGCGGCTTCCAATTTAGGGCGCGAGCTGGTCAGGTCCTGCAGCAACTCAATATCAAAATCGAAGTGAACGATGAATGCCTTGTCACGCGTCTGATCGAGCAGGTCGTTTAAGAAGGTGTAGCTGGCGGTACGCTCTTTGTCGAGCACCCGCCGCTGGCTCAAGCTGGTGTCAACCAACAAGCCGAGCGTAAGCGGAAGATCGGTCACCTTGGAGAAGTATTTAATCGCCTGAGGATGTCCATCCACTTCCAGCTTGAAATCGTCTTTGGTGAGATCGTTGACAATCTGTCCCTGCTTGTTGCGCACGGTGGCCAGCACGTTCACCACATTGACGTCTTTCTTGATCGTGGTGGCGGCTTCCTGCTTATCCTCCTGCTGCGCTGTGACTGGCATGGTGACCAGCAGTACGGAGAGGAAAACTGGCAGCAGGCGAAAGCAAATTAACGAGTGGGTTTTCTGTGCGTGAAGGTTCATCGCACGGTGTGCGAAATGCATGGGCTTTCCTGGTTCGGCTGAATACCAACCTGAGCTGTCCTGAACAGGTGTAAACCCGCAGCGATGCGGGAAGTTGCACGCCTCAAGAGTAGACGAGGGGTACGGAGGGCGAGTCGAATAGCGATACCGTTAGAGGCCTCCGTTGAGGTCTCTCGGGGCAGGCAGCTCGACTGGATAAGGTTGACCGAAGTCCGCGGAGCGGCTAACGTCTGCCCCCGTCTCCGCCTCTTTAGCCTGATGCCTGGAATAGTCAAGCGCCGCACTCACGGCATAACCGCCGAGCAGCAGGTGTGAAGGCAGGTTCAGGTGCTTGACCGCGCGGACAAGAATCTCCGCTGCCCGTACGGGATCGCCGGCCATGACAACACCACTCTCCCGCAGGAGGCGAACCAGTGCGCCAACCGTGTTTTCGTATTCGGTAGACATTGTCTGCACCGTCATCGAAGAACCGAAAGCCTAGAACGCTCCGCTGGGTCAGGTGAGTAATCCGCTTCTGGTGTTAGTACCAGGAAAACGCTCCAGTGTTCACAGACGTAGCCGCTCCCTCTGTAAGGGTACCGCAGGTAATGTACAACGCTGTGCGGTACACTCCCAAATCATGATCACCGGGTGGCGCGTCTGCAGTTACTTGTGGCTGACCTTCTTTGTGCTGTGGATGGTTGCGGCCTTATTCACCAAGCGATCGGCGGTGCGTATCAGTTGGCAGCGCGGGCTTCGCTACGGGATTCCGGTGGTGCTTGGATACTACCTGATGTTCTCGTTGAAGATTGATATGCCGTGGCTGCAGCATCGACTTTTTCCGCGCTCCGAATCCCTCGATATATCCGCCATTGTCATCACGATTGCCGGAATGCTATTCGCTGCGTGGGCGCGGATCTATCTGGGCCGCAACTGGAGTAGTGCTCCCATGATTCGAGAGCGCCACGAACTGATTCGCAGCGGGCCTTATCGGCTGGTGCGTCACCCCATCTATACCGGGATTCTGCTGGCCATGGTAGGCACGTTTCTGGCGAACGGGAAAGTGCGCGGATTGTTGGCTGTGCTATTAGTTTGGTTAGGTTGGACGATCAAGAGCCGAATGGAGGAGGAATTCATGGTGCAAAGCTTCGGCGATCAGTATGAAGAATACCGTCGCAGGACGGGAGCCCTATTGCCGAAATTTCACAGCTAGCTTCCTCTAGGAGTCACGGGACAATTCGGGTTGGTTTCTAGTTGTACGGCGCCATTACGCAAAGCCCAGGTCAAGAAGCCGTCAGGAGGATTCTTCACTCCTGCCAGATTCGTCTTCTTGATACTTCTTATCTTTTGCCAATTGACACCGCTGAGGTTGGCATTTCCCAAGTCAGCGGAATCGAGCCTGGTGTCTGAGAGATCGGCGTTACGGAAATTCGCTCCGCAAAAATCTGCGTCGGCGAGGTCGGCCGCAACCAAAGTCGCGCGCTCGAAGTCGCTGTTTCGAAAGTTTGCTCCGTTCAACGATGCATAGGAGAGATCCGCGGAGCTGAAGTTACTGTTGCGCACATCGGCTTCGCTAAAGTCGCTGCGCAGCAAACGTGCGGACGGGAGCGAAACCCCTTGCAAGAAGGCTTTGGAGAGATTGACGCCAACCAGAGGAACGCCGTCGGCATTGAGTTCTGACAGAGCTTCGATGCGGCCTCCGCTCCCGCCCATGTGCTGCGCGGTGTTGATCACCTGCCACGCCTGGTAATGCTTCTGCTTGAGGCGGTCGCCAGACTCTCTGAAGTAGAAGAGCACTGCGATCAGCACGGAGAAGCTGCCGAGGTATTCCAGCACTTCGAGGAACGACCAGCGGCTGAGTGTATAGGCGAGCCACGCGAACGGCCACTCTACGGCCAACAGTGGCTTCATCCATGCCGGCTTGCCGGTGCAATAGCTCTGCCACGGCCCCGGCGGATCGTGCTTAATGCGCAGAATCATGACCACTACAGTAGCATTGCGGAGTCGCCAGAATGGCAGCTCGCGAGCGGCAAACATCGCTGATCATGGGCTGGGAAACGGCGGCAATGGGACGTTACAAGACGGTGAAAGTGGCGGCATCGACTTGCGAGACGCAGCGGTCGACTCTAGAATCGCCTATTGCTGTGGAGGTGACGGATGCCACCAATCAACGTAGGCGATGAGGCGCCTGACTTCGATCTGCCCGCCGTGATGGGTAACATCAAACAGCGCGTGAGGTTAAGCGATTATCGGGGCAAAAAAAATGTGGTGCTGGTGTTCTATCCGGCTGATTGGACCCCGGTGTGTTCGGCTGAGCTTCCCGCGTTTAACGCCGAGCTGGAGAAGTTCGAGGGATACGGCGCCCATGTGGTGGGGATCAGTGTGGACTCGATACCGAGCCACATCGCATGGCAAAAAAAGGAGATCGGGATCCTGAGCCTACCGTTGGCCAGCGACTTCTATCCTCACGGAGAGGTTGCCGCCAAGTTCGGCATCCTGCGCGAAGGCGACCCGGTTCCGGGCATCAGCGAGCGCGCTGTGTTTGTCGTCGACAAGAACGGTCGCGTGGCGTACGCCAAGATCTACCCGATCGACAGGCAGCCGGAGACGGAGGAGGTGTTCGAGGTCTTGCGGAAATTGTGATGCCAGACTTTAGGGCAACAAGTGAAAACCCCGCACGTGGCGGGGTTTTTTTGCGGCTGACAAATTGATCAGCTAACTGGCCTTAGCATGCTGAAGCGGATCCTGGAAGGCTCCGATGAGGATTTCCAGTACCTTTTCCATATCGTCAAAGCTGTAATTGGCGCGCATTTCTGAACGGCCCGCAATCACCTGGTCACGCCACATCCCCTCTGCCATGCCCACGATGGCCGCACGCACAGCATCAAGGTTCACGTCCCGCCGGATCTGGCCTTCATTCTGCATATCGACCAGGATTCGGTCGAGCAGCTCTCGATACTGGTGAGAGCCACGGGTCAGAACAACTTCATTACTATCCTTGCGAACGCGGCGCGACTCGAGTGCGGACAAGACCTTCAATTCGGGATCGTTCTCCAACTCGACCGAGATCGCCTTCAAGACGTTCAACAGCCGATCGGCAGGCGAGGCGTGATTGATGGTCTTAATCCTCTCGTTCATGCTGGCCCATCCCCGATCGAAGATCGCGACCAGCAGTCCTTGCTTGCTGCCGAAATGTTTCATCAACTGCGATTCGCTGGTGCCGGCTTCACGCGCGATCGCCACCGTACTGGTGTTTTCGTATCCATTCTGAGCAAAGAGCCGCTTGGCGGCCCGAAGGATTCGATCGTGGGAGGAGAGTTCCCCGGACATTTTCATCACTTCAACCTGCTTCCCGACGTGTGGCAAATTAATGGTAGTAACACCCCTGTGCAATTGGAGTTCCGCCGAACCAAGTTCGATTCGCTTTCTGCCCCATCTGCTCGAGACGTACCGCTACTAGTGAAGTTTCGCCCAATTAAGTCAAGCAGTTCCTTAAGAATTGTTAAGGATGGTTAAGGATGTGACTTAGAGTAATTCTGCGCTGCCACTGGGAAAAAATTACTGAGTTTTAGTCGATTTGCTGGCCGTAGTCGACTTAGCGGCCGTAGATTTGGGCGCTGGAGCCGCGGGGCCCGCGTCCTTGATCACCTGATCGATGAGCTGATAGAGCTGAGATCGATCGGCGACTTCGATGAAGGGCTTTCCCCGGACGGTGTCGCTGACTACGTAGATCGTTGGAGTGTGGTCGATGCCTACGCGCTGACCCATGGCATAGTCGGCCTTCACCTTAGTGGTCAATTCTCCCGAGGGATCGACGACGAAGGGGAAGGTTACCTTGTTGTCGGCAGCGAAGCGCTCGGTCATTCCGCGCAAGTTCTGGGGCGTGATTTGCGGCTGGTTCGAAAAGATGAAGAGCCGGTAGTCGTCGCCCAGCTTCTTCGATTTGGTGTCGAAATACCGCGCGTTTACTGCCGCTTCGAACGACCAGTTGTGCATGGGCAGCGGAAAGTCGTATTGCACCAGCGGGATGTTGTACTTCCTGGCCGCTTCATGCAACAGCGGTGCCGCGCGAGCGCAGTCGGGGCATTGCAGGTCTTCGAACACAAGCAGCGCGACCTTCGAGCCCTTCGGAGGCTTTAGCACCGAGGTGTCGCCACCCCACGCAAGCGCTGAGCAGGCCAGGGCAAGCCCAGCCACCAATACCGTACGAGAGAAAAAAGGGATCCGTTTCATTCCAAGTGTTCCTTCATAGGCCGGCGCGGAACCGGCAGCCACAGGTAATGCAAACCTCATACTAACGGAATTGAGGGGCGGGAGTCTTGTAGGTTTGGCATGCAGTCAAAAAAGCCGGGATTGGCGGCTCCGGACGGAGGTAACCGAACGGATCCGGTTAGGACATCTTTTTTGCGGAAAGCTCAAAAACGGCGAGTGCCGCAACTCCTTTGACCCCGGTCTTTCTTATCGAAATGATCTCGAAGACTTCACAACCCTCCGTGACAGGTATCACATAACCAACTTGCGTGACTGCGCTATACAAGTAGCCATTGAGGCAGGGACCATTCTTGTCTTCTCTGGAACCTCTCGGATCCGAATTCTCGAGGCGTTTTAGTTCGGTTGTGTTGCAGAAGGCGGTGGAACTGAGTGAAGACAAAGACTGGTGATGCCTCGACATGCTGGCGGGCATTTATGACGCGCTCGGCCGTGCCGATGAAGCAGTGCAAACCGAACGCCAGGCACTAAACCTGGGTTTGAGCAGAACAATCACGCCTTGGAGAAGTACCTCGAGAGCAATCTCGAACACTACGAACGCGATGGAGGCAAGCTGCAGTAAGGCATGCGCAGACGGGAGCCGCTAAATCCTTTTATGGTCCGGCAACTTCACTGTTACTGGCAGTGCGAATGTTGTCTTGGCAAACGCGGGCCGCGGCGAGCAGCTTATCAAATCCGGGGGTGAGGCGCACCTTGCGCAGCATGGGATCGAGTTCGAGGTTCGAATATGCACAGTAGTTTTGTTCAATCGCACCCTGCAACAAATGCAGTGAAGCCGGGCGCTTTCCGCAGTCAGCGAAGAGGGCGCCCTGGTAATACAGTAGCTCGGCGTCGGGCGCGGCTGGAGGCGTGGTTTCAGCTTCGTGCGCCAGTTGGTCTGCATACTCCGCCGGCCTGAGGCCTAAGCAGGCCTCGAGCAGGTCGCGATGATAGCGTGGCGCGGTAGGCATTTTGGTCACTGCCTCGCGGGCTTTTTCAATCTCGCCTTCGCGCAGAAGCAGGGAGGGCATAACGTAAGCGGCCCATTCCGATTTGGCATCGAGGTTGATGAAATCGAAAGCGCGCTTGGTATTACCCATTTCCATGAACGCCCAGGCACAAGAGCGGAAAGTGAAATTACCGGGATCGAGTGATAGCGCTTTATCGCACTCCTCGGTAGCCTGCGGCAGCATTCCTGCGTAGCGATAAACGTAGCTCATAACCCAGTGAGCTTCGGCGGCATCGGGACGCCGCTCGAGGAGCGCCTGCGCCTCCTGGTAGGCCTTACCCAGCTCGCCACGCTCAACCCGATTGGTAATGAGCTGTCCGGCCGCCACAACGCGGTTGGGATCCAGCGTGAGAGCGCGCTGAAAAGCATTCGTAGCACGCTGAAAAGCCTGTTCACCGCCGTCGGAGTAGCTGTAATCGAAGTAATAGCGCATCCCTAGCTCTTCCCAAGCAGGCGCATAGTTCGGATCGCTTTCGACGGCGTGTTCGAGCACCACGATAGCATCCTTGTTGGGACTAGGATCGTGTGGCAAAGCGAGACTGTGGAGGTACAAATCGTAGGCCGCAGGATCGTGAGGCCGGGTGCCTTCTGCTGCTTGTGCGCCTGCAAGACCGATCGCCGGCAGCAGCCCCCCGTTGACTTGCGATGTCAACGTCGATTGCAGTTTGGTAAGGTCGTCGGCGGGCGCAGTCAGATTGGTTTGCCAAAGCAGCTTGTCGCTAGCACCATCGATGGCTTCCAGCGTTACCAGCAGGTTGTCGCCCTGCTTCAGGAAGTGCCCGGTGACGACGGTTGCGACTCGGACGTCGCTGGCAACCCGGCGCGCATCGACGTCGGCGGCAGTGTACTTGTCCGTCATCGCCGACGGGCGCACATCCAAGGTGCGCGTAGCCATCAGAGCGTTGGAGATTTCGTCGGCAAGCGCGAAACGTAGGAAGTCAACGCTCACATCACCGTTTACGTTTTGCAGAGGCAGCACGGCGATGGTGTTTCGCGCGTGCATGCCGGCGCGCAGTTTGAAGAACCACGCACCCAGCGGGACCAGCAGGGTGATCAGCAGCGCGATCACGCCCATCAGGATGTAGACCTGCTTCTTGCTGGTGGTTTGGAAGGTAGTGGTCGAGATCCGGTAGGGCAATGCAGGCCGCATGCGCGCGGTGGTCGTCATGCCGGGCTCGGTTTCGCGCTTGAGCGATTGCAGATCGCCTTTCAGTGCCAGCGCGTCGGGATAGCGGTTGCCGCGCTCTTTCTCCATGGCGCGGCCGATGATGCCTTCGAGCTCGGGAGGAAGATTGGGGTTGAGCTTGAGCGGAGAGACCGGCTTGCGGTTCATCACCGCTTCCAGCGTTGTCACCGCGTTGCTGCCAATGAACGGCCTCTGCCCTGTCGCCATCTGGTAGAGCACAACACCAAATGAAAAAATGTCGGTGCGAGCGTCGAGTTCCTCGCCGCGGGCCTGCTCCGGCGACATGTACACGGCTGTACCAAAGATGTCGCCGGCCATGGTCATCGGGTCGTCCAATCCGGACTCGCCGCGCATGCCGGGTGATAGTTTGGCCACGCCGAAGTCCAGGATCTTCACCTGCCCGCTGTTGGTAATAAAAATATTGGCGGGCTTGATGTCACGGTGGATTATGCCCTTTGCGTGGCATGCTGCAAGGGCGTCCGACACCTGGATGCCGATATCGAGAATCTCCTCCAGTTCGATAGGCTTGCCGAGTAAGCGGTCCTTGAGGCTGACCCCTTCCAGCCGCTCCATGACGATGAAGGGATGACCGTCGGTATCCTCGATGTCATGGATGATGCAGATGCCCGGGTGGTTGAGCTGCGAGGCGGCCCGCGCTTCCCAGAAGAAGCGCTCCAACGACTTGCGATCGTTCACCAGCTCCTGGGGGATGAACTTCAGGGCAACATGGCGGCCCAGACGGGTATCTTCCGCGTCATAAACCGCTCCCATTCCGCCGCCACCGAGTTTCGAGACAATGCGGTAGTGGGAAACGGTCTGTCCGATCATGCTGGCGGCCGCAGTTGCCATTGGCGGTTATGTTAGGCCGCTGGCGGGGAAGGGTCAACTGATTGGTGGAGCGGACTTTCGCAAAGTCGACCAGCGGCGCGAAGGCAGAAAAACGCGGCATCAGAGGGTTTTAGTCACCCTTTGCGCGAGAAGCCGGGACCCGCATCGGACTCAGTTCAAAGCGATTCAGGCCGACGCGGACGGAAGGATCATTCTTCATGACTGTCAGAGCTTGGGACTCATCCGCCACTTCCAGGACTGCAATACCGAAGGCCCCATCGTTCGCCATTACGGGCCCGTAGATGAGCACATTGCCGACGTCAAACTGCAGCCGAAAATAGTTGCTGTGTTCCGCCATCACGGCTCTTTCCGCGTCGGTGATGTCCATAGGAAAAGTCGCCCGGGGAGGAATCAGTTTGACAAAGTAATGTTGTTTGCTCATGACGACAGCATGGTTGCTGAAAGGACAAAAGGCAACTGCTTATTCCACCCAAAGAGCGCATCGTCACTTGAGTCACTCGATTTCGAAGCCGGCCGCTGTTCACCAGATATTCGCACGTCATTAAAGCCGCATTAATGCTGCGATTCGGCCTCGCAGTGTACCCTTCGCAAACGGACGCTCAATGTCCCTGGGCGGCCAACTCATTACACGCGGGCTTAAAAGGATCGTTTCACCATGGCTACAGAGTCGTTTCCGGTTGCCGGTGCGCCGGCCACTGCTCCTGCAACTCGTGGTGTACACGAGAAGCTCTCTAAAGGGCCGGGTGCGATCGGCACCGCAATCTTCCTCGTGGTGCTGGCGATCGGTGTCGTGTACGCCGCCTCACACCTGATTTCCGATCTTGCAGCCGTACACTCGCCGTCGATTTACCCGTTTATTTTGCTGGGGGTAGCGCTGCTGGTGGCGCTGGGCTTCGAGTTCGCGAATGGATTTCACGACACGGCGAATGCGGTGGCGACGGTAATTTATACCCACTCGCTCGATCCGCATATTGCGGTGGCTTGGTCGGGGATGTGCAACTTCGTTGGCGTGGTCTTGTCCACTGGCGCGGTGGCCTTCGGGATCATCTCGCTGCTACCAGTGGAACTGATTCTGCAGGTGGGCAGCGGCGCAGGATTCGCGATGGTGTTTGCGCTGCTGACGGCGGCGATCATCTGGAATCTCGGCACGTGGTACTTCGGGCTGCCCTCTTCAAGTTCTCACACACTGATCGGCTCGATTATCGGCGTGGGCATTGCTAACCAGCTCATGCAAGCCAAGACCGCGACCAGCGGCGTAGATTGGGCACAGGCGGCGAACGTAGGCAAATCCCTGTTGTTCTCGCCCATTGTCGGCTTTGCGGTAGCGGCCGCACTCCTGAGCCTTTCGAAAGTATTCATCACCGACAAGCGGCTGTACACTGCGCCGGAAGGAACTAACCCTCCCCCATTCTGGATTCGCGCGCTGCTGATTCTGACGTGTACGGGCGTCAGCTTCGCTCACGGTTCCAATGACGGACAAAAGGGTATGGGCCTGATCATGCTGATTTTGATCGGCACCGTTCCGACAGCCTACGCGCTGAATCACGCCGTTACGGCAGCGCAGTCGGCCGATTTCATCGCGGTATCGCAGCAGGCTGCCAAAGCCCTGGACAATTACGTCTCGCCTTCTGCAGTGATCGGCGATCCGCGTGAGGACATCTCGAACTATGTGCGCAGCAAGGAATTTACGCCCAACACAGTGCTGGCGCTGCGCGCGATGATCAACGATATCGGCACGGAAGTAGCAAACTACAAGGAGTTGAAAGACATTCCGCAGGACCAGGTGCGAAACTTCCGCAACGACATGTACCTGGTAAGCGAGGCACTGCGGCTCATGCAAAAGTCGCATGTCGAGATTTCCGCCACGGATTTGAAGACACTCGTCAATTACAAGAAGCACGTCGACTACGCAACCAAGTTCATTCCCACGTGGGTAAAGGTTGCAGTAGCACTGGCGCTCGGATTGGGTACGATGATCGGTTGGAAGCGGATTGTTATCACCGTCGGCGAAAAAATCGGGAAAGATCACCTGACCTATGGCCAGGGCGCAGCCGCTGAGATTACTGCCATGGCGACCATCGGCGCTGCCGATTATTTCGGCCTTCCGGTCAGCACCACGCACGTGCTGTCATCAGGCGTAGCCGGCACGATGTGGGCCAACAAATCGGGCCTCCAGTGGGCGACGGTGCGTAACCTGATTATGGCGTGGGTATTGACGCTGCCGATTTCGATCATGCTTTCGGCAACGCTATTCTGGGCGTTCCGGCACTTTTCTCACTAACGAAACGACCCAAAAACCAGACCGGCCCCCAAGGCACAACGTTGCGCTCCGGGCTTGTTGTTTTCCTACCACCTGACGATATGGGATTCGACCACAGCGAACTCAGACACTGAACAGGGATCTTCCCGGCGGTGCGCCGAGAAGCCTCGGTGATAACATTCTGTTGATTGGGATCTAGCTGGGTAAGCCAAGTGACGCGCTGTACCTGTACGGCTGTTGCCGTCGCGTTATTCATGCTGCCAGTTGTTGGCTGGGGCCAACAATCGCACAAGCCCCATTCTCCGAATAGCTCGTCAGAGTCCCTGCCGAACGGTGCGACGGATCCCGAACTGACAACGTTCACCCGCGCCGTTGCTCTGCAGGCCCGGCCCGATCAACTTGGGTACTTTCACTCCATCATCGACAGTACCGATAGAGCACTACAGGAATCGCGCGAGCTGCAACGGCTTGGGCCAGAGGTCAATAACACCTCCACCATCAATGCGAAGTCGCTCGAGCTACGCGACACGATCGACGACGTCGATCACTACAACCGGCGTTTCCTGGTATCGTTCAGCAAGTTTCAGGAGAGCGAACTTAAACCGCTGACCAAACGAGTGCGGAGATCTTACAAGTACGCTGCCAAGGAGTGGGGAAACGTTGGCGAACTCATGGAGCCGGGCAAAACCGTGCCCGAGAAGCTGATGAGCGCCGCCGCCAACCTCGAAAAGGCACTCTCGGACTTTCGCACCGATCAGATTCGGCTTGGGCGTGAGATGGGAATCCAGTCGAAGTGATATTGTTTTTTGGGGGATGAAAAACCTGTCATGTTTCGAATTGCGCTGATCGTCTCGTTACTCGTTTTGTCGCTGGCTTGTGTAGCCATGGGCCAGGGGGCGACCGGTCCGGTAAACTTCCAGGTCTCACAGGAGGTTCAGAATCGGTACAGCTCGCCCACACCCGGGCCGGGTGCGAGTGGCCAGACTAAGAAGGCCGTGATCGGGAAAGGGAGCACTTCCATCGATACAGGCGATCCGAAAAATTTGTTTTGGACAGAGAACGCCGATCTTAGCGGGGCCGGCACGGCAGTGAATGCCGACATGATGTGGGATGCGTCATCCAAGATTTTTTACGCATTCGCCCATACGAACCTTCGGTGCGCGCACGGGAAGTTGATCGAGGGCAATGTTCTGATCGGCGTCTACGGCAAGCGGAATATTCTGGGCAAGACCCCGGGCGCGGGTTGGTGGGTGGTGGAGTTGGCGCAGAACCAATGCCAGGCGCCACTGGCAGGACTGTATGGCTGCAAGTTTGATGGGCAGGGCAACAATCTGGCATGTGGGCGTGCTGAACTGGATCCCCGCATCAACGACATGGCGATTGTAGAAGCGACCAGGTTCTGACCCTGTACACCTCACGGCTGCGTGTATACCGGATTATTCGGCGAAGGTGGCTCGTAGTCCTGCCCGTACTTGTTCTTGTGTTGCGCTGCCGCAGCTTCAGTTTCGCGAATGCGCAGAATCCCCAGCGTGTGCGTGCTTTCGTTGACTTCAACTTCGCGCGTTAATGCCGCCAGCGTTTCCGGCAGCGCATTCTCGCTCCAAACGTGCAGGTTGTAACGTCCAGGCGGAACACCTGAGATGGAGAAGTCTCCCTTCTTGGCGGCGACGGCGAAATACGGGCTCGCGACGACCACGACCACTGCACTCATTTCAGGATGGATGTTGCAGAAGATGTACGACACGCCTTCACGGTCGAAGTGCACGGTGCGGGTTGTGCCGGCTTCGTACAGCCCGAGGTCGAATTTCTTGCCGTTAAAGAGCGAGAAGACATTGTGAAACCAGGGATCGAGGTTGGGGAAGTCGACTGTCGATCCTTTAGTGACCACCAGCAGGTGAGGCTCGAACGCCTTGTTTTTCTGCCTCAAAACGCCGTGCATCGGCGTCGAATCGGGCGGGTCGCCCAAGGGAATGAGCCATACCACCGCGGAAACCGGGCCTTCTGGAGTGGCGCCGCCATACGTCGAGACGCGCCCTGTGACGTTCACGCTTTGCGCGGATGAAATCGCTGCGAATACCGCCAGCATGAACCCGGACAGCAGCGGAATGTTCAGGCTTGTCTTCACGATACTCCTCAGAACAAAATTCCCATTCCCAGATTCACCTGCCCGGCATTGGCGTTTGTGTCGTAAATCGAAAATGTCTTAATGTGCCGATATTCCAGCGAGAACAACACATCAGAGCGCGGACGATAAATCACATTGCCAAATACGCCCTGATTGCGAGTAATTGTGGGATCGCCATAACTCTGAGGGTTGGGGAAAATGCGCAGGTCGGCGGCGAACGGATTGTCCTGTCCGAAGGCTGCGTTGAACTCAACTTTCGAAGTCGCTCGATATTTCAATTGTGCCCAGCCGCCGACAGTGTTTAGCGGAATAACTGTGGTTTTCGGATCGTCGAACGCGCCGTTGAAGAGCACGCTCTGCCCGAACGCTGCTCCCAATCCGCCGATCGCCTGCCCGCGATAGAACGACCCGCTGAGGGCGAGCTTGCCGCTGAGCGGAAGATTCCAATCCGCGAGGGCGGCATAGCCATTGACGTTGCGGCCGAAGCCCCAGTTTTCCCGGCCGTAATAGCCGGCGGCACCGATGGTTAGCTCACGACCGAAGAATGGATGCGAATAGGCCATCCGTGCCGCATAGGCTGGCTGGCGTGAACCTTCTCCCGCCTGGGGCATGCGTTCCCAGGTGTATTCAAAAGCCGGCGGCTCGCCTGTCAGGTTATCCAGAATTCCGCCCTGAATGCTCAAGGTCGACTTCTCGGTGAGCGCTATACGGTGGCCGACGTAAATCTGTGGCGTCCAGGCCCACAAGTTACCCGAGTACGACAAAGCCGGGACGATCAGCGATGCGAACGAAGTTGGCATGTTTGGCTGGAAGAAAAGCTGTTCCTGCCCCATGACTACGTCGGTGTTCTTCCAGTCGAGGCGCATACTGGCAGTACGCAGGCGCACCAGCCCCATACTCACCCCGTTCGATACCCAGGGAAAGCCTCCGCCGGCATCGAAGTTGATGCTGCCGCTTGTCCTGGCGCCCATCACTTGCGGACCAAATACTTCAAAGCCGAAAATTGATTGCCGCAGTGTGCCGCCGAACGATCCGGAGGGCGATAAGCCGCTTTGCTCGTAGGCCAGCTGGGGGACATCGATGTTGTCTACAGTACCCTGTGTGCTAAAGAGGTTAAACAACGCAATACCAGAGAACCGCACGCGATACTTGGAGCCGCTCTCCACCTTTGTTTGATATTGCGTGTCGAGCTTGCCGTTCATCACTTGTTGGTCTTCCTCGAGATGGCCGACGCGGACATCAATCGGCGCCGCCTGCTCGCTTCCGGATGCGGTGCCGAAGGACTGCGCGGCGCGCTCGGACTCCAGTTCCTGCCGCAGGCGAATGATTTCGGCGCGGCTGGCAGTCGTTTCCTGCTTGAGTTGCTGCACCATTTCCTTAAGTTCATAGACCTGCGACTGCAGTCCAGTGAGCGATGCCGCCACGTTGTCGTCGGCTGCGGCAGCCGGCTTTCGATCCTGAGCTGCGGCGCCCGCAACCAGCAATAGCGCAATAGCGCCGACTTGCGTCACACCCGGAAGTCGCGATCTTCGACAGAATTTCATGCTCCACCTCTGGGGAGAGAAGTTAGGGGTCCTGGGCCGCCGAGACGGAGATCGCGCTGACAGAGGTCGCGCTGGGTAGAGTGATCCGCATAACGGTGCGACCCGGCGCCGATTCTTCCACCTGTAATTGGCCAGAGTGGTCCTGCACGATCTTCTGGGCAATCGTCAGCCCCAGACCGGTGCCATTCTCTTTTCCATAGCTGACGAAGGGATGAAAGACTTTGTCGCGAATCGAGGCATCGAGGCCCGGTCCATCGTCGACGATCCTGATGTCGATTTGGCTATTGCTGTTTTCTACCGTCACCGAGACGTGACCTCCCCGAGCCTGCACCGACTGACAGGAGTTCAGCAGAAGGTTGTAAAACACGCGCTCCATCTTGCGGGCATCGCACATTGCGAAATGCACACCGCTCGATGTAATTCCCACGCTCACCTTTTGGAACTCGGGATGGGCACGAATTAACTCGATGGCGCGACTTGCAGAATGTTCGACGGCAGTCTCCGTCAAGCTCAGTGCCTCGGCTGGGCGCGAGAGCTCCAGAAGAGAGTCGATCAGGTCGGTGAGGCGATGGACAGCGACGCGAATTTCAAGATACAGCTCCTCGCGCTGCTTAGGCGGCAGCCCCGGCTCAGCAAGGAATTCCGCGTTCGCTAGGACAGCCGTCAGGGGATGACGCAAATCGTGGGAAATGGAGCTGGCCATGGTTCCGATGGTGGCGAGACGCTCGGAGTGCAACAACCGTTGCTGCGCCTGATGAAGGTTTTCCCGCATACCAACGAAAGCCTTCGTGACTTCGCCGACTTCGCCGTCCTGCCGAACGTCAAGAGGAAATGCATAGTCTCCTTTTCCCAGCGCTCGCACGCCTTGGACGAGACGTTCCAGCGGGCGAGTGAAGGTGCTGGCCAGAAGGTAGACCAGCAAGCTCCCGAGTAGGACCGCGCCCAAACCGACAAACAGCAGTAGTTGCCGCAAGTGACTTAGGAATTGTGCTGCCTGGTCGTAGGATTTCATCACGTAGATCGTGATCGGCGGCTCACCGCGATTGAGGGCCAGCGAAGCCACCACAAAGCTCTCGTTGCCTAGTTTCACCTCTACTGGTTCGTCGGAATTGTGTGCGGCCAACGCTTGCTCCAATTTCTGTACTTCTGATGACTCGACCGTACTGACGACTTCGGAGCCCGCACCGACAACCGCGACCTGGCCGGACGCTACGCGCGCCAGTTCGTGGGCAACGTTTTGATTGATTTCGTATCCGATGGCTACGGTGCCCAGCACCGAGTTGCTCGATTCCGGACCAAAGTAAATTGGCGCAAGAAAGACCTCATACAAATGCCCCCCGCCAAACCACCACCACTGTTTGGCGGAATCCACATCCGGCCTGTGCTCCCGCACCACCTGCGCCTGCTCCAGCGTTACGCCGGCGGCGCGGGTGTGAAAACCAACGATTTGGCTGCGCCGGTCTACTAAAGCGAACAAATCCCCGCCAGAAAGCCGAAAGAATTCCGTCGAGCCATCCTGAATCGTCGGAACATGTGGCGTGGTCATCAGCGCCTTGAGCACCGGCAAGTCCGCCACGAGTTGCGCAGAACGCGCCAGCGATTCTTCACGCTCCTTCTGGAAATTACGAAATGTCTCAACCGAATTGGCGAGATCGAGACGCAGGTTACGCCGCACCTGATTCTCGACGCTGCGCTGAACGATAAGCAGCGACACCGCCGTAAGACCGGCGGAGGTCAAGAGCATCGCAATCAGAAATTTGGTACGTAGGCGGATGGGGTCTCCTCGCCTTGTGATCTAAACTATCGCACGAACTTGTATCCCGTACCGTGGACGGTGCGAAAGTGCACGGGCTCGCAGGGATCGGTTTCGAGCTTTTGCCGCAGGCGCAGGATATGCGTGTCAACGGTGCGCGTCGTCGGATAGCTGTTGTAACCCCACACTTCGTTCAGCAGTTCGGCACGCGAGACGACGCGCTCCTCGTTGTTCAGGAAGAAGCGCAGCATCTTGAATTCCTGTGGGGTAAGTGGCACGGGCTTGCCCGCCTTTGACAGTTCCATCTTAGAAAAGTTCACTTCCACGTCGTCAAAGGTAAACAATTCCCGTTTTTCCGGGCTCTGGTTCAGGCGCCGGATGGCGGCACGTACCCGCGCCAGCAGTTCGCGCGGACTGAATGGCTTGGTTACGTAGTCGTCGGCGCCAAGCTCCAGCAGGAGAACTTTGTCCACGACGTCGCTGGCAGCACTGAGAACGAGTATCGGCACACTGGCCGCCTGGCGTTTGATTTCGCGGCACAGGTCCTGCCCCGACCGTCCTGGCAAGCGGAGGTCGAGTATCACGACCCGCGGCACCGTATTACGGAAAACGTCCATGGCGGACGAGCCATCGGACGCAATGGTGATGTCAAACCCCGCTGTTTCGAACGTACGGCGCAACGCACGCTGTACGGAAGGATCGTCCTCGATGGCAAGCACCTTATCCATGGGTTCCTATTTCCGTGAGAACAGAAGTTCTATATTCAAGAGCTATATCAGTTGATGGTGGCGGTCAACGGAGAGTTAACAAATTTGTGACATGAAATGACCTATTTTCAATCAGTGCCAACCCCTATGACAACTTGTTGACAACTCTTCTACAGCGCCATGACAACACTATTTCTTTGGCGAAATAGATTCGAGTAGTCGATCAATTTAGAGCGAGAAGCCCGGACTCTGCTGGGAACCAGATTCGTGAGCTCGATTGGCTATTGCTGGCGTAGGGGAACGCTCTCAGCATAAGCCGCTCTGAGTAGGGGTCTTCGCAGATAGGAAAGCGAGGATCCCCGGCATCATGTCTCCTGGGCAATTCGCGCCAGGCCGGAGTGGCACGCTCCGGCCTGCTTTTTGCCTATTTTCCTGATGGCGTTCCGTTAGTGGGCATACCTTGAAATTCCTGATTCATCCAGCCCTTGAAGGCGTCGAGCGCCTGCGGACGTCCGAGGAAGCTTCTCACGAGATCATTAGCCGGCATCGACCCGGTCTTTTCTAAAACTGTCGAGCGGTAGCGGAGGGATACTTCCGACGCCAGAAGATCGTTGCGATTGAACTGGCTGAAGAAGTCCTCGGCAATCACTTTGTCCCAAAGGTAGGTGTAGTAGGCGGAGGAATAACCGGTCAGGTGAGTAAAAGAGGCGATCTGATTGTCGCCCTCGACCGGCTTGAACGGCAAGAACTTCTTGATGTTTACCGGGAATGCCTGCTCCAACTTAGCCTCTTGTGGCGGCATCTGGTGCAAGTCGAACGACACACTCGTGTAGACCAGTTGGCCGCGCGCCCAGAGTCCGCGACCGAAAGCGTCGGCACGATTCGCACGCGCCACCAGTTCGGCCGGGATCGGCTCATTGGTCTCGTAGTTGCGCGCGAAGGTCGCCAGCACTTTGGGATCGTGCATCCACTCCTCGAGCATCTGTGATGGAGCTTCCACGAAGTCGCTTTCCAGGTTGCCGCCGTAACCAGCCCACTCCTGTTGTCCCTGGAAGATCCAGTGCATCAAGTGTCCAAACTCGTGGAAGAAGGTAGTGACTTCGCTGTACTCCATAAGGCCGGGCTCGCCTGGCTTTCCGCCGGAGAAGTTGCAGACCAGCACAGCTTCGGGCAGTTGCTTGCCTGGTTTGCCATCGAGTATTGGATTGGAGCTGAACCACTGGTCCTTGCCCGGCCGGGGATGCATGTCGAGGTATATGCGGCCTAATTGGTGGTTGCCATCATAGACGTCGAAAGTGCTGACCGAGGGATCCCAAACCACCGCATTCGGCACCGGCTTGAAGGTTACGTGGAACAGCTTGGAGGCGACGTCAAGAATTCCGGCTTGCACGCGAGCATAGGGAAAATACGGCCGCGCGGACTGTGAGTTGAAGTCGAATTCGCTGCGGCGTAGCTGTTCGAAGTAGTAGCTGCGGTCCTCGAGCCCAATTTCCTCGAGCGACGGATCCTGCTTCTGCGCTAAAGCAAGCAGCATCTTGTATTCTCGATCGGCCGCTGGTTTCGAAGCCGTATCGATCTCGCCGATAAACTTCGAGATATTTTGGGAGTTTTCGGCCATCTTGTCGGCGGCGTTCATATCGGACCAGTGCTTGTAGCCGAGCACGTTGGCCAATTCCTCACGTTTCTTCAACAGGTCGGCGAGGACAGCAATATTTTGCGGATAAGCGCGATTGTTATAAGCGATGTAAATCCGCTTGCGTAGGTCAGCACTCTTGGAAAACTTCAGCACCGGGGTGACATCCGGCGAATCACTGGTCAGCGTGATCGTCCCATCGGCTGCGGGTTTGTGCGCCTTGATGAAGTCTTCAGGCAGGCCATCGAGTTCTTTTGTATCTTTGACGACGACCTTAAGTTGCGATTCCTGGAGGTTGCGCTGGAACTGCGTTGAATATTTCGTGATCTCGTCATTCAGGGTCTTAACCCGTCCGCGTGTGGCTTCGTCCTTGTCGACACCCGCGAGGCGGAATTCCAGAAGCGTGCGTTGAACGTAGTATTTCGTCGCAGGATCAGCTTTAGAGACGTCGAGTGCCGCCAGCGCATGGTAAAGGTCCTGGTTGAGAGCAAGGGCGGTTGCTACTGCGCTTACCTTCTGAACCATAGCCTGGGCTCGGTCGCGGATTGCGGCATCGGGATTGACGATTTGCATCAGGCCCGACTGATATCCCGCCGTATCGAGGTGCTGCACTGCGTCGTCGTAAGGACCCAGGGTGTTCTCGACAGTGCGCGGCCCCGAAATAGACAGTAGTTGGCTAACCAACTTCTGCGCCAAATCCAGCTGTTCGTTGATGCGTTTCTCGAATACCGACGGGTCCACTGGGGTGTCCCACACGTGCAGGCCGTACGGTGCCTGCGCAGCCAAGTGAACAGTCGCAGTCATAAGAATGAGCAGGCACGCGAGCACGCGTCCTAGATGAATCCAATGTGTCATGAGTGAATTCTCTCCACTTTTTCCTGCAAAGCCGGGCTCATCACTCATGAAACCGCTCAGCCGTGCAGTGTCGATTACGGGATTACGGGTGCTATGGCAGGATAACCCCATCTGGAGAATTGGAAAAGTCGGGTGAGACGGGGCGCGAAGCGGCGGGATAAGTGGTACAGATATCTATTCTTCACGTTGCCTGCCGAATCGAGGCGCAATTACGTAGTTCAGTTGTACAAGAATGAACAACGCGATACTCCAATAGGGATTGAAGAAACACAGCAGAGCGCTCAATGCATATAAAGACTGAGCGATCACAATGCGACGCTTGATCGCCCGCGAAAGGTGAACGGGGACGTCATTCCTGACGAGATTGCTGCCGAGAGCGCATACCCAGCTCCAGTAGAGAGTCAACCCCAGCAACAGAATATTGACCCAGTAAACCAGCAAAGCGATCCGGTATTGCGTGTGCTCGGCGAGTAGGGCCGTCGAGAAGGGTACGATCGTGACTTCCAACAGAAACGCGAGGTGGATCCAGGTGAGGCTACGACTGGAACGCTCGAGGTGATTGAGCTGGGTCTGCTGGCCTACCCAGAAAATCCCCAACGTCATGAAGCTCATGAGGTACATGACGAGGCGAGGCGCAAGCGCAACCAGCGCGCGCCAGAGATCCTGCTCGCTGTGAACCAGCTCGGCCGCGGGGGCGCGCAGGTCGAGTACCAGCAGCGTCATGGCTACAGCGAAGACGCCGTCGCTCAGGGCGGCGAGTCGTTCGACGCTCCGTCCGGCGATCTGATTGTAGCTGAGCTTCTCCCGATGAAAGTGTTCAGTCACGGTGATGCGTCCATCTGTTTCCTGCCCATCCTGCGATTGCGCCGAAGACGATGCCCGTCCCGAGAACCCCGACATAGGAGTGCAGGGAGAAGGCGTCCGGCAAGCTGATCAGCAACCCAGCCAGCGCGCCGGCGAGCACGCGGTCAATGCCCAAGGATACGTTCACACCGAGAATCCCGATTGCAAACCGGCTGGTGAACGCCTGCAGCAACATCGACCGGCTGACATCGGGATGGGCACCCAATACCGTCATCAAGACGTCAGCTATACCGAACACGACTCCACACAGGACGCCGACCAGCAAAGGATTCATGGGCATCGGTTGTAGATGATGCGATATCGGGCCGCAACCTGAGCCGTGCACAGAGTATGCTCGTGGGATTCACGGCGCTGGTTGAAGCCCGGCGCCAGGAAGCACTTTATGTCATTACGCAACGGAGACAAATCGCGCGAAAATCGGATACGGCGGGCGCGGATCGCTCAGCGTGCCAAGATGAAGCAACTGCGCAAGGCCTCAGCGAAATCGGCGAACGAGAAAAAGTAGACACCTCCTACCGTTTCGTTACCATTGCGGCCGGAACCAGGTCGATGGGCGGAGCGTCTTCGAAGCTCACGCTGGTTTTGGGCATCGCTCGAAGTCCAGCTGCGTTGGAGGCGACCCACGACCAAACGAGTAAGAGCTTGCGGTGGCGCGTAACCGCGACTGCTTCATTTTGCCGATGG
>Ga0306921_10001233_pt1 | contig 24535 bp, 13 predicted proteins | sample sta12Cox44000080_FD_203760 | JGI IMG/M metagenome (GOLD analysis project Ga0306921, IMG submission 203760) | Lab enrichment of tropical soil microbial communities from Luquillo Experimental Forest, Puerto Rico - statoxic.12C.oxic.44.000.080 (v2)... | ecosystem: Environmental > Terrestrial >...
TCTCCGGGATTGAGGCCGAGCGCCTGCGGTGAGATCAGTTGACCATCGCCTTCGGAAACAATGATGCGCCGGCGATAGAAGTTCTCGCTTACAGATCGGGCGGCAACGACGAAGTGGTCGACATCTCCGTCCTGAGGACCGTTGAAGTTAAGCTTTATCCCTTGTATCGCGTTACCTGTGGCCGTGAAATTCTGGGGTGAGTCGGGAGCGCGTGCCAGGCTCGCGGCCACCGAGGCCATCACTTGAGCAATGCGCGCGGCATAGCTCGGAGTGATGAACTGGACGAGGTCATGCGGGGAATGTTGGTGGGTAGTGATGAAGCTTGTGTCTTTGCAGGAGGCCGGTATCTGCGCGGGCGGTGGACACGGCAACGGAGTTATGCCGCAACTGTTGTCGACAGGAGAGGGTGAACACTCGAAAGTCTCCATAAATCGGACAGCCGGGAAACCATTATTGATGAACGAGACATGGTCGCTGGCGCGGCCCGGCCGATCTTCGCGCAGCTTTGGTGCCATGGAGAGAGCGGGCACATAGGCGCTGCCCCACGTTCCGATATAGCGCATCACCCCGCGTGAAGGAGAGGTGTTGTCGGTGCTGCCGTCAGGATCGGTACTGAATCGTTCGCGCGGAATTCCCGATGCATACAGGCGGAAATTCAGGAGATCGGCGGTTGTGTTGGCGGTGTTGTCGCCGCCGGGTATGTCCGTGTTCAGCATTGCGATCACATGTGGCGAGGGGAAGTAGCGTGTGAGGTTCGCTGCGATGGAGCCAGAACCGAACAATCCTTGTTCCTCTCCAGAGAAGGACATGAACACAATCGTAGCGTCGAAGCGATGGTCGGCAAGCACACGCGCGAGTTCCAGAACCACGCCAGTTTGTGCGCCGGCGTCATTGCCGCCGGGCGCGGGCGATGAGTTGTCAAGAACCTTGGTCGTCCTTGAATCATAATGACCGCCGATAATCACCAGCCGGTCGGGCGTTTTTCCCGGCAGCCACGCAATCACGTTGAAGGTTGGCAGGTTCGGACATCTAGGATGCACAAACGGATCAAGCCGGACCTGCAGCCCGGGAATTGCGCTGTACTGGCTAAACAGGAAGTCGCGGGCGGCGGTCACGCCCTGTCCCGACCCTGCCAATTGAGTGGAGCAAGATTGACGGGTGCCGAAATTCTGGAGCGTGGTTGCAGTGTTTAGAATCCGATTGGAATCCACCTGGCTAATGATGGTGCTAATTTCTGGGTCTAGGGTAACGCTGTCGCTCGAAGCAAATAGGACAAGGGCAACTGCCAAAAGCACGGAACCTGCGATCGTGAACTTAAGATTCAAGGGGAAAAACTTCATGAGGAGACCTCCAAATCAACGACCTACGAATCTGATTGACAGCAAAAACTGTTCAAATCTCTGACTATTAATAGGACACTCACAGCGGCAATTTTCGAGGGGATTACACGAACATAGTGAACTTAATGCGGCTTCAGACTGAGAGCAAACAGGAATGTAATGTAGGTAACGAGAGAATTTCCTGTAGGAATTGGCAACCGGCCTATCTCAGATCACTCATGAAGGAACGCATCTCGCGCAGAACGTCCGCTTCATTTGACACGTATACATGGTGCATGCCCCGTAGTCTGATCGATTCGCGTAATTTGCCCTTTGACACTGCTCGAAGCGCGGAGTATTGTCTCGGAATCTTCCGCAGGGGCGCACCCCAATTCAGGAGAAAACAGCATGGCCAGACGCAGATTCTTGTCGCAGCTGCTGGGTCTCCCTTTTCTAGCGCTAGGAACGAAGGCGCAGGAATCGAAAAAGACTTTGAGGGTCTTGATGAGAAGCTCGTGGGGGACCGACGACCCGACCAGAGCGTCGTTCGTGTTCGCACATGCACTGGCGTTGGCGGACGCTGGCCACGAGGTTCAGATATTCCTGACTGCCGACGCGAACTATCTTATGCGCAAAGCTACCTCGGACGCGGTGATTCCCATTGGTTGGCCGCCGCTCAGCGAGTTGCGCGAGAAGGTCGTCGCCAAACACATTCCTGTTTTTGCTTGAGGAGCTTGCTCCCGGGCCCGTGGGGTCTCGGAAACCGATCTCGCGAATTGGAACGCAAAGTTCGGCAATCCTGCCATTTTCGTTTCGCTGGTCGAATGGGCCGACCGCATCATCACCGAATAGATCTTGGCGTCCGGCCATAGTTGGAACGCCCGAATTTGTCGGTGAAATGTCTGCGGTAGTAATCGTCAGGCCGGCTTAATTCACCTGCGGAACATTTGCTGAACACGAGTTCAGCGTGTGCAAAGTCGCTTCGAGGCTCTTCATCGCGGCCAAAACTGACGACTCTTTCGCTCACTCCCAGTTCAAACAGATTTGACGGACGATTCATCGATTCATGGATGCGAACGGTCGGATCCATCACCGAGATAGGCCGAGGAACTATGCATACCGCAAAGTGGAAGGGGCCGGGCCCGCTAACCTCTTGAAAAGCGACGCCTTTGCGCATCTTTGCGCGTGCTTCTTGACAGAAGCACATGATCATCCGTAGTGTAAGCCTACCTATGTAGTCGGTCCCCGGACCCATAGCATAGCTTGGTCTTGGCGAAGGTGCTCGCGGTCCCGCCTTTCGACAGGTCATCCTTTCGGAATTTAACGCCCCGAAGCGAGAGTGTACAAGAGCTTGTGCGCACTTTTCCGCTTCGTGAGGAGAGTTCACTTTCATGCGAAATATCTCGTTTGCACGACCACTCAGGGTGACGTTCGTTCTTGGCATGCTGCTAGCAATCGGGTTTTCGGAAATTGTGTTAGCGCAAAGTACCCCGCCGTTAACACTGTCCAACACCTATTTTGTTACTGGCGATTACGTGGTCGCGGGTTGGGTGGAAACCGCACCAGATGGCAGCGGCTACGCTCCAGGGACCATCAGCGTTCCAGACCTTAAGCAGCCCTCCCAGCAGGGCGTTCCAGCGGCCCCGCCGGCGGGAGCTGAAATCGTTGCGGCTTACTTGTACTGGGCGACCGTCGAAGGTAGCACTTCCTCTTTTGCAGGCCAGAACGGTTTTTTCAATGGTTACCGGATCTCGGGTACGGTGCTCGGCAATCCGAATGCGCCGACATCCTGGAGTGCCGGAGGTTGTTCCGGCGCCTCGAATGGATCAAAGACGATGCGCACTTATCGTGCGGATGTTCGCTCGTACCTGCCGCTCGACGCGAATCTATCGTCGCCGACATTTGGTTCGGTGATCGCGACGGGTAACTTTCCCGTTCGACTCGCCGACAGCGGTAGCAAGGGCAACACGACTCCAATCGCCTTGGGCGCGTCGCTGGTGGTCATTTATCGGGTAGTTTCGCCATCGGTTCCGTTGAATTCCATCATTCTATACGACGGCGCCTACGCCCCGAGCAACGCATCGTTGACGATGAGCCAGACGATTCTCGGCTTCTACCAGGCTGCCGCCACGCCGGTGGCCAAGATCACTCACATTGTAGGCAACGGCCAGTCGAACAAGTCTGAAACCGTTTTGCTCAACTCCGTAAACCTGCCTTCGCTGTACTCCAGCAATGGAACGTCACTCCCACCTTTTCCGGGGATCTACAACGGTTCCTGGGACAACCCGACTTGGGTACTCGGTGGCGCAGTAAAGGCTAACGATTCTCAGGAGACGACTTCTGTTGTGCCATCGCCGACCAATAGCGGCTGCGTGAACTGGGGCGCAGTCGTTTTCAGCTCGACGGTTCAAGACACCGATGGCGATGGTCTTCTTGACGTCTGGGAGGACAAACAGGGCTACACCGATGCGGTAAGCGGCCAGCAGGTAGCGCTGCCCGGTGCAAATAAGACGGTAAAGGATCTCTTCGTTGAGATCGATTACCTGACCAATCTGGATGGTTCCGCCGGGCCCTATCTGCATTCGCATTTGCCGAAACAGGCTGCGCTGGACCAGGTCGGCAATGCGTTCAAGCAGCAGGACGTAAACGTGCATTTCGATGTCGGTCCCAACATCTACCCGAATGATCCCTACGTCATACAAGGCGGTACAGGGGGCAATCCGATTTCAGAAAGTGCGGTGCTCTGCACCGACTCAGCAACGCTTTGCCAGTATCCCAATCAAGCGGCGATTGGTTGGAAGGGGGGCCTGCTATTCTTAAGAGATAGCGTCTCCGTTCCGAACAGCAACCCACCGGTACCACTGGGGAACTTCCAGCCCGGGCGCGCGCTTAGCTACCACTACCTGCTTTTTGCACATGCAGTCGGCGAGCCGCGGGCTTTTTGGAGCACCACCGGCACAATCGTGCCGATTCCCGGGACCCCGCAGTTGACGTCGGTGGTCAATTCCGGAAGCACGGCAACGCTCACGCTGGTGTCACCAGCGGGAATGTTCAAGCCTGGTGATTGTCCCAACGCTAAAATCCCGGCGTGCAGTGACACAAATTCCAATCGGCTGACGATTGGCGGCGCGCTCTGGCAGACTGCTATGAACGGAACTTATACCTACAACTTGAACAGTCAAACCACCGACCCAGTCAGCGGGAACACCACCACGGTGTTGACGATCAGTACCTCGGGCGTCGCGAACGGCACGTACAACTACTCAAACGAGCCGCAACTCAGCGTCAGCTATCTTGGGCCCACCAGTTCCTCAGGGCACGGTGACTTCCCCGGAGGAGGAGACTCTGTGGTGACCTTCGGCTTGTGGGGCGCCGATGATAACCCGGGATGCCAACCCGATCCGTCGTTGGTTCCGGCCAACAGTTACAACTACTGCGACAATCAGGTGGGGAATGTACAAGCTCAGGCTGGTACCATCATGCACGAGCTCGGCCATACCCTGACACTCACCCACGGGGGGACGTATTACATCACCCCTAACGACCCCTACGTTCCCTCCTACGATCTCAACTGCAAACCGAATTATCTCAGTGTGATGAATTACCTCTTCCAGGTTCGCGGGTTTCCCGACGACGGTGGAATCGACTATTCCGGCCAGACACTCCAGCCTTTGAACGAATCGGCGCTCAGTGAGGCGGCCGGTCTCGGTCCCGATGTCTATACCGGCCAACCCGCCGCGCATGCCACCCGATGGTACGCGCGACCCAACTCGCTCGACATTCAGGTGCAAAACAACTTCGGCGGTCGCTATGCTACGCTGCATTGCGATGGCTCGACTGTCGCTTCGACGGAACCACCCGCAGTCCGTGTGGACGGCGGTAGCCTTCCTGAACCGACGGTCGATTGGAACAACAACCTTACGCTTGACCAAGGCCTACTACCTTGGCAGGACTTGAGCTTCGACGGCAGTACCTCCGCATCGCCTGACCCACCATACCAGGGCTTTAACGACTGGCAGAACCTTGACCTGCGTCAGATCAACGCCCGCGACAGTGCATTCGGCTCGTCAGGTTCAGGGGGCCTGACGAAGGGTGGAGGTCTCACAAAAGGTGGGGGCTTAACCAAAGGCGGAGGCCTGACCGATGGTGGAGGTTTGACCAAAGGCGGAGGCCTAACGAAAGGCGGCGGGCTTACGAAAGGTGGAGGCCTGACTTTGACAACAGGCAGCGAACCCGAGGTAAACGTGGAAATCGCCACCTCTACCGCAGATCCGCCAACAGGGCTGACTTGCACGGTTGCACAGGGTTCCGTTTCCGGGTGTACCATTTCCTCACCGACTCTCTTCATCGAGGCGGGAACTAGCGTGCCACTCACGTGGACTCCCCCGGGTTTTGGCCAGACTCGCCGGTACGACGTCTGGCGCGCCCCAGGCTCCTACCCAACGCTCGCTGACGTCCTGGCCGCCCTCGTTGCTAACCCGAATACTTTTACCGATATTTCGACCCTTACCGGTGCTCCGCCCTCACCCGCGGCGTTCACTGACAGCAGCGTCACAGTCGGAAACACCTACACGTATTTTGTGACCGACAACAACGCGCAGGGTGTCCTGAGCGCCCAGTCCACTCCCATCGTGGTGATGGTCGGTAAGCTCTCAGCAACCGTTACGCTCAGCGGTTTGAATCCTGTTTACGACGGAACACAGAAGGTCGTAACCGCGACCACCAATCCGCCCTCGCTCAACGTGAACATCACCTACAATGGCGGGGCGACGGCGCCATCGGGCGCGGGCACCTACTCTGTGGTGGCCACGGTCGTTGACCCTGTCTACCAGGGAACGGCCAGCGGCACGGTCACCCTATCTAAAGCTCCCGCATCGGTGACGCCGAATCCAATCAGTAAAATCTATGGAACAACGGATCCGGCGTTCACCGGGACGCTGACAGGATTTGCGGCGGCGGACGGCGTGACGGCGACCTACACTCGAACTGCGGGTTCGACTGTGGGTACGTATACCATCAGCGCCATACTCAGTCCCGCGAGCGCGCTAAGCAATTACAACCTCACCTACAACACGGCGAACTTCACGATCACTCCGGCGACGGCGTCTGTAACCCCCAGTGTGGCGACAAAGATCTTTGGCACGGCAGACCCGGCTTTGACCGGATCGCTTGCCGGATTCTTGGCGGCGGACGCTGTGACAGCCACCTATACTCGAACTGCCGGTTCCACCCTGGGCTCGTACACGATCAGTGCGACGTTGAGTCCGGCAGCCGTGCTCGCGAATTACAACATCACCTATAACACAGCTCCCTTCACCATCACGCAAGCCGGGCTGACGATCACCGCGAGCAACGCTGCGCGACAGTATGGCGTGGCCAATCCGGTGTTCACGTACACTGCGGCCGGCCTGGTGAGCCCGGACACGGTAAGCTCGATCACGCTGGCGCCGGTGTGCAACACAACCGCCACCACGACCAGCACGGTAGGGAATTACCCAATCACCTGTACGGGAGCCACCTCGATTGCGAACTATACCGTCACGTACCTGCCGGGGATTTTAGCGATCACGCAAGCCAGCAGTACGACGAGCATCACTTCCACCTCGCCCAATCCGTCTGCGATTGGCGCACCGGTCTTGGTGAGCTTCAAGGTTTCCGGAAACGGTGTGCCAACGGGCACGGTCACGGTGAACGCCAGCACCGGAGAGAGTTGCGTTGGTTCGCTTACCAGCGGGGCAGGAAGCTGCTCGATTACTTTCCAGACGACTGGAGCAAGAACACTGATTGCGACCTACGCGGGAGATACCAACTTCCTTGGCAGCACGTCTCCCAGCATCGCCCAGGGTAGTGGAGACTTCACGATTACGGCGACGCCTGCGAGCCAGACCATTCCTAGCGGTCACCAGGGGTACTACACCATCACCGTAACCCCAGTCAGTGGTTTGACTGGTTCGGTGGCCCTGACTTGCTCGGGAGCGCCGCCCAATTCAACCTGTACGGTCTCCCCGTCGGCGGATAACCTGCAGGGTGCACCGATTATGTCCACCGTGACGCTGTCGGCAAACCAGAATGTGAACCATGGCACATTTACGCTCACGTTTACGGGAAAGCTTGCAGGCGGCACTCTGACCCACAGTACCACCGTCCAGCTGACGGTGAAGTAACCGGCATACGTAACGGCGCAAGAAGGAGGTGGGCCCTTACAGGGTTCGCCTCCCGTTTCTCGGACGACAGGTTACCGATTGATCTTCAGCCCGCCGTTGGATCGTTGGGTCACACGAATCGCCAGGGATCGCTCATCATTCTTCGAGGGCAGTACTCTATTTTCCTATTTTCCGAGGCGGCGGTGGATTTCAGAAAGCAAGGGGTCTTCGCCCGCATTTCCGCGAAGGCTTAGATAGGCCCGGTAAGACTCCGCGGCCCCCGAGCTCTTTAAACCTTCCCGCGCGCGTCCCATGAAGTAGTAGACAATTGGAAAATATCCGGCCGTCGGCGCTTCATCCAGAAACAGCGCCAGAGATTCGCCGCGCCGGGCAATGCATCGGTCTAGCTCGGAAGTGGCTTCGGTGAAGGCTTCCGCCTCGATATACGCGCGGCCCAGATCGAACCGTCCGATCCAGGTATCCAGTAATTTATTCGCATCGCTCAAGTCCTTGATCGATTTGCCGTGATCCTTGTTCTTGAGAGCGATCAATCCGTCGATGATTTTGGCATACGCCTGAGGTTCGGGCCGGATATCGGAAGACAGGTTTTCAGCGAGTTTTTGTGCTTTCGGTAGCGCGCCGGCTTCGACGAACGCTCGGGCAGCAAGAAACCGCGTTTTCACGCTTTGACTGGTGGCGAGGGCCTTCTCTGCGGCGGCGACTGCCTCTTTCATGTTTCCCCGCGTCGTCTGGGTGTACGCGAGAGAGGCGTACTTATCGGCGGCGCTGTCGTTCGCTTTTGCTGCTAGGTCGGCAGCTGCGCCCTTCTCGAGGAGTCTGGCCGCCTCTGTGAAGCGCCCTTCGTACAATTCCAAATCTGCGAGACCTGCGGTAGACATTGACGCGCCGAGCGGGCTGATGCTGCCCAGCTTGTTGTAGCTCTCCGTAGCTTGAGGCAATTGACCCTCTCCCACTTGGGCAAACGCCATGGCGAGATACCCATATTCGAATTTCGGCATCAGCTGCTGGAGTCGACGGGCTTCACGTTCGCCGCTCTGAAAGTCCCCGCCGTAGGAAGAAAACAGCGCCAGATTGGCAAGCCCCGCAGCCTCCGGGTGAATGGCGACGTCGGCGCGAGCCTCCTCGATGGCCTTCGGCCAGTTCCGCAACTGGCTGTAACAATTGGCCAGATTGTTGTGCCCGATGTTGTCGCTCGGGTACTTTTTAACCAGTTCGCTATATTCCTCAACACATCTCTGCCAGTTTTCGGCCCGGCTGTAATACAGCCCTCGAACGCGATAGCGTTCGCGTTCGGTCATCCGATCGATGTGTTGCATCGCTAGCTTTGCATATTTCTCGGCGTCGCTCGGTCGGCCCAGATCGCCATAGGTGGACGAAATACCGGAATAAGCGCGCGCAAAGTTGGGATCCAGCTCCGCCGCTTTGGAAAATGATTGCAGTGCCTCTTCAAACTTCCCCGCGGCTTGTTCGTCCATTGCAATACCGTATTGGTGCACCGCCTCCAGTGAGGCCGCGGTAAACGCTCCTCCCGCAGCTTCCATTTGCGCGGACTCCGACGTTGTGTCGCCCAACTCTTTGCGGATGGGGGCCGCCAGCTGTGGGATTTTGAGGAGGACATCGTCTTTATTTGCCGCGGTTACTTCGGCCTTGCCGATGACCTTGCCGCTGACCGCATCCAGTGCGGTTGCCGAAAGGCTGTATTTGTCGCCTCGCAGGCTGATCTCGCCTGTCACCACTGCGTTAATTCCCTGACCGACCGCTACCAGCCGCGCGGGCTGCTCGTCGAGCTTGCCTGAGGAGTGAGGGAGTTGCTCGGCAAGCTTCCGCGCGTCAGGCCGGCTGAAGGCATTGATAAAGCTGGCTCCTTCCAGGGCAACGTTGACCATCGGCTCTAACGTGCCGTCGAAGATCGGGTCGCCGGTGTGGTTCGTGAAGTCTGCTACCAGAACGCTCACTGGGGCGTGCGCCGCTTTCGGTTTGGCCGGGTTTTTCAGCCAAAACGCAGCACCGCCCCCGGCCAGCAGCAGCGCGAGCCCCCCGGCAACCCATTTCCAGGAGAGGCCCGATTTAATTGCGGGAAGAACCACAGTGCCGGTTGTCGTCAATGTCGGATTGGAGATTCCGAGCCACGACTCCAAATGCAACGCCAGTTCTCCTGCATTCGCGAAACGATTGGCAGGTTCGATTTCCAAGAGTTTGGCGACGATATCGCTGATCTCTTTCGGTATTGTGGGATCGACCTCCACCAATGGCTTCGCTTTTTCTTGCATGCGTCTCCACAGCGTAGCCAGCGGCGTCTCCGAGTAGTACGGCGAATTTCCCGCTAACAGTTCGTAGAAAATCACCCCAAGCGAGAACAGGTCTGATCGCTCGTCGAGTTGCTCTCCTTTGGCCTGCTCTGGTGACATGTATTCCGGTGTGCCGATGAGCGCGCCTGTTTGCGTCATACCAGGCAAATACGCCGAACGGGCAATCCCAAAATCCATTACGTAGGCACGGCCGTTCGCATCGAGCATGATGTTTTGCGGTTTCAGGTCCCGGTGCACCACGCCTTCGCCGTGCGCGACCTCCAGCGCGCGGCTAATTTGGAGGATTATGCGCGTGGCATCCTCCGGAGAGAATTTGCCCCGCTTCTTCAGCTCGGCGCGAAGATCCTGGCCTTCCAGGAACTCCATTGTGATGAATTTGAGACCGTCGGCCTGCCCCAAATCAAAAATGCGAATCACATTTCGGTGCGTGACCTGCCGTGCGAGGATCAGCTCTTGCTTGAAACGCTTCAGAATTTCGGGGTTGGTTGTCAATTCCGGGCGGATAACCTTCAGCGCAACCAGGCGGTCCAACTCGCGGTCGCGCGCCTTGTATACCGCTCCCATGCCGCCTTGTCCCAGCATCGCCAAAATCTCGTAGCGTTGTCCGAGCACTGTGCCCGGTTCCAAGGTGCCTTGCGGCGTAAGCGTGATTCCACCAGAAACATTTTTCGACGCTGCCCAATCCTCCGATGCTCCCGGGGATCCTGAGTCCGTTGGGCTCTCAACGTTCGGACTCTCGTTTCCTGCCAGAGTGTGCTCGGCATCGTGATCAGAGAACACCGTCAGGTCCAATTCGTTGAGCGCGAGTCCGCACCGCACGCATCTGGGCGCACTAGGGGCGTTCTCCAACTTGCACTTAGGGCATTGCATCTAGCTGGCTTAGATCAAGCTTAACTCTAACCATCCGGAATATCACGCCGTATAACCAAATACAAAACCGCGTCGAAAATAGTGGCTCCTATGGTATTCAACACGAACTGACGCGCAGGGAAAAGTAAGGTTGGGGTTCGAACCGATGGCCATCGGTAACGTCGTAGTGGTCTGCCGAAACGCACGCGCCTTCCAGCCGATGGTCGCCCATTTAAACAGCTAAGTGTACTTGACGCTGCACGCAAACTACCTTATAAGCTAACAACTAATTGTTACCCTTGTTCCATTCGCGGTTGTCGGGCCCTTCAAAAAACCGGAAAAAACTCGAGGTGATATGAGACAGAAACAATGGATACGTAAGGACCTCCTACGTTTCGTCGCAGCCAACCTGCTAGCTGTACTAATTTGCTTTCCGTGCAGCGGCACACTTGTTGCACAGACAGCGAGTGGCCCAAGCCCTCTGTTGGATCCAAACACAAAGGTGGAGTGGTGGTTCGTATTCAAATTCAATTCGGAGGCCTTCCCTCAGTCTTGCGCTGCGCCCCAAAGAGCGTGTCCTTTTGGGGGCCAGGCACAACCTTACCAGCAGTTCAGCCAACAGTTTGCTTATGCCAGCAGCGCAAACCACACCTTACAACAGGGCGGCGGGTGTCTTGGCGGGACAACGACCGATCCGCTCGGAGCTACTTTCAATCAGGTATACACCGGCAACTTTTTCTTTGTGCTCTGGAACGATCAGTTCTACGGGGATCCGATACTGACGGAAGGAGCGCCCTGGGGTCACTCAAAGGGGATGTTGGCCTGGGATCAAAATGGAAATGGATTGGTGTTGCAGGTGTCAACGCCGGATTGGCCTGGCTCGGGCAGTCAGGCGACACCTCGCAACTCGGGAAATACCCTTGGTTGCATTCGGACGGACAACAACATTATGGTCAGCCAACATTTCTTTTCTTTGCAGCTAAACAAGGATGACGTCGTCATCGTTCTGAAAGCTCTGGCGAATGCGAGCGTGCTGACCGACCCTAGTAAGCCGCAAATTGTGAAAAACGGCGGCCCTGCCGAAATCCGGGCGCTCGTCGAAGCTCTGGGAAAAGAATCCAGTAGCAAGGTACCTACAAAGGACAGGCTCTCAAGCGGCATCGTGTTGATATCTAAACCGTCGAAGCTGAATGTGCCGCCGTGGCAGATGGTTTCTGCGATGTTGGGTGGTGAGCCGCTCCGTGCCGCGACTTGGTGGACTAAACCCGAGATTCCCACAACCACTGCATCCACTGTAATCGGATGCTGGGACGCGTCGCTCGGCAAACCAGGCGCGGTGGAAATCGCGACATCCGGAACGTGGAACGGGAAGACCATCGGGCTCGAAGGCCTGGCTGAGCCTAATGGCAATCACGCCAAGGTCGGAGTCTCAACGGGCTCTCACACTTATGCCATTTTCGGCGATATGAACCAGCAAGGCTCTTTGGCACCGCCAAGATGCTCGAGCAGCCAAAACGGCAGAGGCGGGCTGTTCTACGTCGTCGACGATGCTCCGCTGTTCCATAGTGTGCAGGATCTGATCAAAGCTAGCGCAGCTCCTTCTCGTTAATCTGAGGCGGGCCACCTGCAGGGGCTCAGTTCCTTAGCGTGACCGCATCAGTTTCCAGCAGAATGGCTCGAGCAATCAAGGAGCCTACCTACGGCAGGCCGACTACGGGCTGTTCGATGGCGACCGTAGCGGAGTCCGGCGCCGTCCCATTCAAGAAATCGTCGCCCGCGTTCGGCGGGGCCGTCGGTTTCAGGAGGATCACGTCCAAGTATGCGGTTGGCCGGATGTTCGTCAGACCCGGATCGAAGGCGCGCGCCGCTTCCAGGAAGATCAGCGCTGAAAATTCTTCCAGTCGAGCAATCAGTCCGCCCAAGCCTTTGTTGAAAGCTTCTGTGATTTTGGCGCCGAATTCCTCTAGCGAAGCAATCGCGTCTTGCGGGTCGGAACCAGCTTTGGAGCGGAACTTTGCGATTTGCAAAGCCGCGTCGCGGGCGTGGGTAATGGTTTCCGCTTCGGTGCGCAGCAGACCGACGAACGCAGAATTGGCCAGTGCAAGCGCCCGCGGATTCTGATTGGCAAGGGGCTGGTCGAGGACGGCAGGATCGTAGAATTGTGCCTTGCTCTTGAATTTATCAGAGTCCAGAAGTACCTGGCGGATTCCAGACATGCGCGCCCGGAGCGCATCCTTGGTTGTCGAGGCCAACACCATTGTCTCGCGTTGCGTCGCATCCTCGAAATCCCAATAAAGATCGTCCGCGAGGTTCAAAGTAATGGAACCATCGTTCACTTTGATGGCCGTCGAGACCGGCAAGCAACCGTACACAAAGACGGCGGGAGCGGCGGCGATGTCTCCGTATTTGGACGGATCGCCGAAATAAGAGAATTGCGCAAAACGCCGAATCGCAATCTGGATATTGCGCGACATCTCGAGGTAAGCGTCGGCCTTGGGATCGCCGGGGGCATTGAACCAGGCGGCCACCACCTTTCCCGGTAGGCACACGTCCAGCGAAGAAAGGACCGTGCCCAGATTTCCGGTCCCCGTTTTGCTCGCCGCCGTCGCGACATTGTCCAGATCGCCGATCCACTCGTGCAACGAAGCCGTGTTCGGGGCCTGCGGACCCCCGAAAACCTTCGGGAAGTAAGTATCAATCAGCGGTTGCAACTGATCCTGGAATTGCACGTCGCGCACATTCTTTCCCGCCTGGCGGAAGTTGTAGTTGAATGTCATCGAGTCGGCCAGTTCCTGGTCCGTGATGAAGGTACGAACGCCGGCACCCGCGCTCAACTTGCCGGTGATCGTCAGGTTGCTCGCCCACTTGTGAGCTCGAATCAAGGTGTCTTTTGCCCGAAGGTCGTAAACGAACAGCCGTCCCTGATCCTCGACGACGTTCATGCTCGCCAGCGAACTGTTGATGTGGTCGATGGTATCGCTAAAATACGGAAGCACGACCTCTACATGGCTCTGGCGGACCACGCCGTGGGTGAGCGTCGCGCTCTTCAGGGCGATGCCGGGACTTTTGGCGAGCAGCAGGTCCTTGAAATCACCTTGGATCGCCATTTTCATGAACGCGCCCACGCCCGGATCTTTCGAGAAATCGAAGCTGACGTCCACAAGTGCCTTCGCGGTGGTCGATTTCGAATAGGCATAGTGAAACGCCGCCGTGTAGGTGTTGTTTAGCGCCTTCAAGGCTTCCGTGTACAACTGCTTCGCCTTGTCGCGGATGGCCTTGGCGCTGGCGCGGATCTTGTCAAGGTCGGCGAAGAGAACGGTGTCCTTACCTAGGAACTTCGCGAGCTTAGCCTTGAGCCACGGGTCGAGATTGTTGAAATCCGCTTCGTTTACGATCTTCAGGACCTGGGCCATGTTCAGCTTCTGGTCGACGAACTGGACCAGTCGGTCAAGCACCTTGCCGTTGGCAATATCCAGTACTTCTCGTGCTGCCGTTCGAACCTTTTGCAGCAGCGGAGCGCTGTTCAGAAGGGTCAGCACCTCATCTTCACTTACGGACTTCAGCCATCTCCCGATGGGGTTCGACAGGAAGGCCACTTTACCGAGCTCCGTTTCGATGAGCCCCCTAAGCCCGTCATCGTCAAGTCCGTTTGTCTGCTCCAGAAAGTTCAGGAGATCGGCGATCGGACCGCCAGCTTTCTCGACCTCCGACCACAACAAGGTAGAGGTGGTGTGCCCTAGGTCTTCCCATCGATTAAGAAAGTCGGCGATTCTCTGGCGGGCCTCCTGAAATTTCTGAATCTCGGAGCCCGCAAAATCGCCGAGTTCCTTGGTGACGAAGTCGGAGACGAAGCCGGAAAGAAGGTCGGGGAGTGGCGTGTTCGGATCCGTCCACTTGTCGAACTGCTTCAGGTCGGCGACGATCTGCGCGCCGTAAACCCCGAATACCGCCGCAAGGAAGTCGTCCAGTTGGGCTGGCAGGAGCTGATCGGTTGATCCCGTGACATCGACACTCGAGTTAAACGCAAAATTCCATCCCTTTTTGGCCATCTTAAAAACACAGAACCGTACAATTTTGGACGCCGGGTCGAGCGACTCGCGCGCCATCAATACCAGGTATTTCCCACTGGCATCGAAACCGACCACGGCGTCCACCGCTGCCTGGATTTTCAAACCCACGTCGCCCGATAGGTGGCCGAGATTCACTTTCCTGATCCAATTGTAGTTGTATCCATACTGTGCGCCGATCTTCACTCCGACCGAGCCATCCACTTCTGCAATGAGCCAAGTTCCGGGGTCCAGGTCTTCGACCGAACCGACTTGGCTCGGCAGCTTCCAACTCGTCACCGTGGCCTTGATGGCGTCCCGTGATGGGGGTGGCGTTTTGAAACCCCGAATCACAGCGAAGAGTCCTTCCGTCGCTCCGTCAAAGGAAAAGTTGGCCGACAAGCCTGCGCCCAGCGCGACGGATCCTTTTGCGCTTGCTGCAATGCCGTAGCCCCAGTCGAGCACCACGAACTGCGTGGCGCCATCCCCATCAATCGTAAGTCCCTCGAGGATTGGCTTCTGCGGGTCGGGGTTGAGGTCCCGAATCAGGTCCGAAGGATTGGCGTACACAGCGAGACCGGATGTGCCACTGGCCGAGGCCGAAAAGTTCACCGTACCTTGTCCACTTTCGAATTTCAGGTCCCCGGTGTTACCTCCAACGGAAGGTTGCAGGCATCAACTCAAAACGCTCGGCCTTAGGTTCTCGGTGGCGTTAATAGCCTCCCGAACCACCAGTAACCTCTTCCGTCCCCGGATCTTCCCACACGCTGCGTCCCGCGACGAACCATCGCTTCCTTGACCCGCTGTTGTCGCGCGCCTCGACAAGCCACACCAACCGGCTGGGGTCACGATCGAATGTCAGGATTGGCGCCGTCACGTCGGCCTCGGGGCCTACTTTTTCGATGACCCGCTCTCGCACAACTTGCCGATCAAACCAATCCGCCGCGTTAGGACAGCGATCCAACTCTGCTTCGCGGCGCAGGAATATCGAGAATCTTTGCAAGGCAAGTTGAGAGGAAAACTGCGCCCAGGCTACGAGCTTCCCTTCCATCGTCAGCGGCACGACCCAAGAATGGAAGGCACCCGAGAAATCGCAGACAGGGACAGCCTGGCCGACCACTGCGCCGCTGCCCCCCGGGATCTGCCAGGAACCTCGTTCCCACAACTCCTGCGCGATCCGCTGCACTGTAGTTTGCGAATCGTTTGTCTCCATTGCTAGATTGTAGTCACATGCGCCGTAAATGCTCGGCGGTAAATCTGTGTATCAAAATTCTCCCATCGCGTAATGACCCCGACGTTTGGCGGCCACGGATCATAGACGAGAAGCCCGCGAAAACCGGTATGCCCCCAGATCAACAGCAGAGACTCTGTGTAGCCCGCAACCGTTCGCGAGTGCCCCGGAATGAAGCTGATCAGTGGGCGGTTGGCCCTAATTTCATCGCAATAGGTCGAAAAAGGAGGAGTAGTCAGCATTGTGGCTGTTAGCGCGCCGCTGGACATCGTATTCAGAGCCACCGCAACATCATTGTCCCGTGCATAGGGCAATCCGTTCGGGTTTTGCAGGGTCCCGAGTCCCAGTTGAGTGGCGATTCGCGACTGCGTGTATTCGTACCTGTAAAAGTCGAGTACCATCTGCGTGCTGGCTCCAACACACCACACGCTGGTTTCCTGTCCGCGCAGTTCATAGCAAGTGTGATGATCCGTCTGCCGGGTCGAATAGTGCAGCTCTTCGGTGTCCGTCAATCTGAGGATAGGAATTATGGATACTAGCCTCGTTGCGGAGATCACCGATGCATCGATGTCGCGCAGCTCGGGGCCGTTGAGCCGTTCCAGTCTCTCACCGAACCGGTTAAGGTTTTCTCTTTTACGATCCTCAGGCATTTCATCAATCAACGACCATCGCTCAAAGTTTCCCGGCTCCATCGGCTTCCGCTCCTTGAGATTCGATGGCGGGACCTCAAGCCAACTTTTCAGCTCAAGCATGTTGACTTCTTTGCCTTTATGGAAGAAAGCCACCGCTAGTTTGGGATAGCTGTAGGCCACAAATCGAACTTCATCGTAGGAAACCGGAGCTTTGCCCCCTTTGGGGCGTGCTGCCAGTGTCTCGCGAGCCTCGCCCACGAGGGCTTGCTCATCCCAAACCGCTGAGGGTGCAACTCCTAGAAGCGGAGCTCCAAAAACCGTGTGAGCCGCAACGTCCGCATAGCCAGCTTGCGCGGCGTTTGGTCCTATGGTCGGGATGCGGTAGAAAAGTAGTTCTCCATTCAAATCGAAAACGGGGGTCCCAGTTTCAAGCCGGGCACCTTCGAATACGGCTCGAGGGAGCGCCCGCACATAGTTCAGCAGATTTAATTCAAGTCCGCCAATCCGATGGACCTCAGAGGGCTTAATTTTCTCGTCCATGATCATCTCCTATCTCCAGTAGTGACGCTGAAGGCCGATTCGTTTCTCCGAAGCCGCGTTTAGGAGAGGTCGAGCCGAAATGGAGGCAACTGCATGCGTCAATAGCCCCCGTGAACTTGTTGTGCATGCCGGCTGACTCTTCCAAAATTCTTACACAGCGGGGGTCGTCTTAGCTTATGACTGCATGAGCACAAGGTTACGTTGCATTCATGCCCGGTCGGACTGCAAGAAAGAGTAGGAGGCCAATCACGGGGCGACATTTGCTAAACGGATTATTGATGAACTTTTGCTGAACGATCGTTGCAAATGAAGCTGTGTGGCTGCAAACGGAACAGGCCTAACGCAAATAAAATACGTGAAATCGGCCAGCGCCAAACGGGCAGATTGGTTTAGCAAAACCGCCGCCTTCAGCCTCTCGGCCACCTCTCCGGGGGTTTGCATTGACTAGCTCAGCAAAGTCTTTTCCGTCTTCTTGCGGAGCGACCGCTTGTGTCCTGCCCAACAAATCCACACTTCGGGTCGCGGCGTGGAATGGCATCATTGGCTCCTCCAAAACTCGCGCGTTCGCTCGTGAAATCGACTACAATCTGGCCACTCTCCCGGAGCGGTTTCCTAAGCACGACCAACGAACGCGATTGCCGAGAGCCGCGGTCCGGAATGCACAGGGGAAGTACTCAGCTGCAGCTGGATTCTATGAAACTAAATCCTTACTTGCTGCGAAGCGCTGTGGTGGCCGCGCTCGGCGGACTCTTGTTCGGCTTTGATACTGCGGTTATTGCCGGGACCACGCAAGCGCTGCGCGATCTTTATCAGCTCAGCCCGGCTTCGCTTGGACTCACCGTTTCGAGCGCGCTCGTCGGGACCATCATCGGGTCCATGACGGCTGGGATTCCCGGCGACAAGTATGGACGGCGAGACAGCCTGCGCGTCATGGCCGTGTTTTACGTGATTTCCGCCCTCGGCTGTGCCTTTGCGTGGAACTGGTCGGCGCTGGTTTTCTTCCGTGTTATCGGTGGACTCGCAATTGGCGGCTCTTCCGTACTGGGCCCTATGTACATCACAGAAATTGCGCCGGCAAAATGGCGCGGACGGCTGGTCGGGCTGTTCCAGTTCAATGTCGTGTTTGGAATCCTGGTAGCCTATTTTTCAAATTATATCGTGGGGTTATTCGGGCTAGGCGTATCCGAGTGGCGCTGGAAACTCGGTGTAGCCGCACTGCCGGCCGCAGCTTTTCTCGTGATGCTGTTCTTCATTCCGCGCAGTCCCCGATGGCTGGTGAAGCAAAACCGGATCGATGAGGCACGCAACGTGCTTCGAATGATTGGGGAGGACAACTACGAGCGGGAATTACAGGACATCGTGGAATCGATCGACACCGAGCACGTTACCGACGAAGCGTTTTTCTCGAGGAAGTATCGCCTGCCCATTTTTCTGGCCGTCACGATCGGACTCTTCAATCAGCTGTCTGGCATCAATGCGATTTTGTATTACCTGAATGACATCTTTGCTTTCGCCGGTTTCAGCAAGGTTTCCTCGGATCTGCAAGCCGTCGCGATCGGCGCTACAAACCTCGCGTTTACGATGCTTGCGATGTCGCTGATCGACAAGGTGGGCCGGAAGAAACTCCTGCTCATTGGCGCCGTAGGCACCGCGCTGTGTCTCGCCGGCGTTGCCGTCGTTTTTCTCAGCCACAGAAATGAGCAACTGCTCGTGTGGCTCCTCATCGGGTACATTGCTTTTTTTGCGTTCTCGCAAGGCGCGGTGATCTGGGTCTATATCGGCGAAGTCTTTCCGAACCGTGTGCGCGCGAAAGGACAAAGTCTCGGAAGCTTTTCACATTGGCTGATGAACGGGATCATCTCGCTCGTTTTTCCGGTGATGGCCGCTAAGTCGGGCGGCTACCCGTTTGTTTTTTTCGCTTCCATGATGGTGTTGCAGTTTTTGGTCGTATTGTTCGTTTACCCGGAAACCAAAGGGCTATCGCTCGAGGAGCTCCAGCAGAAGCTCGGTATTGCCTGAACTGGCCGGTCGAGCGCGCTACTTACTCAGCTTTGCAATATAGACTCCGTATGGCGCCAGGGAAACGGTCTTGAAGGCACCCTGAGCCGGGGTGGCGCCGTTTTGCAGAAGCGCGGTTGCCTGCGCACCCGCAAGCCCTTGAGCAGCCAAATCAAAATTAGGCTGCTGTTTCGTCGCAGACATGTTAAGAACCACAATTATCGCGCTTTCCTTATTCTGACGCAGAAACGACATTACGTTGGGATCACTTCCGTTTAGCTCGATGTATTTCCCTTCGCGCAGCGCAACATCTGTTTTGCGCAGATTCAGCAGGTGGCGGTAAAAGTTCAGCACAGAATTGGGGTCCTTGCGCTCCGTCTCGACGTTATGCGTCTTCGCGCTTTCCGGCACAGGCAACCAGGGTTTGCCGGTCGTAAAGCCGGCATTCGGGCCTGGAGTCCACTGCATCGGTGTGCGTTCGCCGTCGCGTCCTATCTCCTTCGGCCAGCCGAGAATGCCGATGGGGTCCTTCACGTCTTCTTTTCTGGCTGGGTCGTTGTTCCGCATGCCGATCTCTTCGCCGTAGTACATGATTGCGGTTCCGCGCAGGGTCAGATAAACACCCGCCATCAACTTGGCGATGTCGTCGTTGTGCACGCCGTCACCGTAGCGTGTATAAGAACGCACGATGTCGTGATTCGTGATGACGTAGGTGGGCCATCCGCCGGCCGCGTCGACGCCGGCAATATGTTCCCTCAGCACCCGCGCCGACAGAGGCAATTTCGTCAGCATCAGATCCATCGGCATTTGCAATTCGTCGCTGTGCGTGCCGTAGTACTGCTTGAGCTCGCCCACGTTCTGAGTCCAGGTTTCACCGATCAGGACAGCGTTGTACTCGTCGGCGACTTTTCGAAGACGCTTGAGAGCCTCGTGAATCTCGGGCAACTTTTTGTTGTACTTTTCCTCCAGGTTCGGCCGGCCGAATTTATCAGTGCCGGGAAGAACGGGATCATCGGTAAGATTCGGATCCTCGTAGAGGGAATCAACGGCGTCGAGCCGGAATCCGACGACACCTCGCTTGTACCAAAAGCGCGTCGTGTCAAACATGGCTGTTTCGACGGCTGGATTTCGCCAATTCAGATCCGGCTGTTCGGGGTAAAAGTAGTGGTAGTAATACTGATTTGTAGTGGGATCGAGTTTCCAGGCTGATAGGCCAAACGTGGATTGCCAGTTGTTCGGTGGCTGGCCCGGGCCCTTTCCATCGCGCCAGATATACCAATCGCGATGTTGCGCGCTCTTCGAAGATCTCGAGTCGATGAACCATTTGTGCTGGTCTGAGGTATGGTTCACCACAAAATCGAGAATGACGCGAATATTGTGCTTTTTTCCTTCGGCTACAAGGCGATCGAAATCCTCCAGCGTCCCGTACATCGGGTCGATGTTTTCGTAGTCCGAAACGTCATAGCCAAAATCAACCTGAGGAGAAGGGAAACAGGGGGTAATCCAGATCGCGTCGATACCCAGGTCATGAAGATAGGTAAGCTTCGAGGTAATGCCATTCAGGTCGCCAATGCCATCGCCGTTGCTGTCCGCGAAACTGCGCGGGTACACTTCATAAAACACGGCGTGCTGCCACCATGCATGGCCTTCCGCGTCGGTACCCGCACTTTGCGCGAACGCCGACGGCACGCGCAGGAGCGACACGCACAAACACACAACCAAAGCGATTCTATTTTTCACGGGAAAGCCCCCCCTGAGCTTCTCAAAGCATTATTTTCACGAACCTCATCGGAGTTCAAGGCAGCAAGCAGGTTGGTCTATTTCCGTGCGAATTGGAGCGTGATTTTGCGGCGAACAGATTCCGCGGAAGAATCCTTTGGCATCGTTACCGTAAAATGCCCGCTGCCCCGGTCGGCGCGCGACAGAGTTGCGCCTTCGACGCTGGTTAACTCCTCACCGCGAAAATAGGCAAACGAATAGATTGCGCCCGGCGCACCCTCCACCTCCAGCGTTAGGCGGTCTTTCGCTTCCGACCACGTTTCCGACAGGATCCGCAGACCTGCACTTCGGTGTCCGAGCAGCGGCAGAGCCGCAGCGTAAGCCACACCGAAGTCGCTGCGCAGCCGGATGCGCAAAGTGTTCGTTCCCCTATATGCGGCGAAGCGCATCTGAAGATGCTGATCGGTTTCGTTCTTCTCCAGGTGAAACGGGAGGGGTCGCCCGTTCAATTCGACTGAGCTAACTTCCGCCCGCAAGCTGATGGCCGGCTGCAGGAGGAGAAAGCATTCGCCGCCAGTGCGCGTAATTTCGAACTGCATTTCGTCCGATGAGCGGTGAAACGTGAACTCGAATGCGGCGTCACCCACGCGAAGACCACGCACCGCGAAAGAAGACCAATCGGCCGGCAATGTAGGCGCGAGCGTGACGGTTCGAGAAAGCGCATCCGTTTCGAGGCCAAGCAGCCCGCGCAGAATTGGGCTGACAACCATGGCAGCGGACCAGATCTGATGCGGAGAACTCGTCGACAGTGCCTGGTAGTAAGTGCCCGAAAGGACCTCGGTGACGTGGCCTGGCGAGCCATCCAGCGCAAGAAGCGCGTTCGCGCGCAGCGCTTGGAAGGCGGGATGTGCCTGATGGTATCGATATTCGCCGACCGACGCCCAACCCGTGAAGAGGGGCCAAACCGAACCAAAATGGTAGCCTTCGGCACTATAGAACGCCGAACGCCCAGAAATAATTCGCACGCCCCAATCAGTAGCGTGATCGCGCGCCGCCAGTTGCTCGATCATTGCTCGCGAGCGGCTTGCATCGAGCAACCCAAACCACATCGGAACGGTGGCCAGCACACTCGTCTCGTCAACCCGTTTGGCGTTCGTGTCGAGCGCGAAAGCATACGTTTTGTGTTCAGGAGACCAGAAAGCCGCCTCGACTCTTGGCTTTTGTTTTTCGAACTCCTCCGAAAGCACTTTGGCTTCGTCGGTCTTGTCTGCGACTTTCGCGAGTTCTGCAAGCGCTTGCAGCGCTTCGGCACCCAAAGCGCTTTGATACAACTCGGTCTGAACCGGCAAAAGCGGCCCGCCCTCGACCCAGCCGTGCCCGACACCGAGGTTCTTCGGCAAGCCACTCTCGTCGTAGGTGGATTTCAAAAATTGATAGGCCCTCCAAAAACTGTTCCAGTTTTCCTTTGCGAACGCGGCATCGCCACTGGCTCGCACATAATCCTCTGAAGCGATGAGGAAGAGTGGGGTAGCGTCAGCGGAAGCGAAGCCAAAAGGGTAATTCTTGAACCACTCCACTAAACTCGCCGTCTGTGCAATCTCATGCGGGACCTTGCCGTCGTCCCGCTGGAACTGGATCAGAAGGCGCAGTGCATCGCGCGCCGTCGTGAAATCACCGGCGCTGTTCAACGCAAACAAAGTCCACAAAGCATCGCGGCCGAAAAACCAAGCAAACCCCGGACGCTGTGAGGCTCCCGATGTGCGGTACCCGGCAATCAGTCCTTTCCCGAGATAGGGATTGGCGACCAAGCCTTGTAGCGCGCTGACGCGCGACCAGTCGTAGGCTTTCTGCAAATCCGCATCCGGCAAATCGACTTGAACCGTGCGTTGCAGGTAATTCGTGTAATACTCGGCCGAGGCCTTCTCCAAATCGCCAAAATGCTCACTTAATGTTCTGTAGGTATTTGCCGCTTCCACCGCGCCGTTCACGGAGCCCGCAACGACAATGAGTTTTGTATCCTTCCCCTTCGGCGTCACCCCGAGCCGCAACGAACTCACGCTCGAGTGGGCGTAATTGGTGTCAAACGATTCGGTGGCCAGAGTTCCGCTGGGTGATCCGATCACTCCTGCGTATCTTTTCAGTTCTTCGCCAAACGTAAAGGCGTGGAGCGATTCATCCCAGGAGGAGTAGGTCGCGCCAAGCGCGGCTGGCCACTCCAACTGGAAATCTCTCAGAAACGAAGCTTCAATCTCCAAAGGCTTCTCTGTGTCCACTTCGATTCTGATGACGGCGCCAGGTTCTTCTACCGGGACGAAGAAGGTCTCTTCCACGCGGAATGCGTCGCTGACATAAACGAGAGTCGTCGATTCCGGGCGCGCAATCACGCTTCGTACGAGCGCATCCGCCTTCCATGCGCGGTTTTCTGCGCGAAACGTCAGCACAAAATCGCGAAACAATTTCAGCGGATAAACCCAGGCCTCGATGTTCCCTGATTCGTTGCCGAAGATTCCGGCGCGCTGTCCCACCGAACACAAAAATTCCCAGGGACGTGCGGCGCGTGTTAACTGAAGAGATTTCGATGGTTCTTCCGAAGCACCGCCAAGCAGACCGCCAAAGGCGAACAAGCAACAGAAGCCCCCGGCGCGGATTGCCCATCTCGCCGAAGCGAAGTTGCTGCTGGCAACCCGCCGAAGGAATGAAACTTCATCATTTCGTTGGTGTTTTCTCTTCATCCCCCGGGCCCGGCAGAGCGTGTGAAACGGCATGTCGGTTACTATAAGTGACTGGCGCGGAGTCTAGCACAAGCCGAAGCCGGGAAGGTACCGCCCCCTTGGGGTCAACGCGACGCAGGTTTATTGAGTCAATCAGCCGGGGTGCAATGATTCTGCCGGTGGAGCGCTTGCTATCCTTTCTCGCGCCTTTCGCCCGAATCGAGGATGCGCCGGCTGAAGCAGAGAAGGCGCCCTTTGGCGTCAATTTCGTGAATGTTGCGAAAGAATCTGGATTGAAAGCGGAGACTGTTTTCGGCGGAGAGCACAAGAACAAATATCTGCTGGAGACAACCGGGTGTGGAGTGGCGTTCTACGACTACGACAACGATGGCTGGCTGGATATTTTCCTGGTGAACGGAACGCGTCTCGAAGGATTTCCGCCGCATCAGACGCCCACGAACCGTCTGTTCAAGAACAATCGCGACGGAACGTTCACCGACGTAACCGCGAAAGCGGGGCTGTTGCATTTCGGCTGGGGCCAGGGCGTATGCATCGGCGACTACGACAACGACGGCTACGAAGACTTATTCGTCGCATATTTTGGCAAGAACGTTCTCTATCACAACAATGGCGACGGCACGTTCACGGATGTGAGCGAGAAAGCCGGGGTCGCCGGCAGCGGCAAGCGCTGGAATTCCGGTTGCGCCTTTGTGGACTATGATCGCGATGGAAAGCTGGATTTGTTTGTCGCCAATTACATTGACCTCGACCTTCTGACGGCACCGGTCCCGGAATCGGGACCGTGCCTCTACAAAGGCGTGATGGTGGCGTGCGGTCCTCCCGGTCTGAACGGCGGCAAAAACATTCTTTTCCACAATAACGGCGACGGAACGTTCACCGACGTTTCGCAAAGCTCGGGAATTCTCCAGGCCAATGGAACTTACGGCCTTGGCGTGCTGACTGGCGATTTCGATAACGATGGCTGGCCGGACATTTATGTCGCAAACGACTCGGCCC
>Ga0306921_10001235_pt1 | contig 24517 bp, 19 predicted proteins | sample sta12Cox44000080_FD_203760 | JGI IMG/M metagenome (GOLD analysis project Ga0306921, IMG submission 203760) | Lab enrichment of tropical soil microbial communities from Luquillo Experimental Forest, Puerto Rico - statoxic.12C.oxic.44.000.080 (v2)... | ecosystem: Environmental > Terrestrial >...
CAGACGCCATGATCGGTGGAGAGGGCGACGCTTCGGCAGTTGACTTTAACCCCCGGGTCGTGCGACTCGCGGCGTCAGCAGCGTTCGAGTTCCTTCGATCGCTGGCTCGCGCGCTCGGGCTTCGGGAACCAGCTCAACTTGATGACGGCACCTTGGGTGAAGAAGTGCCGGCCGTGAGCGGCCGCTTCGCCATTGGCCGTCAGGAGCACGGGTGGCAAGCCGGCGTCCTGTTCGTCGAAGCTCGAGTAGCTGATACTCCAGTCGAGATGGCACCTAGCGGCGGTGCTCGCATGACCTCGAACGCGCACACGGGGGGTCGTGCACCGAGTGGCATTGATGCAGGGCTAGAAAGCGCGCGTCTGCGGCTCAGCGAGCTTGTCGGCGCGAATGTTGCGTTCGAGCGGCAGACGGTTGCAGGCAAAGCCCATGGCCAGATGCCGGAAGGTTGGATCCGGCTTGGCCTTGCCTCGCGGGAAGGTGGCGCTGCGGTCCTGGCTGTCGATCGTCCAGCAGCCGTCGCCCTCGCCCGGCTGGCCGCAAAAGACACCGCGATGGCGCCGACAGTTGGTGCCGTGATCGAAGCTGGCGCGGAAGTCGTGCTGCGGGAGATGCTGCGTGCGCTCGCAGCTGCCCTGGGCAGCGCTCAGGAAGAGCTTCATCATATCGTCCGCCTCGGCGACGACGCAATTTTGGCGGACCTCCCTCACATCGGAATCGAGCATGACGTTTCGTGGAAGGGCCAGAGCTGGCAGATGCGTTGGCTCATCCCAGCGCATCTCGTGCGTCCTCTGAATGATCGGCCAAGCGCTGTCCACGGTGCCCGCTGATGCGCCGGTGGCTTGACCGGCTAGTAGGCTGGTATCGGGCGCGTCGCAGGATAGCCGTGCAGGTGACGGGCGCACAATCACTTGGATCTGGCATCGCGGTCTTTGCGCTCGACGTTGATGGGCGACGCATCATTTTCGCTGCGTCGTCGCGAGCTATGTGCGTCTTGGATAGGTACCCGGTGCCGCCTGATCGCGAAGTCGAGCGGGACCATTGCGTCCGCGTGGCAAACTCATATCCTGCATGAACACTCCGCAGCGCGACGTCCTAGGGTGCCCGCAGTGACCGCCCGCCGCCTGTACCCGGTCCTGTGGACCGTCGCCTTCTTGCTCTCGGCCTACGGTGCGTACCGGCTGGTGCGCTCGCTTCTCGAGACGGAAGCGCCCGATCCGACGCGCGAGCGCATTCGCGCGCTCATCGGCGAAGCCGACCAATTGCTCAAGACTCTTGACGAACAACGGCGCAGCTGACGCGCCGGCCGCCCTCCTCGCACGCACACCGATCCGCATAGACGATCTGCTGCAAAACGGCCAGGGTGTAGGCCGTGCGGGGGATCTTGTGACGTTTGTGACCGGAGCACTGCCCGGCGAGCGGGCGCGTGTTGCCGTCGATGCGATCAAAAAGACCTACGCGAGCACGCACGCCGTGGAGATCTTGGAGCGATCCCCGGATCGTGTCGAATCCGTATGTCCGGTGTTCCCGCGCTGCGGTGGTTGCCAAACGCTGCACTTGCGATACGCGGCGCAACTCGAGTGGAAGCGAGGCATGGTCAGAGAGGCCCTGGCCCGTCTGGGCGGACTCTCAGTTGAGGTAGAACCGTCAGTCACAGCGCCGCTCATCGAAGGCACACGCTATCGCAATAAGGTGAGCCTCGTGGCGCAGGTTGCGCCAAAGCATGGGACGATCGGTTTTTACGAAGCGCGTTCGCACCGCATCGTGCCGGTGTCGGCGTGTCCGGTTGTTCTGCCGTGGCTTGATGCTGCGATCGCATCAATTGTCCGGTTCGCCGCGGGGACGCCGGCCGCACTGTTGCAGCTGCGTCACGTGGTTGTTCGAAGTGGTCTTGCTCAGGCCACGCTCGTCGTTTGTCTGTGCACCGCCGGGCGCAGACCCCTGCTCGCTTCGTGCGTTGCTGACCTGCGTGGCGCGGTCAGAGGGTTGACGGGGATCGTCGAGAGCTACGATCCGGCGAGCGCTAACGCCATCTTCGGGTGCCGCACCATGACGCACTGGGGTTCACCGGAAACGATCGAGCACGTTGGAGCGACGACCTTTCGCTTCGGCATCGAATCATTTTTTCAGATCAACACGGCGGTGTTGGAACGCATCGCCGCGACGCTTGCATCCGACCTGCAAGGGGCCCGGCGCGTTGTCGATTTGTATTGCGGCGTGGGGACGTTCTCTGTGATGCTAGCCCGTAATGGCGCCGCGGTCACGGGCGTCGAGTCACATCCGCGCTCGGTCGAAGAAGCCGCGGTCAATGCGGCGCGCAACGGCGCCACGACGGCTGCTTTTGAGTGCGCCAACGTCACAGATGCCGTCAGCGGCGAGCGGGGCCGGACGTTGTTGACGGGGGCGGATGCCGTGATCTTGGATCCGCCGCGACGCGGCTGCGATGCGGCCGTACTGCGCGCCCTTGCGGGCGCTCGCGTGCCTCGCGTCGAATATTTGTCGTGCAACCCCGCGACCTTGAGCCGAGATGCGCGGCTGCTCGTCGACGCGGGGTACTCGGTCGCTCGCGTCATCCCATTCGACATGTTCCCGTTCACGGGCCACGTCGAGGTGTTGGCCCAATTCATTGGTCCGCGGAACGGACCGTAGGAGAGCAATGGCTGACGTCCCTATCGATATCGATCACGTGTCACGTCTAGCGCGCCTCGCGCTCACGAAAGAAGAGGCCACGCGTTTTTCTGCTCAGTTCTCACGGCTTTTCGAGTTCATCGCCGAACTACAGTCGCTCGATGTGAACGAGATAAGCGCGACCGCACAAGTCATCCCGCTCAAAAATGTGATGCGCGAGGACGTCGCTCAAGCTTGTTTGCCGCGTGACGTAGCGCTTGAGAACGCGCCCGCACGCGAGGGACCATACTTCAAGACGCCACGCATCCTCGACGGCGAATCATGATCACAGGCCACGAGCTAAAAACGGCGATTGCGCAGGGCCGGCTGAGTGCGGTAGAAGCGGCAAGCCAGGCGCTGGCACGCGCGCAGTCTCTGGAACCGCAACTGCGCGCCTACATCAGGTTCACGCCCGAGCGCGCGCTCGCACAGGCACGGCGCATCGATGACCTTGTGCGCGCAGGAGAAGATGCGGGCGCATTGGCGGGCATCCCCATCGCCGTCAAGGACATCTTCTGCGTCGAGGGCGAGATCACGACTGCAGGCTCGAGGATCTTGGAGAACTTCCGCTCGCCATATTCGTCCACGGTGGTGCGCAAGCTCGAAGAGGCGGGCGCCGTGATCATCGGCAAGACGAATATGGATGAGTTCGCGATGGGATCGTCGTGTGAGAATTCAGCGTTCTTCCCAACGCGTAATCCATGGGATCCCACCCGCGTTCCCGGAGGGTCATCGGGTGGGAGCGCCAGCACGGTTGGTGCGTGGAGCGTGCCGATCGCGCTCGGGACCGATACCGGCGGCTCCATCCGCGAGCCGGCCTCGTTTTGTAATATCGTCGGCGTCAAACCGACATACGGGCGCGTGTCGCGGTACGGCATGATCGCATTTGCGTCTTCACTGGATCAGGCCGGCCCGATGACCGCCGATGTGCGGGATGCGGCCATAACCCTGGGCGTGATCGCGGGGCACGATCCGCTGGATTCCACGAGCGTCGACATACCGGTGCCCGACTATGCAGCGGCGTTACGCAGCGATCTGCAGGGCATGCGCGTGGGCATCGTGCACGAGTTCGAAGAGCAGATAGCGTCCTTGGACCCCCAGCTCGCGGAGCTCTACCGCAAAGCATACCAAGCGCTTGAGCAGCTTGGTGCACGCCTGGTCGAGGTGCACTTGCCGCATGCGCGCTACGGCTTGGCGACGTACTACCTGATCGCGCCCGCCGAATGCTCGTCGAATCTGGCGCGGTACGACGGTGCACGCTACGGCGTCCGCGCCGATCCTGGCGGCGATGTCTACGAGATGTTCGAGCGCACCCGTGCCGCCGGCTTTGGCGACGAGGTGAAGCGGCGCATCGTGCTCGGTACCTATGCGCTCTCGGCCGGCTATTACGACGCGTATTACGTCCGAGCGCAGAAGATCCGGACGCTCATCAAGCGTGATTTCGATCAAGCATTTGCGGGATGTGACGTCATCGCCGGACCTGCCGTCTCGTGCCCCGCATTCGAGCTCGGCGCCAAGAGCCAAGATCCAGTCGCTATGTATCTCATGGATTACTTCACGATTCCGATGAGCCTTGCGGGCCTGCCGGCGCTCTCAGTGCCGGCCGGCTATATCGGTGGCCTGCCCGTGGGCTTGCAGATCGTGGCGCCGGCCTTTGAAGAGCATGTCATGCTGGGTGCTGCGCACGCCTACGAACAGACCACACGGCACGCTTGGGCCGCAACGCCTCCCGTCGCGCAGACGGCGGCGAGCACGTCATGAGCACCGCGGCTATCGGGAGCGAGACCGGCTTCGAAGCGGTCATCGGTCTTGAGGTGCACGTCGAGTTGTCGACGCAGAGCAAGATGTTCTGCGGCTGCCGCAACGAGTTCGGCGCGGAGCCAAACACCCACGTCTGTCCGATCTGTCTGGGTATGCCGGGGACGCTGCCCGTCATCAACCGGCGTGCCGTGGAGTATTTGTGCAAGACCGGCCTCGCGCTCGGGTGCACGATCGCGACGGACTCAAAATTCGACCGTAAGAACTACTTCTATCCGGACATGCCGAAGAATTATCAAATCTCACAGTACGACATGCCGCTCACGACCGGCGGCGGTGTTCGGTTGCCCTCCGGCAAGCTCGTGCGCCTCAACCGCATCCACCTGGAAGAGGACACCGGCAAGACGTTCCACGCTGGCGGCCACATGGCAGCCGCGGAGTACACGCTCGTCGACTACAACCGCGCCGGTGTACCGCTCATGGAGATCGTCACCGAGCCCGACATTGCAAATCCTGAGGAAGCGGAAATGTACTTGGGCCAGCTCAAAGCGGTGCTCTCCTACCTTGGCGTGTCCGATGTGAAGATGCATGAAGGCTCGCTGCGTTGCGATGCCAACGTCTCGATTCGCCCGGTTGGAACGACAGCGCTCGGCACGAAGGCGGAAGTAAAGAACATGAACTCCTTCCGATCGGTCGTCCGTGCGTTGCGATACGAGATTGAACGTCAAGCAGCCGCACTGCGTGCGGGCGAGCGTGTCGTGCAGGAGACGCGCAACTGGGATGAAGGACGCGGGCTTACCTACTCGACACGCTCCAAAGAGCAGGCGCACGATTATCGCTACTTCCCCGATCCCGACCTCGTGCCACTGACGATTGAGCGGGAGACGATCGCGCTGTGGAATGCCGAGATGCCGGAGTTGCCGCTTGCCAAGCGTGAACGCTTCCTCCGCGAGCATGGTCTTTCCGATTATGAGGCTGGCATTCTGACGGAAGACGTCGTGACTGCGGACTATTTCGAAGTGGTTGCGCAAGCCGCGCAGTCGGCGAAACAGGCAGCGAACTGGCTGCTCGGAGACGTGCGGCGTCTGCTTGAAAAACATGAACTGACGCTTGCCACCACGCGCATGCGTCCGCAAGCGCTCGCGGAGCTCATACGCCTTGTCGCGGCAGGCACCATCTCGGGTAAGGCGGCGAAAGAAGTGTGCGACGTCATGATCGCGACGGGCCAGGCCCCAGGCGTTATCATCGAGCAGCGCGGGCTTGCACAAACGTCGGATACGGGCGAGATCCAGAGCCTCGTCGACGAGGTCGTGAGCGCCAATGCGGATTCGGTCGCGTCGTACAAAGCGGGCAAGACCAAGGCGCTCGAGTTTTTGGTCGGACAGGTTATGAAAGCCAGCCGCGGCAAGGCCAAGGTGGACATCGTACGCGCTCTTTTGCTGGAGCGTCTGGGGTGAACGCCCAGGGCGCGAGCCGCTTGGATGCCGCGCTCGAGAGCCTGGAGTTTGCAGACGTCCTTGACGGCATCGCCGCTTGCGCGACGTCTGAACCCGGGCGCGCCGCAGTGCTCGCATTGCGGCCGACCTTTCGTGACCGCGAGCGCGCGCAACAGGAACTAGCGCTGGTCGACGATGCTGCTGGATTTTTCCAGACCGGCGGAGACATCGCGCTTGCAGGTGCCGTCGACACATCGCCGTTTGTAGAGCGTGCCGAGAAAGGTTCGGCATTGTCCGCTGGCGATCTACGGTTGGTTGCCGACACCGAACGCGCCCTGCGCACGGCTGTCGCGGCTGTGCGCGCCGACGAGCGACCGGCAGGGGTGCTGCGCGCGCTTGCAAGCCGGCGTCAGCAGACCGACGACGCTGTCGGGGCCATCGACCGTGCCATCGAGCCGGAGGGACGGGTCGCCGATGCCGCGTCGGCAGAGCTTTCGTCGATCCGGCGCCAACAGCGGAGCCTGCACGAGCAGGTGCGCGAGCGCTGCCGCACCATGACACTCAACCCCGAGCTCTCCAAAATGCTCTCTGAGGCCATCGTCACCGTTCGTGCCGGGCGGTATGTCGTGCCCGTGCGATCCGAGTTCGCATCCCAATTTCCGGGTGTCGTGCACGATCAGTCTGCCTCGGGTGCGACCGTGTTCATGGAGCCGCTCGCCTCGGTCGAAGCGAACAACAAGCTACGCGGCCTCCAAGCCGCAGAAGAGCGCGAGATTGCACGCATCCTCGCTGCCTTATCTGTTCGCGTCGGCGAGCTTGCCGAACCGTTGCGCGCGAACGCCGCGCTGCTGGCTCGGCTGGACAGCATCGGTGCACGGGCGCGGTGGGGGCTCGCGCGTGACGCCGGCCCACCGGCGCTCGTCGATGAGCCGATCATCCGCATCGTTCGCGGTCGCCACCCGCTCTTACGCAGGGAAGCCATTGCGCTCGACTTCGAAATCGGGGACGCCTTCGACGCGGTAGTCGTGTCTGGGCCGAACATGGGGGGAAAGACCGTCGTGCTCAAGACGGTCGGCCTTTTCTGTCTCCTTGCCTATGCCGGTATACCGCTGCCGTCCGCTGCAGGAACGACGATTGGCGAGTTCACCGATGTGGCGTGTGTGATTGGCGATGAGCAGTCGATCCAAAACGACCTCTCATCGTTTTCCAGCCACCTGGCGCATCTGCGCACCGCGATGTCATCGCTGAGCCGGCGTTCGCTCGTTTTGGTGGATGAGATCGGCAGCGGTACGGAGCCGGCTGCCGGCGCCGGCCTTGCACAGGCGTGCATCGAGCACATGATCCGCGCCGGCGCCCGCGTCGTGGTCACGACGCACTACACCCAGCTCAAGACGTTCGCCGCCCAGACCGATCGCGTCCGCAACGCTTCGATGTTATTCGATGCAGCCACACACGCTCCCACGTATGTGTTCGCCTTAGGCATCCCGGGTCAATCGCTCGCCTTTGCGCTCGCTCGCACCATGGCGCTCGACGCACGCGTCGTCGCGCGAGCGGAGGCGCTAGTCGGCGTGGATGCGCAAAACCTTGAGGCGACCTTCGCGCGCCTTGCAGCAGATCGCGAAGCGCTCCAACGAGAGCGTGGCGTGGTCGAGCGCATGAGCGCCGCACTGCAGGAGCGTGACCGGTCAATGCGCCAGCGGATCGGCGCGCTCGAACAAGAGAAGCTTGCGTTCGAACGCCGTGCGACAGCCGAACTAGCCAAAGCAGCGCAAGCAGTCCGCGACCAGCTCATCGCCGAGGCGGAACGCCGCTCCGGTGTGGCTGCTCGGCAAGCGGCGAAGCCGGTGCCGCACAGCGAACGGCTTCTGGCTGACACACTTGCCGAGATGCGACGCAGCCTCGGGTTGGAGAACGCACCCGCGGGTGCCACGCCGCGCGGTCTGCAGGTCGGCGACAGCGTCTACGTGAGCAGCTTCGATCAAAGCGGCGTCGTGAGCGAGGTCTACAGCCGGGAAGTGCTGGTTACGCTTGGCAACGTGAAGACGCTCGTGCCGATCGCGGACGTGTCGCTCTCGCCAGTGGGCGCGCCACCGCAAAGGCCGCGCGAACGCTCGGCCGCGCGGCGCCCTGGTGCCGGCAGCAGCCAGGCGCCAGAAGCGCAAGCTGCAGCTGCCACGGCGACGACGGAGGTCGACGTGCGCGGGCTGCGCGTTGACGAAGCATGGCCGCTTGTGGACAAAGCGTTGGACAACGCTAGTCTTGCAGGGCTCAGCGAACTGCGTGTGATCCACGGAAGAGGGACGGGCCAGCTGATGCGCGGAATCCGCGAGTTTTTGGACGGCCACCCTCAGGTCGTCTCGGTGTCGCATGCACCCGACCGCGAAGGCGGCACCGGCGTCACGGTGGTCAAACTGGCCTAGGAAGATGAACGCACAACAGCAACTCGAGGTGCTCTCCCGGCGCTGCGTCGATGTCGTCACGCGCGAGGACCTGAGCGCCAAGCTCGAACGCGGCCACCGGCTACGCGTGAAGTTAGGCATCGATCCGTCCGGGCCCGAGCTGCATCTCGGCCACGCCGTGGTGCTCCGCAAGCTTCGCGATTTTCAGGACCTCGGGCACGAGGCCGTGCTCATCGTCGGTGATTTCACGGCGCAGATCGGCGATCCGACTGGATTGTCGGCGGCGCGCAAACCGCGCACAAAAGCTGAGATCGAAGCCGACATGCGCTCCTATGCAGAACAGGCAGCACTCATCCTGGACATCAACAAGGCAACCGTGCGCTTCAATAGCGAATGGCTCGCGCCGATTTCGTTCGCCGATCTTATAGGCTTGAGCGCCAAGATCACGGTCGCGCGGATGCTAGAGCGTGATGATTTCACCAAGCGCTTTCAGGCAGGCTCGCCCATCGGCTTGCACGAGTTCTTATACCCCTTAGGGCAAGCGTATGATTCCATCATTATCAAGGCTGACGTCGAGTTGGGAGGTACCGAGCAGCTCTTCAACCTGATGATGGGGCGGCGTATGCAAGAAGAGTTCGATCAGGCGCCCCAGGTCTGCATGACGCTGCCCATCCTCGAAGGCACTGACGGTGTCCAACGTATGGGTAAGAGCCTCAACAACTTCATCGCGCTGCGCGACGAACCGCAAGATATGTTCGGCAAGGTGATGTCGATTCCGGATACGCTCATCGGCCGCTATTTCCGTCTGGGCACGACGCTCGCGCCAGACGAGCTCGATGCGATCGACGCGGAACTTGCGTCGGGAGCGCTGCACCCGCGTGACGCTAAACTCAGGCTTGCCTTCGAAATTGCGGCGCTCTACCATGGGGCAAAGGCCGCTGTCGCCGCGCGTGAGCATTTCGAAAAAACGGTGGTCCGCAAAGAACTGCCGGACGATATGCCGAGCCATACCTTATCCGACGGGGACGCACGCGTGGTGCTCGGCAAGTTGCTCGTGCTTGTCGGGTGGGCGTCATCCAATCGCGAGGCGCAGCGACTCGTGCAGCAAGGGGCTATCAAGATCGATGGCGTGCGCGCAGACGACGTACGGCATGTCGCGCCGACCTGGCACGGCAAGGTGCTCCAAAAAGGCAACCACCAGTTCGTGCGGATTAAGTAACGTCTTGTTGCACCGGCAATTTTGTGGGGTCGGCATGGGCCGACCTCCGGCTATCCATTGGTGGCATCGGCGGCGCCAGATGCGCTGCGGCGCAGCTCGCCGATTTCTTGCGGCGAGAAATAATAGCGCTGGCTGCAGAAATCGCAGGTGACTTCCGTGTCTTCGTGCGCGCGAGCCATCTGATCAAGTTCGCCTTCGCCGAGCCCCACGAGCACGCGCGTCACACGATCGCGGCTGCACGTGCAGGTAAAGGACACCGCAGCCGCTTGCGTGACTCGTGCGCCCAAAGCGCCTGCAACGCGCTCGACGATCTGTTCGGGAGAGATACGCTCTCGTATCAGCGTGCTCACATGCGGTAGGCCGCGCACGTTCTCTTCCAACACGTTGATCGTTGACTCGACAGCGCCGGGAAGCAGATGCGCCAGAAAACCACCCGCCGCGATAACGCCGCCTGGGTTTGCGAGCACGCCAACGGCAACCACCGACGGCACCTGTTCGGAATGCGCGAAGTACCGCGCAAGATCGTCGCCAACCTCTCCCGTGGCCAGCGGCACGGCGCTTGTGTACGGTTGACCGGTATTGAACGAGCGTGTCACGTGCAAATAACCAGCGCCGATCACACCGCCCACATCGAATTTTCCAGCGGCGTTGAGCGGCAGTTCAGCGCGAGGCCGCAGCGGATAGCCCCTGACTCGGCCGTCCGCGGATGCCTCCGCCACCATGCCGCGCACCGGCCCAGCACCGTTGACCTGCAGCGTGATCCGCTCGCGTCCCTTGAGGAAGCTGCCCATAAGCGCTGCGCCAGTGAGCAGGCGCCCCAGCGCTGCAGTCACGGTCGGGGAACAGCCATGACGCTGCTGCGCGCTCGCGACCACCGACGTCGTGCGAGCAGCAACGATGCGCACGCTATCGCCGGCTGCGAGCGCGGCGGCCGTATAATCAGAAGCCATCTCGTCGGACTTCGCAGGCTGCTGGCGCAGCGTCCTGCCCACGACCGCAATGACAGGAACCGTTGCAGCTCAGGTTCAAGAGCGAGCGCGATCCATGAGCGAGCGCACGAGGACCATCGTCGTCCTGCACGGCCCAAATCTGAACGCGCTCGGCAAGCGTGAGCCCGAGATCTATGGTTCCGAAACGCTTGCGTCGATCAACACAAAGCTGCACGATCTGGCCGCTGAACTCAGTGTTGAGATTTTCGTCCAACAGCATTCATCAGAAGGCGCGCTCATCGATGCGGTCCATGCTGCCGGCGATCGTGGGAGCGCCATCATGATCAACCCTGGCGCATACACGCACTACTCGTACGCACTGCGCGACGCGCTCGCATCGGTCACCGTGCCAAAAGTAGAAATCCACCTCACGAACATTTACACGCGCGAGCCATTCCGTCGACGCTCGGTTATCGCGCCGGTCGTCAGCGGTACAGTCGCTGGTTTCGGCGCTGACTCCTATCTCCTCGGGTTGCGCGCTATCGCCGCAATCCTCGATAGGACAAGGGTTTGAGCGCCAAAAAACGGGAGGATTCCGGGGTCCTGCCGCAAACAGGTGACCCGGAGCAAGCATCGTCGCGCGAACGCTCCCCATGATGAGCGCGGACGATACGCGCATACTAAGACCGTGCTGCACTCAAAGAGAGAGGTGACCGATGACCAAGGCCGAGCTGATCGAAGAGATTTCGAAGAAGACGGAGCTGCCTCGCCGCGACGTATCTGATGTCGTCGACCACGTGTTGGAAACCATCAAGAGCGCGCTCACGCATGGCGAGAAAGTGGCGCTCATCCCGTTCGGAAGCTTCGAGGTCCGCAAGCGCAAGGCTCGTGAAGGCCGTAATCCGAAGACCGGCGAGAAGCTCATGATCGCCGCCCGCACCGTTCCTGCGTTTCATCCGGGTAAGGACCTGCGCGATGCCGTCAACAAGGGCGGGAAGAAGAAGTAACCTCGAAGCGCATAGGCGATAGCGGCCTCCTCAATAAAGCCCGCGCGGGCGCAACATGAGGGGGCCTTTCTTTTGAACGAGCCTGTCACCGTCACGCCGATCGACCCGGCAGAGATCGAGTCCGCGGTGCGCATCTTCTTCGAAGGATTTGGTGAGAACGTGCGGCGGCTTTACGGGGATCCACCCAATCCCGCTGCCATGGTCGACGTCTGGACCTTCGCGCAGCAACAAGAACCTGGTGGCTTTCTAGCCGCACACTCAGGCGACGAACTTGTGGGGTACGCGTTGTTCACGAGTTCGGTCCGCACGCTGCAGCGCGCCGCGCTGACGAGTGGTTGCGCGTTCGTCTGGGGCGTGCGCGCGATCACTGGCCGCTACGGGTTGCGCTGGTCTGCGGCGCTCGGGCAGCTTTGGAACAAGATGCTGTTCGCGGGATCATCGTCTGCGTATCGCACGGCCGGAGATGCGCAGCTGCTGAACATCGCGGTCGCACCGGCAGCTCGCGGGCATGGCGCGGCCACTGCGCTCGTCGAGGAGGGCGTACGCTATCTTGGAGCGCGTGGCATCAAAGAAGTGCGCTTAGAAGTGCAGCCCGGCAATGCGCCTGCGATCGCCGCCTATCGGCGTTGTGGTTTTCAAGAGCGTGGGCGGCTGCGCAACATCTACGGTGACTGGATTGTTATGACCGCTCGTCCGCCAAGCGGATGAGTCCCAACACCGAAACGCTCGCGCCGGATCTGTGGGCGACGCTCTTTGGCGTCATGCGGCTCCACGGACAGGCGTTCCTCGACAGCGTGGCGCTCGATAACGGTGGTCTCATCGCGGTCGTCATCTTGCTGGCCGGAGGCCTTTCCCGCTCGTTGGGTCAGAGCTTCGTGCTTTTCGCCAATAAGGTCAGCGCAGGTCGCTTCGCAGTCAGCCTCGTGACAAGCGCCGTGCTCTATGCCGCTGGCTACGGACTCTACGCCCTGTGCACGTGGGCGGTTGCGCGCTTAAGCGGCATGCAGCTACCGCTTGCGGAGCTATGGATCGTGCTGGCAGTCAGCTACGTGCCGTTTGTGTTTTCAATCTTCGAGGCATTGCCGTATGTAGGCATCGCCGTCATGTGGCTGTTGCGTATGTGGCAGCTGCTTGCGATGGTCGTCGGCATCGCCGCCGTCGGTCGCGTCTCAGTAGGGCAGGCATTCGTGTTCGCGGGACTCGGATGGCTCGGCCTTGCCATCGGCGAGCAGACCATCGGCCGGCCGCTCTCGCAGCTCGGCATCAAGATGATGAACGCCGTGACGGGCGTGGCCCTTGCGCAGACCCCAGCAGCTGTTTTCGACGATTCTACCGACCTAAGTGGTGCTGCAGCGGGTCCGCCCCAGCCCAAAAACACGCCGAAGACAGCGGCGACTGCGAGTAGTGGTGCCGCTAGCCGATCATCGACCACCGTCTACATCGCCCTGATCGTCGTGCTCTTCGTGCTGGTCCTTGTAGCAGCACGTCCGTTGCAGAGCCTCCTCTTGGGCTGGAGCGCGCATCTGCCTCTTGTCGTACGGCTGCCGTTCGAGCTGTTGTGGATCGCGGTCGTGGCGCTCGTCGTCGGCGCGCTGCTGACGCCGCTCGAGACGCTAGGCTGGTGGGCTGGCTGGTTTGGCGAGTCGATAACTCCGCCCGCCGGGAAGCGAGCGACCGCGGCTCGCCCGCACGATGTCTCGCGCTACATCATCTATTTGGACGGCATCGCGCAGTCGGGATCGACGTACACAGCTGATGTCGAGAAATTCCTCGACGCCTTGGAACCGGTTTTGCCAGCGCGGTCGCGCTTCATTCGCGGCCTTATGGTCTATTCGGTGTTTAATCGGCCGCTCGACGACGACCCGCTCTTCTCCGGTTTATGGCGGTTCATCGATGCCACACGTATAGCGAAACCTGAATCGATACTCGGGGTGCTCATCAACCTTCGGAACATCATTATCGTTGGCGTCTCGACAGATCCGCGTTACGGACCCATGTATAACTATGGCATCGCCTCTTTACTGCATGACGGACTCATCGCCAACGGATATGTTCCCGGGAGCGGCGTGCCGGTGACACTCATCGGATACAGCGGCGGCGCACAGATGGCGGCAGGCGCGGCGCGTCTATTGCGCCACGCACTCGAGACGCAGGTCGATCTGATCACGTTGGGTGGCGTCATGAGCGGAAGCGGCTGGTTCTTGGACCTCGGGCATGTCTATCATCAGGTCGGCGATAAGGATGACATCCAGCGCCTCGGGCCGATATTGTTCCCGTCGCGCTGGAAGATCATGTCGCTCTCGCGGTGGAACCGCGCGTTGCGTTTGGGCCGCATCACAAAAATTGCCCTCGGCCCGGTCGGCCACATGGAGCCAGGCGGCATGTTCGATGCGGCGGCGCGCCTGCCCGATGGTCGTACGCATCTCGAGCAGACGCTCGACAACATCAGTCGTATCGTCTCTGGGCGCTTCGTTATTCCAATGCCGCCGCCCAAGCGGCTCACAAACTACGGATACTACGTCGCAGCTGCGTGGAACCGGCCAGACTACTACCCGGCAGGCGCTGTGCCCTTGACTGGTCACTACCTGCCGCTCGCCCCATGGATGGGCAGGCTCCTTCTGCCACAGCGCGATGAGCGTGATGCGGTGCGGGGAGCGTGGTTCGAGGTCCAGCACGCACCAGACGGATGCACGCATCTTGTGGGCAAGCGAGTCAAGCTACGGTGGTCGGATGACGCGGACGTACAACGTCGGGTTGTGGCCGTGACACGCGATGTGTTCTTCAGCGCCGACGCGGAATACGCAAGCACGACCGGCGGCACCGTTTGTCCGACGCGCCTGAACCAGTGGCAGCTCGTGGATCCTTTGGAGTCACTTGCCGGTTCCCGGCCGCTCGACGATGTCATCGTGATGCTCGTCGACGCTGTCCAACTCGAAGACGGTAACGACCCGGTGCTGCGCATTGGGCGCGAGCCGGTGCAGATCGCGGGCTGCTACTATGGCCTCGTGCGGTTTGTCGCCCCGCTCGGCGTGGAACGATATCGCGCAGTCCACTTCAATGCCGCTACCCGAGCGTTCGATGGCGCAGAAGAAGAGCTCGTGGTTCCGCCTGCGGCCGTCAACCCCGAGCATAGGGCGCCGTCAAGCATGCGTGACATTGAGCGATCGCTGCTGAACGAGCAAGGCTTCTACATCTACGGCTCGCCCGATGCCTCGGGCGCGTTCGTGGTGCGGGCGCTTGCGCCGCGGTCGGTGCTCGCGCTACAACCTGGTCGTGTCGTGGCTGGTGCACGTGATGGTTACCGGTACGTGCGCAAGCAGGCGTGGGGTGATCTGTTGGCGCGCAAAGGAAGCGCGTCGTCCGTGCTCGTCTGCGATCGCAGCGAAGTCCCCACAGATGCACGAAGTAGCGATGACTGGGTGGAAGGTGACCGGGCGCTGCTCATCCACGTCTTCGGCGGTGTCGGTGGGCAGCTGCGCGAGGAAGCAGCAAAAGGACTGGTCTACCTGGGGCACTTTGCCTACGGCGAGGCGCGCGTCGTGCGCGACGCGATCTGTGACGACCTACGTTTTGACATCGTCTACTACCAGGTGTATGCACACAACGAGGATGGACTCGTATCGGGCGCACAACACTGGTCACGCTACATGGGGGACCGGCAGTTCGGTTGGCTGGGCGAGCGGCCGGTGTGCGACATCCTCATCCGCTATGACGCATTTACGGCTGACTTCCAGCTTAACGACAGCCGGCGGGCGAGCGTGCTTGGCACGCTGTGCCTCCATCTCGAGGTCATGGCGCAGCGCTACCGCATCGCCAACGGCACAGGCTGCGCGTATGTCGGACCCGCAAACAATTGCGCGCAGGACTCCAATCGTGCGTTGTTCGCCACCCTCGGCGACGTACAAGACGCGGTGCGCGATCCGAAAGCTGTGGCCGCGTGGAAAGAACGGTTTCCGGAGCAAGTTGAGCGCTTCGAGCGTCTGGAGCGGCTCGTGCGGGCACTGCGACCGCGTTTGCAAACATTTGGCGGCCCACGTCGCGATTGGGTGTCGAATGAATTCAGCATGGGCAGCACCCTCGACGATCATCCGTTACAGCAATTCGTCATGGCGCTTGGCAGCTGGCGGATGGCGCTGCCGCGCTTCGCCAGCGACACGATCGTGAAAACATTCTTGGACAATGGAGCGGCTGTGTGGGTGCTGTTCTACGATCAAGTGGGCGGCGTGTATCCCGAAATCGAGCCCATCGCACCACTCACCTTATGAAGCTGATAGGCCGATAATGCCTACGATGGCAGACGGGCCCTTCGGCTTCAGCGCACAGGAGTGGCGCACGCTCCAGCGGCTGAAAACTCCCCAAGGCATTCAGCGGATGTTGGACTCGTTCGGCTATCATGACGCGGACACGGCATGGTCGCCGCGCCGAGTCTTGAGCGAGCGGCGCGCGCACTGTTGCGAGGGAGCAGTGTTCGCCGCCGCGGCGTTGCGAGCGATCGGCAAGAGGCCGCTCGTGATAGATCTTGAGGCGGAGCGCGATGACGATCACGTCATCGCCGTGTACCGTCTGGGCCAGTGCTGGGGTGCTATCGCGAAATCGCACTTCACGGGCTTGCGCGATCGCGCGCCGATCTATCGGACGATCCGGGAACTCGCGCTTTCGTACTTCGACGATTACTTCAACCTGCGCGGTTCTCGAACACTGCGCGGCTACTCTCGGCCGGTGGACCTGTCGCGATTCGATCACTTGAAATGGATGACATCCGAAAAACCCGTCTGGTTCATCGCGGAGCACCTCGTCGACATCACCCATGTACGGCTGCTCACGCCCAACCAACGCCGGCGCCTCTACCCCGTCGACCGCTTGGCGGTTGACGCCGGGTTGCACGGGTATGGCCCCTACGAGCGCCGTCGAGGGTCGAGCGCCTAAGAACAGGCGCACGCAGCGCTGGGTCTGAACGCTGGGCTGTGGAGACGGGCGCAGACTGAAATGTCACAGCCGCCATGGCGCAAACAACTGCGCCGCGATGAACGCGGCTTTTTCTCTCTGCGGACCGAACAGACGAACCGCATTGAGGTGCGTCTGTTCCTCGGTGAGGAGATGCTCGCCGACGTCGATGAGTTCGTCTACCGCCAGATCCTCAACGCGACATCGTTTCCCGGCGTACGACTCGTCGTCATAACGCCCGATGTGCACTCGGGGTATGGCGTGCCCGTGGGTTGCAGTATTTTGACCGACGCCGAGCAAGGCGCCGTCGCAATGGGGCCTGTCGGTTATGATATCGGTTGCGGCATGATCTCCGCGCGCTCGGAGATAGCGGTCGACGAGGCCACACCACAGAAGCGCCGTTCCTTCAATCGCGAGGTCAGCCGTCGCGTAGCGATGGGGACGGGTAGCACGACCCGCACCCTGCGAAATCTTGACGACGCTGAGTTCGAGCGCATCGTGCGCGGTGGAGCGGAACACTACGTGCATGCATACGCTCCCCATGTCGATCGCAGCCGAACCGAGCGTAACCGGTTGCCGGTGAACGATAGCTGGCGCATCCCGTGGGGCGGCAGAGGGAGGCCCGAACGCGGCATCGGGCAGCTGGGCAGTCTTGGCGCCGGCAACCACTTCATCGAATTGCAGCGATGTTTGCAGACGCAGACGCTGTTCGTGCAAATCCATACTGGCAGCCGCGGCTTCGGCCATGGCATGGCGACGAACTATTTCGATTTGGCCAAACAGGAAAAGCCCGGCCGCATTACGGCCCTGGATCTCGGCTACTTCACGCCCGATTCCAGGCACTATGCGGAGTATCTCAATGCCGTCTCAGCGGGTGGCAACTACGCGATTGTCAACCGGCTCATCATCTACGAACAGGTCGCGCGAGCTTTCGAGGATGTGTTCGGAGGATCGCTCGACCTCATCTACGAGATCAGCCACAATCTCGTGCAGCTCGAGGAGCATCCCGAATATGGTAAGGTGTGGGTGCATCGCAAGGGAGCGACGCGCGCATTGCCGGCTGGCCATCCCTTGTTGCGCGGGTCCATGTGGGAGGCCAGCGGTCATCCCGTGCTCATCCCCGGCAGCAACTTCGATCGCAGCTACATTCTTCGGCCGTTGCCGGGCGCGAAGAACAGCGCATATTCAGTGAATCATGGGGCCGGCAGGCGTTTATCTCGGTCGGTGGCGTTGCGGCAGCTCGATCGGCGTGCGATTGAGGATGCCTATCAGCGTGCCGGGATTTTGGTCAATTCTGACGACCGCGTACCGATCGACGAGTCGGGACCATGCTACAAACCTGCCAGCGAGGTCATCGCTTGCGTCGTGAACGCTGGGCTCGCCGAAGTGCAGTACGAGCTCGAACCGCTTGCCTCCCTCAAAGGGATGGAAGAAAAGATGCGGCGGAGGCGTAGATCTTAGATCCCGTTCGGGAACGAAACCGCACACTCAAGCAAGTCGCGGACTTGTGCATCAGTGGTCTGGGAAAAATCATCGTACCACAAGCCGACGGCATAGAACGGGTCGGGGGCGGCGAGGCAGACGATGTCGTCCGCCTGCGTTTGAAATTCCAGCACTGCGTCGACTGATGCCACGGGAACAGCCACGACGATTCGTACAGGATGCCGTTTGCGCAGTGCCACAACCGCCGCACGCATGCTTGAGCCCGTGGCGAGCCCGTCATCGACAAGGATGACCGTTCGGCCCTGGACGTCGATGGGCGGCCGATGATTGCGGTAAGCGTGCTCGCGGCGCAGGACTTCGGCTCGGGCGACGCCGGCGATGCCCACAACCTCGTCCTTGTCAAGCCGCAGCCGCTCGATCAAGTCCTCGTCCAGCACGACATCGCCATCGCTTGCGGTGGCTCCGACCGCCATCTCCTCGTAACCCGGGATGACGATCTTCTTGACCACAAGAACGTCGAGCGGCACGCCGAGTGCGTGCGCGATCTCGTACCCCACCGGAACACCGCCACGAGGGAGTGCGAGCACGATGACGTCGGGTCCCTTGTATGCGGCGAGCACCTCTGCTAGGGCGAGTCCACCATGCACTCGATCGCGGAAACCGTGCGGGAATCCACCCGCATTGCGTAACGCGGATAGACGAGTGACGCGCTCGGCCGCATCCATGGTACCCGCATATGCTACGTCGTGGCTGTGAAAACGCCACGAATGAGCTATGAATCCGGGCGCGAAAGGTGCGCGCATGCGGGTCTTTCCCCATCGCTGGCGCGGCGATTTCCGTTGGGTGGTGGTCGCAGTCGCGCTGGCTGGACTACTTTCAGTGAGGGGTCCATGTGTGGCGGCGCAGACGCAGATCGCGTATCGCGTTGCGTTCCGGGGTGTCACGCTTGCCGAACAGTCATCATTCGCAACAACTGTCGCCCGCGTCTACGATGACCCGCGCGGATGGTCGCTCGATGGTCAGGTGAAGTTCGTGCGAGTGACTGCTGGCGGGGAATTCACGATCTGGCTAGCCGCTGCGGACGAAATGTCTTCCTTCAGCACACTCTGCGCCGCCGAGTGGAGCTGCCGAGTCGGCCACGATGTCGTCATCAATGACGAGCGCTGGGCTTCGGGCTCGCCGTATTGGCACGGCGATCTCACCTCGTACCGCACGATGGTGATCAACCACGAGACAGGCCATTTTCTGGGACTCGATCACGCGCCGTGCCCGCACCCCGGCGCGCTCGCGCCAGTCATGATGCAACAGTCCAAAGGCACGTCGCCGTGCCTTCCGAACGGCTGGCCGCTCGCATCAGAGCGCGCTCTCGCCGCCCACCATCTCGGCTGGAGGCGCTGACTGTCTAGGCGGTACCCCTACAAGATCGATTGCGCCTCGTCAATCGCGCGATCGGGCGTCCATGAAGCGCCTTCGCGGACGAGCTCGTCAAAGCGCGCGGCCCCCAAACTTGTGCCTAGCGCCGCCGCCATAGCATCGTACTCTTGTTGTTCGGTGTGCTCGCGTTGAGCATCAAGTGCCTGCAGCCGCGCATTCACAAACCCGATGAGTTGGGCTGCGCGCGATCGTTCCTCGAGGGAGTCATCGTTGCGCAGCGCCGCAATCGCGGCCAAGTGCTGCAAGGTGAACATGACGGTCATCTCGGCCTGTTCGTCTCGCGCGAGCATGAGTGCCTCCCGTGCATGCGAACGCGCCTCGTCATATCTGCTCAGCGTGATGAGATACGCTGCCAGATTTGGCAACAGGTTCATCAGGTTCATAGGGTTCTTGATCGTGCGCGATGCGGCAAGTCCCCGCGTCGCGAGCATGACGGCGGTCTGTGTGTCACCCGTGCGGAACTCGGCCTCAGCGAGCAGCGTGAGCACCGCCGGCAGGCGTTCCTCGGCTCCCGTGCGCTCGTATATCCCGGCTGCTTCTCTGAGCACCTCGCGCGCTGACGGCATGTCGCCTTTGAGCGCGCAGGCGTAGCCGATGGTAAAAAGCGTGTTGGCAATCGCTTTCTCAAGCCCTGCTGCGCGGAAGGTTGTCAGCGCTGACTGCAACAGAGGCTCGCCCTCGTTCGGGCGTCCAAGACACACAAGCGCCCGGCCCGCGCACAACTGTGCATTGGCGAGCAAGCCTGCATCAGGGTTGGCTTCTAACACGTCGAGCGCTCGTTGCGCTGCAGCAAGCGACGATTTAAAGCTCAATAACAAGGAGTCGAGTTTTGACGCCGCGATGTGTAGGTCGGCGACGAGGCGTGGCGATGTCTGCTCCGTCACCTTGTCGAGACTAGAGTGCACATAGCGTCGTCCCTCGACGCGCGCAAACTCTAGCCAACAGAGGCCAACAGCTAGCCGTTGGCCGATCGTGATTTCGCCGTCGGAACCCAGCGCCCACGCGATCGCGGCGCGCCAGTTCTCCATCTCTGGTTCGGCCTGGGCAAGCCAGTCGCGATCGGGCATTGTATCCCACCCGCGGTCGAGCTCTTCAGAGATCGTGACATATGCCTCGGCATGACGGCGTGCGATCGCCTCCGCTTCGCCTCGTTCAACGAGCTTCTCACGGGCATACTGCCGCGTAGACTCGAGCATTCGATAGCGCACATCGTGCCCCGTATCATCGGCCTGCACGAGCGATTTGTCGACGAGCGATGTGAGCAGATCCAGCACCTCGACGTCGTCGATATCCTTTCCCGCACAGACCGACGTCGCCGCATCAAGCGCGAACGATCCGGCGAAGATGGAGACAAACCTGAAGAGCTCTTGTTCGGGCTTGGCGAGCAGGTCGTAGCTCCAGTCGATGAGTGCTCGCATTGTCTGCTGGCGAGGGAGCGCTGTGCGGCTCCCCCCGGTAAGAATCTTGAATCGTTCGTCGAGACGCTGGGCGAGACTGGCGGCGCTCAGCACCTTCATCCGAGCGGCCGCCAGTTCAATGGCGAGCGGAATGCCGTCGAGCCGCCGGCAGATGTCGCACACGACCGGCGCGAGCTCGTCGGTCAAATGGTACCTCGGATTGGCTGAACCCGCGCGACCATCGAACAAGGCGACTGCACCGAACGACAGCGCGCGTTCCGCCGTGAGCCCACGCGACGATGCCGGAATCGCAAGTGAGGGCATGCGGTACAGCGTCTCACCGTGGATGGCAAGCGCCTCTCGGCTCGTGGCCAAGACTGATACCTTTGGGCACCCGCGCAGGAGCGCATCGATGGTCTTGGATGCGTCGTGCACGAGATGCTCGCAGTTATCGATGATCAGCAGCGCTTGCTTGTGCTTGAGATGGGCGACAAGAGCCCCCGGCATCGGCTGATTGGGCTGCTCTTGTAGCTCAAAGGCTTCTGCGATGACGTTGGCGATAAGCGATGCATCTGTCAGCGGTGCAAGATCGGCAAACCACACGCCATCTGGGAAAGCTTCCAGTGCCTCGGCGCCTGCCTGCAGCGCGCAGCGCGTCTTTCCGACTCCGCCGGAACCACTCAGTGTCACGAGCCGGTGCTTGTCAATGAGCGCTCGGATCTCTGCGAGTTCACGATCGCGCCCGATGAGGCTCGTCAGCTGCTGTGGCAGGTTGTTGTTCAGAACGCTCAGCGATTTGAGCTTCGGGAACTCCGCGGGCAAGTCGTCCGCAAGGAGTTGGAAGACGTGTTCGGGCGCAGTCAGATCCTTGAGCCGGTGTTCGCCCATGTCGCGCAAGGCGACGTCAGGCATTGCGAGCGCAAGCAGCTCGGCGGCGGCGGTCGAGAGCAGCACTTGCTGGCCGTGACCGATGGCCAAGAGCCGCGCGACACGATTGAGCGTCGGCCCGAAATAGTCGCCGTCGCGCTCGTCAGATGTGCCGACATGGAGTGCCATCCGCACCTTGATGCCGTCAACGGACGCGAAATCTTCTTGCGCGAGCGTTCGCTGCGCATCGAGCACCGCGCTGACGCCGTCACCAATCGTCCAGAAGACAGCGCAAAACGCGTCTCCGATCGTCTTGAAGACATGGCCATCGTGCGCGGCGATCGCCGTCCGCATGATCGCATCATGGCGGCGAACAGCTTGTGTCATCGCGGCAGCGTCGCGGTCCCATCGGACCGTGCTGCCTTCAATATCGGTGAAAAGGAAAGCTACGTTGCCGGAAGGCAAGCCCGTGCGGGTCGCTCCAGCAGCCGCCGAAACGGCAGCGTCCATACTAGTGTTGTTCTCGGTTTCCATGCGCGAGTCCGGCCAGTGGATGTCATGGCTTGCTTGACTGCTTGCAGAGGAGAACGCAGTCTGCTCGAACGAACGCCAGATAGACCAAGCGCCCGGTTCTTTTGGAGGTTCTTTATGAACACGTCACGGATGGCGGTGTTGTTCGCCGCGGCTATACTTGCATTATCGGCCGCCGGCTGCGGTGATGGTAGCAGCGTCTCGACGCAGTCTCAAGTCACCACGCAACAGCCTTTATCACCCCAGCCCCCGGCGCTGCAACCACAAGCGTTGATGTTGTCTCCATCGGGTGGAACGTTCCCGCTGAGGTTGCCGGCGGGATATAGCGGCTCGCTGACCTTCGGCCCCAATCACGCGCCGCAGGGCACCGTGATGGAACTAGGCATCGCAAGCGCACTCCTAGCGCAGCGCACCGGCGAGAAATCGTACACGACGTCGCAGCCTACTGACCCTTTCCCGATCGTTTTCACGATCAAGCTTCCTATCACCATCACGCTCCAGGTCCCGGGCTTCACGATCACCTTCCCGTCATGGGTGAACCTGGCACAAGGCACCTTTGACGTTTCCTTTTTCGACCCAACGCTTCCGATCAGTTATGTCTCGCCCAAGAACCCGACGCTGCTCGGCAAGGCGACCGTTAGCGGCCAGACGTTGACCTTCGTTCCCGCGGTCCAGTTCTTCACATTCAAACGCGGTGTCGCATACGCTGAAACGATCGCGCGCGATACGGGCGGTGCTGGCGTGGTGCTGCCGCTGGGCACCGGTGCAAACGATCAGCAACTCCCGCCGAATGGCACACTCGGCAGTCCTAATGTCAGCGACACGTCAAGCGCGTCGACGTTCTTGCAATGGACGGTCATACCGTTCGGGCCGACGATCACCATCGGGGGCGATGGTACGCCGGCGTCCGGCCCCGAGTCGCTGATCGTGCAATCAACCGGGACTACCAACCTGACGGGCGCCAAGGTGACGCTCAATTTCAACCCGGGCGGCCCCGCGCCGACACCGGGCGGCCCCGGTACGTTCACCCCCGATAACAATCCGATTGTGCTCGGTCCGTACGATGCGAGCTGCACCACGAATGCGAAGTGCACGTTTACCGTAACCGATCCTGTATCGCTCTCGGCCGGTCACAAGTTCGCGATTGAACTGCTCAGCGTCGATGTCTGCGTTCCGAGCAATGTCTTCGAGCCGTGCGACGCCACCAACCCGGGCAATGCGCTGACGAAGCTCAACGGTAATCAGCAGTACGACGTGCTGGTTTCGGATGCGTCGGGGCTATTGACTGGGCCGAACTACAGCGTGGCGGTTACGGGCAGCAAACCCGATGGCTCGCCGCTCCCTGAAGGAGCGACGCCGTGCACATTCGTGTCCGAGGCTGAGGGTAACGGCGACAATCCGCCGGGCTACAACGATCTGTGGCCGAATGGGCCGAACACGGAGTTCGAAGTGAACACGGGTTCGCCGCCTGCCGGCGGTGCTGCGTGCACCTTCGTCGTGAGCTTCAACGGCAATCCGGTCGCATCTACGAATATTGCGGTCGGTGGCCCCGCGCCGTTGACTGCGGCAATGAAGAAGCGCCTCATGCACCGCTTCTTCGTGAATCCGCCCGTCAAGGGAGCGAAGGGAGTGCTCCTCTCAGGGAGCTAGACGGTTGCGGCGGGCGTCCCTACACCAGCTTCTTCGGTCTGTCCGGTCTTGCGCTCGCGCAAGAACTTGAAAAACTCGGCGCCCTCGCGCAGCCGGCGCCTCATGACGTTCGGGTCGCGCAACATGCCGCCGAACAGTGAGATCATCTTGCGCGGGCGGAAGTAAAAGCGCCGGTAGAATTCGTCCAGCGACTCATAGATGACGGCCGAACTCAAGTGCGGGTACTCGAGCGCGGCCGCCTGCACGCCGTGCTCATCGACAAGCCCATCATCGGGGATACGCAACCATCCTTGTTCCTGCGCTTGGCGGAAGAGGAACGTGCCCGGATACGGCGCCGCAAGCGACACTTGGATCGTCTCCGGATCCATCTCGCATGCAAACCGGATCGTTTCCTGAATTGTCTCGGGCGTTTCGCCCGGCAGGCCGACGATGAACGTGCCGTGGATCTTGATGCCGAGCTCGCGGCAGTCGCGGGAGAACCGGCGTGCGATATCCAGACGCACGCCTTTTTTGATGTTGTTGAGGATCTGCTGATTGCCCGATTCGTACCCGACCAGCAGCAACCGCAGACCGTTCTCCTTCATGATCTCAAGCGTTGTGCGCGGCACGATGGCTTTAGCATTGCATGACCAGGTAAGTCCGAGCCTCCCAATGCGGCGCGCGATCTCTTCAACGCGAGGCAGATCATCGGTCAGGGTGTCGTCGTCGAAGAACCATTCTCGTACCTGCGGAAAGAGCTGTTTCGCGCGGATCATTTCCGCTTCGACGTTATCCACGCTGCGCACACGGTAGACGTGTCCGCCGATAGTCTGCGGCCACAAGCAGAAGGTGCATTTCGA
>Ga0306921_10001236_pt1 | contig 24510 bp, 22 predicted proteins | sample sta12Cox44000080_FD_203760 | JGI IMG/M metagenome (GOLD analysis project Ga0306921, IMG submission 203760) | Lab enrichment of tropical soil microbial communities from Luquillo Experimental Forest, Puerto Rico - statoxic.12C.oxic.44.000.080 (v2)... | ecosystem: Environmental > Terrestrial >...
ATCGAGATCGCGGGCGGCCAGAACGTGTTCGCCGACCTGCCCCGCACGTACCCGCAGGTCTCGCTCGAGCTCCTCGCCGAGCGCGCGCCCGAGGTGCTCATCGACTCGACCCAGTCCGAGCGCGGTCCCGAGGCGCAGGCCGCGGCGCGCGCCTACTGGAGCCGGGTCGCCGCGCTGAAGCGCGTCGCGCTGGTCCCTCCAGGCGTCGCCACGCTGCCCGGTGCGGAGCTCGCGCGTGGCGCCGAGCTCCTGCGCGCGAGCATCCACCCGGAGCTCGGCTCGTGAGCCCGGGCCGGCGCGCGCGGGCGCTGGCGGCGCTCGCGCTCCTGCTCGCGGTCGCGTTCGCCGCCAGCCTCGCGGTCGGCTCCGCGCAGCACGCGACCGCCGGGATCGTGCTCGACATCCGGCTGCCGCGCGCGCTGCTGGCCGCGCTGGTCGGGGCCGGTCTCGCCACGGCGGGCGCGCTGCTGCAGGCACTGCTGCAGAACCCGCTCGCCGATCCCTACGTGCTCGGCATCTCGGGCGGCGCCGCGCTCGGCGGCGTGCTCGCGCTCGCGCTCGGCGGCGCCTGGTTGGGGGGCGCGCTGGTCCCCGCGGTGGCCTTCGCCGGCGCGCTCGCCGCGAGTCTCTTGCTCTACGCGGTCGCCGCGGCGGGCGGACGCGCGCCCGCGCACAGCCTGCTGCTCACCGGAGTCGTGTTCAACGCGTTTGCGTCGTCGCTGATCGTGTTCGCGACCAGCGCCACCGACCTGGCGCGCGTGGCCGGCGTCTTCCTGTGGCTGATCGGCTCGATCCGGCTGGTCGAGCCGGCGCTGCTCTCGGGCGTGGCGGTGCTGTTCGGGGTCGGGCTTGCGATCGCGCTGCGCTTCGCCTACGCGCTGAACCTGCTGGCGCAGGGCGACGAGACGGCGACACATCTCGGTGTCGACGTGCCGGCGACGCGGCGCTGGATCCTGGCGGGCACCGCGCTGATGATCGGGGCGTCGGTCGCCGTCTCGGGACTGATCGGCTTCGTGGGCCTGATCGTGCCGCACCTGCTGCGGCTGTCGCTGGGCTCCGATCACCGGCTGCTGGTGCCCGCATCCGCGCTCGCGGGCGCCGCGTTCCTGCTGGTCGCGGATACGCTCGCGCGCGTGGTGCTCGCGCCCACCGAGCTGCCGGTCGGGGCGCTCACCTCGCTCGTCGGCGGGCCGCTGTTCCTGGTGCTGCTGCGGCGCGAGCTGGCGCGGCTGCCGTCGTGAGCGCCCCGCTCGTCGCCGCGCGCGGGATCGCGCACGCGTTCGGGCGCGTGCCGGTGCTGCGCGGAGTGGACCTGGCGCTCGAGCCCGGGCGGCTCGTGGTCGTCGCCGGACCGAACGGCGCGGGCAAGACCACGCTGCTCCGCGCGCTCTCGGGGGCGCTTCGCGCGGACGCGGGCGAGGTCGCGCTCGCCGGCCGTCCGCTGGCCGGGCTGTCGCGGCGCGAGATCGCGCAGCGCGTCGCCGTGGTGCCGCAGGACTCGGCCATGCCCTTTCCGTTCAGCGTGCGCGAGATGGTGGCGCTCGGCCGCGCGCCGTTCCTCGGCCCGTTCGGCCGCGAGTCCGCGGACGACCTCGCGCGCACCGACGCTGCGCTCGCGGCGCTCGAGCTCGGCGAGCTGGCCGAGCGCGCCTATCCCACGCTGTCGGGCGGCGAGCGGCGGCGCGTGCTGCTGGCGCGCGCGCTCGCCCAGGGCGTCGGCATCTGGCTGCTCGACGAGCCCACCGCGCACATGGACCTCGGCCACAGCCTGGCCTGCTTCGCCTGGCTGCGCGCCTGGCTCGGCGAGGACGCCGGCCGCGGGGTCCTGCTGGTCACCCACGACCTCGTGCTGGCCGCGCGGTTCGCGGACGAGCTCGTGCTCCTGCACCGGGGCGTCGTGGCGGCGCGCGGCGCGCCTGCGGAGGTGTTGAGCCCCGAGCGCATCGCCGCGGTGTACGGCGTCGAGGCGCGCGTCGAGCGCGATGGCGACGGGCGCCTCTTGCTCTCTCCACTGCGCTCGCTGCGCTAGACTGCGCCGCCATGGCGCAGATCAGCGAGGTGCGTGCGCGCGAGATCCTCGATTCGCGCGGGAATCCGACGCTCGAGGTGGACGTCCGGCTCGACACGGGCGCCCGCGGCCGCGCCGCGGTTCCCTCGGGAGCGTCGACGGGCAGCCGCGAGGCGCTCGAGCTGCGCGACGGCGGCAAGCGCTATCGCGGCAAAGGCGTGACGCGGGCGGTCGAGCACGCGAACGGCGAGCTCGCGCGGGCCGTCCGCGGCCTGCGCACCGGCGGTCTTCCGGAGCAGGTCGCGATCGACCACCGTATGATCGAGCTCGACGGCAGCGAGGCGAAGTCGCGCCTGGGCGCGAACGCGATCCTGGGCGTCTCGCTCGCGGCGGCGCATGCGGCCGCCGCCGATGCGAAGCAGAGCCTGTTCCGCTGGATCGCCGCCGGCCGCGAGCCGGTGCTGCCGCTGCCGATGATGAACGTGCTGAACGGCGGCGCGCACGCGGACAACCGAGTCGACTTCCAGGAGTTCATGATCCTGCCCACCGGCGCGTCCAGCTTCGCCGAGTGTCTGCGCATGGGCGCCGAGATCTTCCACGCGCTCCGCGACGCGCTCCGGGACGCGGGCTTCGCCACGGGCGTCGGCGACGAGGGCGGCTTCGCTCCCGACCTCGCCTCGAACGAGGCCGCGGTCGAGATGTTGCTGCGCGGGATCGAGCGCGCCGGCTATGGCGCCGGCAGCGACGTCCACCTCGGCCTCGACGTGGCGGCGAGCGAGCTCTTCGACGGCGACAAGTACGTGCTCGAGGGCGAAGGCACCGTGCGCACTCGCGACGAGATGGTGCGGCTCTACCAGGACTGGGTCGCGCGCTACCCGATCGTGTCGATCGAGGACGGCCTCGCCGAGGGCGACTGGGAGGGCTGGAAGCTGCTCACCGACGCCCTCGGCAGCCGGGTCCAGCTGGTCGGCGACGACCTGTTCGTGACCAACCAGAGGATCCTGCGCGAAGGAGTGACTCGCGGCGTCGCCAACGCCGTGCTGATCAAGCTCAACCAGATCGGGACACTGACCGAGACACTCGAGACGATGGCGCTGGCAGAATCGGCGGGCTACGCCAACGTGATCTCGCACCGCTCCGGCGAGACCGAGGACACCACCATCTCCGACCTCGCGGCGGGCAGCGCAGCGGGCCAGATCAAGACCGGGTCGCTCTGCCGCTCCGACCGGGTGGCGAAGTACAACCAGCTGCTGCGCATCGAGGAAGAGCTGGGCGCCGGCGCCCGCTTCGCGGGCCGGAGCGCCTTGCGGCGGCTCTCGTGAGCGCCGGCCTGGCGCGCGCGGCCGCCGCGCTGGTGCTGCTCGCCTACGTGCTGCCCGGCGACAAGGTGGTGGGCATGCTGGCGGACGCGCGCGCGGGCCGCACGCCGCTGCGGATCGAGGCGCGGCTCCAGGCCCGCGACTCCGCGGCTCCCGCGCACCTGGTGATCGAGCTCCATCCCGACCTGGGCGAGCGAATCTCGGACGACCGCGGCGGCCGCTGGATCCTCTCCGGTGGGACCTCGAGCGGCCGGACCACTGCCGGCACTCAGCTGCCGGGCCCCGCCTGGCTGCCGGACCTGGCCCCGCTCGCGCTGCGCCGGGAGTCCGAGCTGCGGGGCTGGCTCGCGGGCGCGGGGATCGACTTCCAGCAGAACGAGCTCGCGCGCTGCGGCGACGACGACTGCTGGGTGCTCGGCACCCGCCAGGCGCCGGCGCAGCTCTGGGTGGAGAAGACCGCCCTCGATCTGCGCCGGATCGTGCGGCCGAAGCAGCCGCGCGCCGTCTTCGAGCAGTGGCAAGAGTTCGGCAAGATCCGCTTCCCGGCTCGGATCGAGATCGCGGACGACTCTGGCGCGATCGCGACGCTCAACGTGGATGGCGTGAGCCCCGCCAACCTGGCGGCGTCCGACTTTGCGCCCGCGTGGGCCCAGACCGCCGGGCCCGTGAAGCCGCGGTGACGAATCCAGTTCTCAGGTCCGATCAGAGATCGGTAGACTACGCCCCGTGCCTCAGCGCATGAAGCTGCGCGTCCTCGTGGTCGACGACGACGAGGACATCTGTCTCTACCTGCGGGAGTTCCTGACGCGCGAAGGCTTCCGGGTCGCGACCGTGTCGAAGGCCGCCGACGCTCTGGTGGAGATCCGCCAGGGGCGGCACCAGATCGTGCTGCTCGACGTGCGGCTGCCGGGCGTGGACGGCGTCGAGCTGCTGCGCCAGATCCGCGCGATCGACTCCGACATCTGCGTGATCGTGATGACCGGCTATCCCTCGGTGCAGTCGGCGGTCGAGTCGATGAAGGCGGCCGCGTTCGACTACCTGCAGAAGCCGTTCGACCTGCAGGACCTGCGGGTGGTGCTGGAGCGCGCGATCCACGAGAAGGGCCTGGTGATCGACGCCGAGGAGCGGGTGAACCAGCTCCTCGGCACGCGGCTGCGCGCGCAGCGCAAGGTCCGGACGCTGACGCTGCGCCAGCTCGCAAACAAGACCGGGCTGTCGGTGAGCCTGATCTCGCAGATCGAGCTGGGCAAGAGCGCGGCCTCGGTCGCGACGCTGCGCAAGCTCACCACGGCGCTCGGCGTCACGCTCTCCACGCTGTTCGACGGCGTCTAGGCGACCGACGCCACCGCTGGATCGGCGGCGGCGCTGCGCAGGAGGATCCGCGTCACGTTGCCGTCGACCTCGACCCGCCCGCCCTGGCTCTCGACCAGGTGCCGCGTCACGAGCACGCCCAGGGGATCGAGCTCGACGCCGCGCTGGCCGATCTCGATCTCGATCTGCACCGGGAACCCGGGCACCTTGCCCTGCAGGATCTTGATTCCGACCCGCCCGCCCGGCCCGGCGAGCTCGGCGCCCGACTCGAGCAGCCCGCGGAATGCCCCGCGGATCCGGTCGGAGTCGACGTAGACGGGCTGGCGGTTGAGCAGGCTCCACGAGGCGCCGACCGAGCCGTCGCGCAGCAGGGGGATCTGCTCGGCGGCTTCCTGCAGCAGGGCGATCGGCGAGATCGGCGCGGAGCGCATCGGCCGCGGCCGCGAGACCAGCATCCGCGTCTGCCAGGCGATCCGCTCCAGCGCCGCGATGGCATCCGCCGGCGGGTCGCTGGCGCGGCGGAGCAGCCGGAGGGGCTCGCGGATGGCTTCGCCCACCAAGGCCAGCAGATGGGGCGCGGGCGCGCGCTCGCCCGCCTCCTCGGATTGGACCTCGCGCACCGGCGTGAGCGGCTTGGGCTCGGGACGAGCGGCGCTCTCCGCCGGCTGCGACTCGCTGGCAGGCCGCGCGGCACGCCGCCAGGCGAGGCCGGCCGCGATCCCCAACCCGAAGCAGAGCAAGGCGACGAGGGCGGGGATCAACGTCTACGCGGCCTCGATCGTTCCCACGCGCGGGACGTCGGGCGGAATCAGCGACATGGCGATCGCCACCAGCCACGGCAGATGGCCCTCGGTGCGGGACCCGTGCGCGTGCCGGAAGTGGATCCCCGACTCGTCGAGCCAGACACCGATGGTCTCGCCGTCGATCACGAGCTCCAGTGGCACTCCGCCCCCTTGCGCTCCGCTGCGCTGCATCCAGGCCTCACGAGGGGGGTGAGTTTCGAAAGGCATTTGCATCATAGCGCGGGGCGGAAGCCGTGCGAGGACTTTTTCGAGTCGGCATGATCTCGCCCGCCGCGCACTCGAAGGGGGGAATCATGCGTTCACTCGTCCGGCCCGCGCTCGTGCTCGCACTCACCGCGCTCGCGGCCGGCTGCGGCGGGCCGAAAGAGCGGAGCAAGAGTGAGCCGGGCGCGCCGGCCGAAGGCACCGCTCCCGGCCCCGAGACCCGCGGCGGCACGCCGGTACGCGGGGACTGGATCGTGTTCCACGAGCTCGCGGATCCGGAGAACCTGAACCCGCTCACGTCCAACGATGCGGGAGCGTCCGCGATCCTGGGCTGGATCTTCCCTCCCCTGATCCGCATCGACCTCGCGACGCTCGCGCTCGCGCCGGACCTGGCGCGCGCCCTGCCGCAGGTCTCCGCCGATCACCTGACCTACGACTACGACCTGCGCGAGGACGTGAAGTTCAGCGATGGTCAGCCGCTAACGGCGGAAGACGTCGTGTTCACGATGAAGGCGATCAAGCACCCGAAGGTGAACGCGCCGCACTATCGCAATTACTACGAGTCCGTGGGCGACGCGGTCGCGACCGGGCCCTACCACGTCCGGTTCAACATCGCGACGCCGTACTTCTTGAACGACTACGAGCTGGGCGACCTGAAGCCCATCCCGCGCCACTACTACGACCCCGACAACCTGCTCGACGGCATCTCCGTCGCCGAGCTGCGCGAATACGACTCGCTTCCGCCCGACAAGAAGGAGCGGGCGGAGAAGTTCGCGCAGGCGTTCAACGAGATCTTCAACCGCAATCCGCTCGGCCCGGGCGCGCTGATCCTCGAGAATCCTGCCCGCGACTACACGACCGGAGAGAAGGTCGAGCTGCGCCGCTGGCCGGGCTCGTTCGCAGCAGGGCATCCGGAGCTGGGCGATCCGTGGGTCGACCGCTTCGTGTTCCGCATCATCAACGACCTCGACGCCGCCCTGGTCGCGCTGAAGGCCGGGACGATCGACGAGATGGGGTTGCGCCCGGTGCAGTGGCTCAAGCAGACCGGCGACGCGAGCTTCGCCGCGCATATCGAGAAGCACAAGGATCTGGCGGCGAGCTTCACCTACATCGGCTGGAACGAACGGCGCCCGATCTTCCAGGACAAGCGCGTGCGCCAGGCGCTGTCGTATCTCGTCGACAAGAAGAACATCTGCGACAAGGTGCTGCTGGGTCTGGCCGATCCGGTCGAATCGCCGATCTACCCGAAGCGCCCGGAGTTCGACGACAAGCTCGCGCCGTGGCCGTTCGATCCGGCGAAGGCCAAGGCGCTGCTCGCCGAAGCCGGTTGGACCGACACCGATGGGGACGGAATCCTCGACAAAGACGATGGCCACGGCGGCCGCATCCCGCTCCGCTTCGAGCTGATCTCGAACTCCGCCAACGAGGACCGCAAGAACGTCGGCCTCGTGGTGGTCGACGAGTTCAAGCGCGCTGGCATCGGCGCCACGTTCCGCACGGTCGACTGGTCGATCATGCTCGAGCAGGTGAAGCACGGCGACTACGACGCCGTGATCCTCGGCTGGACCGCGAGCGGTGCGACACCGCCCGACCTGTACCAGATCTGGCATTCGTCGCAGGCCGTCGAGGGCGGCTCCAACCACATCTACTACAAGAACGACGAGGTCGACAAGCTGCTGACCGACTACCGCACCGAGTTCGACCCCGCCAAGCGCAAGCCCATGTACGACCGCGTACAGGAGATCCTGTACGACGAGCAGCCTTACACGTTCGTCTACGCTCCGGCGTCGCTGGCCGCGTACGACAAGCGCTTTCACGGAGTGACCTGGTATCCCGCGGTGGGCGCGAACGAAGCGGAGTGGTGGGTGCCGACCTTGGAGCAGAAGTACCACTGATGGCGGGCGCGCTCGCCGCGTATGCGCTGCGGCGCACGCTCCTCATGATCCCGACGTTCCTGGTGATCTCTTTTCTCGGGTTCGCGATCACGGTGCTCGCGCCCGGCGACCCGGTCGACCTGTATCTGGCCGGGGGCCTCGCCGCAGGCCAGGCCGGCATCAGCACGCAGAAGCTCGCCGACAAGGCGAAGGCGGAGCAGGAGCTGCGCCGCGAGCTCGGCCTCGACCGGCCGCTCGTCGTGCAATACGCGGACTGGCTCCGCCACTTCGTCACGGGCGACCTCGGCCGCAGCTACAAGGACAAGCAGCCGGTCTGGGAAAAGATCCGCGCGCGGCTGCCCGTGACCGTGGGGATCGAGATCCTCGCGCTGTTCGTGACCTACCTGCTCGCCGTTCCGCTGGGGATCTACTCCGCGACCCGCCCCGGCAGCCGCTTCGATCAGGTCTCGACCGTGACCATCTTCCTGCTCTACTCGATGCCGAGCTTCTGGATCGCGGTGCTGCTGCTCGTGTTCTTCTGTGGCGGGGGCTACTTCGCCTGGTTCCCGCCCGGCGGGCTGCGTTCGCTGGCGTCGGGTCCGGACTGGTCGTTCGCGAAGCGCACGGGCGATCTGCTTCACCACCTGGCGCTGCCGCTGTTCGTGACGACGCTCGGCAGCTACACCGAGATCTCGCGCTACCTGCGCTCGTCGATGCTCGACAACGCGCGTCAGGACTTCGTGCGCACCGCGCGGGCCAAGGGCGTGCCGGAGCGGACCGTGATCCTGAAGCACATGCTGCGGAACTCGCTGATCCCGATGGTCACCATCGTCGCCGGCGTGCTGCCGGGCCTGATCGGCGGCTCGGTATTGATCGAGCGCATCTTCTCGATCCCGGGGCTGGGGCAGCTCGGGTACGACTCCGTGCTCGCGCGCGACTACCCGGTGATCCTCGCGCTGTTCGCGACCTCGGTCGCGCTCACTCTGATCGGCATCCTGCTCGCGGATCTCCTGCTCGCGCTCGTCGATCCCCGGATCAGCTACGCGAGGACCAGCGCGTGACGAGCTCGAGCGAGAGCGCAGGCACCCGAGTCTGGCGCGAGCTGCGCAGGCGCAAGCGCGCCGTGTTCGGACTGTGGTTCATCGGCGTTCTGGGCGCGCTCGCGCTGGCCGCCGACTTGATCGCGAACGACAAGCCGTACTACATGAAGCTCGACGGCCACGGCTACTTCCCGGTCGCGATCGACTACGGGGTCTGGCTCGGCCTGCGCCAGTGGCCGGAGGCGCTCGTGAACCAGCGCTTCGCAGCCCTCGCCCAGCGTGCAGACACCGTTCTGTGGCCCCCGATCCCCTACAGCGCGACCGCACCCGACATCACCGGCGACGTATTCGAGTCACCGAGCCGCGCCCACTGGCTGGGCACCGACGGCCTCGGCCGCGACGTGGCGGCCGGGATGCTGCACGGCATCCGCATCTCGCTCACGATCGGGCTGGTGGTGGTCGCGATCCAGGCATCGATCGGGATCGCGCTCGGGGGGATCGCCGGCTACTACGGCGGCGTGGTCGACCTCGCGCTCTCTCGGCTGTTCGAGATGATGCTGGGTGTGCCGACCTTCTTCTTGATCATCACCGTCGCCGCGACGCTGCCGCCTTCGATCTACATGGTGATGGCGATCCTCGGTCTCACCGGCTGGGTCGGGATCGCGCGTCTGATCCGGGGCGAGTTCTTGAGAGTGCGCGCGATGGACTACGTCGCAGCCGCTCGCAGCCTGGGCGTTTCGGACGCTCGCATCATGCTGCGCCACGTGCTTCCCAATGCGATCGCGCCGGTGTTGGTGTCGATGTCGTTCGGCGTGGCGAGCGCGATCCTCACCGAGTCGGGGCTGTCCTTCCTGGGCATCGGTGTGCCGGCGGAGCTCGTCACCTGGGGCTCGATCCTCTCGGTGGCGCAGTCGAACATCACCGCCTGGTGGCTCGCGGTGTTCCCCGGCGCCGCGATCTTCCTCACCGTGACGGCGTACAACCTGCTCGGCGACGGGCTCCGGGACGCCCTGGATCCGCGCGAGCAGGGGACGTAGCATCGCCCGCGTGCGCACGCTCTTCGGCTACGAGCCGCGCCGGGGCCTGTCGATTCCGGTCGTCTCCTGCCTGACGCCGGACGGTGAGCCCTGCGACACGGATCAGCGTCGGCTGGTCCGCTACCTGATCCAGGGCGGGCGCGGCGGCGACGTGCTGTTCGTGATGGGCACGACCGGCGAGTGGAACCGGCTCGACCAGCGCCGCCGCCACCGCGTGATCCGGGTGGTGGTCGAAGAGGCGCGCAAGCACGAGTCGCGGCTGATGCAGGCGGGCGAGCGGCCGGTGGAGGCCTGGGTCGGGCTCACCGCGCCGACGCGCGTGGAGACGCTGGAGACGCTCGAGCTCGCGCTCGAGCTCGGGGCGCACGCGGGCGTGATCGCGCCGCTCGCGATCCGCGACGTGGACGATCCCGTGCGCTTCCTGCAGCGCGACGTCGCCGACCTGCTCGACGCGCGCGGGCACGCGCTGCCGATCTTCCTCTACGACAACGCCGACATCTCGGCGGGCCGCGAGCGGCACCTGCGCACGCGCGCGGTGAAGGCGGCCTCCCGGCTCGATTTCGTGCGCGGCATCAAGGTCTCAGCGCCGCCGCGCAAGCTCGGCCACTACACCAAGGCGGCGCGGCAGTTCCGCGACCTGGGCGCGTTCGACATCTACGTCGGCGAGGCGCTGCAGATCCTGCGCATGATGCGACCGCGCACCGGCTTCTGGGGCAGCGTGCGCGAGCACTGGAACCGCTTCCTGCTGCACGACCTCCTGCCCGCGGGCGTGGTCTCGGGTCCGGCGAACGTCTTGCCGCGCGAATGGCAGTGGGCCTGGCGCATGGCCTGCGCGGGCGACGTCGAGCGCATGGACACCGCCGAGGCGCTGTTCCGCCGCTTCGCGGAGAGCTACCGCTTTCCCGAGGGCAAGCGCTCGCTCGCCGCGCTGAAGCGCGGGCTGCTCCGCCGCGGCGTGGTGTCGAGCGACGCGGTCGCGAAGGGCACTCCCGCGCTGTCGAACGAGCAGGCGTCGATCCTCGACGCCGAGCTCGAGCGGCTCGGCGACGCAATCGCCGCCGCCCTGCCCGAGCGCTGGGTCTCCGATCCGGCACAGGCGGAGGAGCCGTGAGCGAGCGCCGCTTCGACGTCGCGGGCACCGGCAGCATGGTGGTCGACGAGATCCACCTGGCCAAGCGCATCGTGTCGGCCGACGAGAAGGGGCTCCTGCGCGCGGACCCGAGCGGTCGCGTGGTGCAGCGACAGGTCGGCGGGGTCACGCTCAACCACCTGGGCTGGGCGCGCGTGCTGGGCCTGCGCACGGCGATCTTCGGCAAGCAGGCCGACGATCCGAACGGTCGCTTCCTGCGCGCGGGCATGGAGCGGCTCGGCATCGAACAGCACCTCGACCTGTCGGGGAGCGCGTCGTCGTTCGCGCAGATCTACGTCGACCCCGACGGCGCGCGTGCGATCTACATGGCGCGCGGCGCGACCGGCGAGCTCACCCCCGACGAGATCGAGAAGAAGCACCGCCACGTGATCGAGAGCGCCGCGATCGTCACCACCGAGGTCTCGCAGGTGCCACTGGCGACGGCGCGCCGGGTGCTCGAGCTCGCGCGTGCGGCGGGTGCGACCACGGTGGTGGACCTCGACGTCCCGCTCGGCGACGCGGTGCCCGCGCTCGGCAGCGAGGCCGACCTGTTCGCGGTGCTGGGCCTCGCCGACGTGCTCAAGCCCTCGCTCGCCGCGCTCGACGGGCTGGTCTCCCCGGGATCGGCACGGGCCCGCGCGCGCGAGCTGGCTGAGCGCACCGGCGCGAAGCTGGTCGCACTGACGCTCGGCGCCGCGGGGTCGCTCTTGTTCCGCGAGGGGGAGGTCGCGGCCGCACCGGCCGCCTCGGTGAAGGTGCTCGACACCACCGGCGCGGGCGACGCCTTCCTGGGCGGGCTCCTGGCCGGGCTCCGGCACGGGCTCGACCTCGACAGCTGCGCCCGGCTGGGCAACGCCTGCGGCGCCGCCTGCTGCGAGCAGATCGGCGCGTTCCCTGACCATCCGCGCGACGCGCGGCGGCGGGTGCTCGAGCTGTACGCGGCGCTCGGCGGCGGCGAGCTGCCGCTGCGCCCGGTCGGGGCCGAGCGCGCCGACTCGCATCAGGCGGTCGAGAACTTCCTCGAGGTCGCCACCCGCGAGGTCGCGGCGGTGGCCAAGCGGCTCGACCGCACGGCGCTCGCCGCGGCGGCGGAGCTGGTGCTCGAAGCCGAGAGCGCGGGCGCGCGCGTGCACGTGACCGGCGTGGGCAAGCCCGAGCACGTGGCGCGCTACGCGGCGTCGCTCCTGTCCAGCACCGGCACGCCCGCGTTCTTCCTGCACGGCACCGAAGTGACACACGGAAGTGTCGGACAGCTGCGCCCCGGCGACGTGGTGATCGCGGTCTCGAACAGCGGCTCCACCGAGGAGCTGCTGCGCGGGATCCAGGCGCTGCGCAACTTCGGCGCGCGGGTGCTGGCGGTGACCGCGCGGCGCGACTCGCCGCTGGCGCGCGCGGCCGACCTGGTGCTCGAGGCGGGCGTGGGCGCCGAAGGCGACTCGCTCGGGCTGGCGCCCCGCACCAGCGTGCTGGCGCAGACGCTGGCGCTGGCCGCGCTCTCGGTGCAGCTGCAGGAGGCCAAGGGCTTCACGCGCGAGGACTACGCGCGCCGGCATCCCGCGGGCGAGCTCGGCCGCAAGAGCCGCGAGGTCGACTAGCGCTCGAGCTCGAACTGGTGCGGCGCGGCCGGCGCCTCTTCCCCGGCGGCGGGCTCGACCTGCTGCAGGCCGAGCGGGTCCTCGATGCGAATGCCCTGCTGCGCACCGGACTGCGCGTCGCGCGCCTTCACGGCCAGGATCCCGTTCTCGTCGATGCGGAAGGCGACCTCGATCTTCGGCTCCATGCGCCGCGCCGGCGCGATCCCCTCGAGGATGAACGAGCCCAGGAGCTGGTTGTCGTGTACCGTCTTCGAGCGGCCCTGGAAGACTCGGATCTGGACCTCGGCCTGCCCGTCCTGGTTGGTCGTGAACACGCGCTGGTGCTCCGCCGGGACCACCACGTTCTGGTCGATCAGCACCGTGAACAGGTCGCCCACCGCCGCGATGCCCAGCGGCAGCGAGGTCACGTCGCGCAGGTTCACGCGCCGCGCATTCTTGTGCTCGGCGGCGCTCTTCAGGTTCTGGACGACCTCCTGCGAGGCCTCCTTCGCCGCCGCGACGCTGCCCGAGAGCCGCTCCTTGGCCAGGTCGAGCAGGTCTGCGGCCGCGCCCGTCGGCAGCTCGTCGGCGAGCTTCTCGATCAGCTCGGCGGCCTTGTAATCGATCTGCAGCAGCTCGTCCTTCAGCCCCTTCACCGGTGTGGGCAGGTCGTCGGCGTCGACCTTGCCGCGCTCGATCAGCTCGCTGAACTCGCTGGCGGGGCGCTTCGCCTTCTTCTGCGACTTCTGGGTCGGCGCCTTGGTGGCGGCGCTCTTCGTGGGCGGGCCCTTCGGCGCAGGAGTCTTCGTCGCCGGCGCCTTCGTCGCCGGCGGCAACGCCTTCGTCTTTGCCTTGGTCTTGGTCCGCGTCTTCGTCTTCGGTCCGCCGGTCTTCGCCTCGGTCGCGGGCGCAGCGGGCGTCTTCTTCTCGGGCGGCGGCGCCGCCGGAGCCGCGGGCTCCTCGGAGACGCCGAACGTGATCGGCCCGAGCGTGCTGATTGGCCCGCCGTCGGTGCGCTCGGCGAAGTGGGTCGGGACCGGGCCGTCACCCTCGGTGGCCTTGAGCAGCGACGACAGCCGCGCCGCGAGCCCCTGGTCGTCGAGGGGCTTCGAGCGGATCTGCTCGACCTCGTTCAGGATCTTGCGCGCCACCGCGGTCTCGCGCAGCGCCACCTCGTAGGCGTCCTCAGCAGCGTCGACCGCCTCCTCCTTGAGCGTGTCGGCGGTGAGCGAGTAGGCGTAGAGCGCCGCGCCCATCGCCACCACCTCGTCCGGGTTGATGTCGCGGCGCGGCTCCTTGCCGAAGAACTTCTTCACCCCGTCGCGCACCGCCAGCATGCGGCTCTGGCCGCCGACGAGCAGCACCTCGCCGATCTCGGCCTTCACCACCCGCGCGGTGCCGATGCAGCGCTCGCACAGCTCGAGCGTGCGGTCGACCATCGGCTTGCACAGCTCGGCGAGCTTCGCGCGCGACAGCGCGCGCTCGAAGTTGGGGCGCGTGCCGTCGGGCAGGCGCGTCAGGAACGGCAGCGTGATGCGCGTCGAGTCGACGTCGGAGAGCTCGACCTTCGCCTTCTCCGCGGCCTCCTTCAGCCGCAGCCGCGCCGCGGGGTCGGCGGAGAGGTCGCGGCCGAAGTCGTTCTCGAACTCGTGCTCGAGCCACTCGGCGATGGCGTAGTCGAAGTCCTCGCCGCCGAGATACGAATCGCCGTCGGTGGCGACCACCTCGAAGGTGTCGCCGCGCGCGCGCATGATGGTGACGTCGAAGGTGCCGCCGCCCAGGTCGTAGACCGCGAGCGTGAAGTCCTTGTGCTTCTTGTAGCCGTAGGCGAAGGCGGCCGCGGTCGGCTCGTTGATCAGCCGCAGCACCTCGAGCCCGGCGTACTCGGCCGCGAGCTTGGTGGCCTTGCGCTGCACGTCGTTGAAGTGCGCGGGGACCGAGATCACGGCCTGCTTCACCGGCTCGCCCAGGTTGTGCTCGGCGACCTCGCGCACCTTCTGCAGGATCTTGGCGGAGACTTGGACGGGCGTGAGCTCGACGCCGCCCACCTCGAACAGCACGCTGCCCAGCGGGCTCGCCTTCAAGGGATAGGGGAGCCGGCTGGCGGCGGCGCGCACCTCGTCCGAGTCGAACGGGTGTCCGATCAGCCGCTTCACGGCCAGGATGGTCGACTGGGGCGAGGTCACGGCGTGGCGCTTGGCGGCCGCGCCGACGAGCTCGCGCCCGGCCTGGATCGCCACGCACGACGGGATGGTCGTGCGCGACTCGTCCGCCAGCACGACGGCCTTGCCCTCCGACACCACGGCGACGCAGCTGTTGAGCGTGCCGAGGTCGATTCCGATCGCGCGTGCGGCCATCGCGCTTCTATCGGCAGGGCATCCCGGAGGCTTACCGTGGCGAAGCTGGCAAGCGGGTCGGCCCCGGCCTACCGTTCCGCGTTCCCGGGGATGTAGCTCAGCTGGGAGAGCGCTGCGTTCGCAACGCAGAGGTCGGCGGTTCGATCCCGCTCATCTCCACCACTTCCCGGGCCGTCGTCGGAGCGAGGTAGCGCCGGTCGATCTCGTCGCCGACCGCCTTGGCGATGATCCCGTAGCCCTCGGCGTTGGGGTGTCGCTGGCGGCGGTAGAGGATCTCGTCCTCCTTCCCGCTCCACGGCGCGAAGGTGGGCTCGAGGTCGAAGAAGTCGAGGCCCGCCTCGCGCACGGCGGCGGTCACGAGCGGCTCGATCTTCGGGTGGTAGCGGTCGCGGTAGCGGGCGATGTCCTGCGCGTCGGGCAGCAGCACCACCAGCACCGGGACGCGGTGCTCGCGCGCCCCCGCCGCGATGTCCTGCAGCGCCGTGCGCACGGCCTCCCAGCCGCGCGCGCCCGGGCGGTAGTCGCCGGTCCAGTCGTTCTCCGCGAGCGCGCGGCCGCCCTTGTCCTCGACGCCGACCTTCGAGGCCGCCTTCACGCGCAGTGCGCCGAACTTCTGCTTCAGCGTGCGCCGGGCGCCCTTCAAGAAGGAGCGCAGATAGAGGTGCTGCGGAAACTCGTAGAGCTCGAGCAGGAGCGGATGGAGCGCGCGCAGCGAAGCGCGCTTCTGGTACTGGTACAGCTTGTTGTGCGTGTCGTTGACCGGATAGAAGTTCACGACCACCAGGTCAGGTGAGTACTTCCAGCCCTCGGAGCGCAGGTAGGCGGCCTCCTGATCGGTCGAGTAGCCGACGACGCCTGCGTTGATCACTTCGACGCGTCGCTTGTCACCGCGGGCCGCGGCGCTCTGCGCGAGCAGCCTCTCCATCTGGCGCGGATAGGCGTCGGGCTCGTTCATGCGAAAGCCGAAGGTCCACGAGTCGCCGAGCGCGAGGATGCGGTACGTGCCGGCTGGCTTCTCGTACGGAATCTCGGGATTGCGCAGACCCTTGGAGTTGATCGTGACCGGTGCCTGGAACTCGTCGCCGCTCCAGCCCGGGCGCATGCGCTTTCCGACGACGGGATCGTCGACGTAGAGATCCGGGCGCGGCAACACTCCGGCTCCGAACACTCGTAACAGACCCTCACACACCGCCAGGGTGAGCACGAGCGAGAGCACGGCGAGAGCGAGATTTCTCATCATCGGGTGATTCCCATCACGAACCAGGCCTCGACGGAAAGTTAGCTTCGGCCGCTGACAATTTCGCGGGGTGTCCTTGGGAGTGAGAGGGTGCGGTCTTCGGATCGCCGTGGCGATCTGGATGGGATCTCTGTCGCTGCTTGCGGCGGAGACGGCAGGCGCGTCCGCGCGCACCATCCGCATCGCGTACCGCTATCCGACCAGCGGCAGCTACGCCGGCATCGCGCTCTACAGCGCGACGAGTGAGGCCGACCTCGCGGGCGGTCCGAGTCTCGTGCGCATCGATCTCGGCATGCAGCCCGTCGACAGCCAGGGCCTCGTCACCGTGAGCGTGCCCGGCTTCGACAGCGCGACCGACTACTTCCTGGCGTTGCGCAGCTACGACGCCGCGGGGCGCGAGTCGCAGAACTCGATGGTCGGGATCGTGCGTGGCTCCAAGGCGATCCTCTACCACGACGACTTCGAGTCGTACGCGCCCGGAACCGATCCGCCCGACTGGGTCGACTCGGGGCCCGGGCAGCTCGGGCCAGGCGGCGCCGCATTGTTCGAGACCGCGCAGCTGCCCGGTGGCGGAATGGCGTATGCCGCAGCGGCGAGCAGCGCCGAGATCCACTCTCACCTCGACGCGGCGGGCGCGGGCAGCTGGTCGTCGTACAAGCTCTCGGGCCGGCTCGAGAGCGACGCGCTCGTCGGCGGGATCGGAGTCACGGTGCTCTCGCAATATCCCGAGAGCCAGTTCTACTACCGCCTCTCGCGGGCGGGAGACGGCGCGTTCGGGCTCGACAAGCGCGGCGGATCGAGCGGGCTCCGCTGCGCGGGAACCGCGTCGACGGGAGTCACTTCCGCCGCCGGCCAGTGGCTCCGCTTCGCGGTACTGGCGACGCGCTTCGCCGACCGCAACCGACTGCGCGCGTCGGTCTGGCCCGACGGCAGCTTGCAGCCGGCGGCGTGGCAAGTGGACTGCTGGGACGCCGCCGGAGAGAGCGAAGCGTCGGGTCGGATCGGCGTGTACAGCCTCGGCAGCGCCGGCAACCACTGGGACGACCTGCTCGTGTTCGTGGTCGTGCCCGACGGCGCGCCGCAGGGCTACGACCCGACGCCAGTGACCAACGTCCCGCCGCCGCCGCCTCCGCCTCCACCGCCCGTGAACCCGCCTCCCGTCTCCAGCCCGCCGTCGGCGAGCTACACCAGCGCCTCCGCGCTCGAGCACTGGTGGGTGCCGGGCTGGGACGTCTTCGAGCTCGGGCACGACTTCGCGACGGGGGCCGGCCTGGTCGACGCCGCAACCGCCGAGCGCGGGATCACGGCCAAGGACGTCACTCAGGCAGGCTCGTCGAGCGCGCAGGTCGATTTCAACGGCGCCAACGAGGCGCTCGGCAACTCCCAGCTGCGCCCCTACGGCATCGGCAACACCTGGTCGATCTCGGCCTGGCTGCGGCCCACCAAGCTCCCGGGCAAGAACAAGCTCCGCTACGCGTTCGACTTGAACGGCATGCTGGCGAAGCAGAGCGCGAGCCGGATCTCGCTGGTGCTCGACCCGGCCGGCCACTTCGGAGTGGTGGTCAGCGACGCTGCCGGCGCCGAGCGAGCGATCGCGAGCTCCTCCACCGTGGACCGGGCGCATCTCGGCAGCGCGTGGTACCACGTGGTCGCAGTCAAGACCGGGACGAGCGCGCTCGCGCTCTACGTGAACGGGGTGCTGGCTGCGAGCACGAGCGTCGGCGTCCCCGCGCAGACGGACGTGCCGCGCGCGATGCGCATCGGCTGCCGCGTGAAGGTCGGCACAGGGACGTTCTGGAGCGGCGGCATCGGCGCGATCGGCGTGTGGCACTCGGCGCTCGCCGGATCCGAGGTCAAGGCGCTGTACGCGGGCGGGAACCGCACCGCAGCCGCGCTGCGCTAGCCGTCCTACAGCTCGTCGAGGAAGGTGATCTCGGGCCGGCCCTCGAGCACGCCCGCGAACACCGCGCCGTTCGCGCGCAGGTTCTCGCCGTGCTTCTTGAAGGCCTCGTCGCTGGCGTACTTCTCGTACACCACGAACACGCAGGGGTCGTCCTTGCGCTGGTGGAAGACGTAGGCCTGGGTCCCGGGCTCGCTCGAGCGCACCTGCGCCTGGAGCTTGCGGAAGCCCTCCTTCGCCTCCTCGATCTTGTCCTTCTTCACTTTCAGCGTCGCCAGCAGGCTGGGCATCGCGTCGTTCCTCCCGATGTCCCGCCAGTCTGCACGATCCCTGCGGGCGCGGGCAATTCGGCCGTCCGTCGCCGCCCTGCTGCGCGCGGATGGACCGGTGCGAAGCCGCCGCGGGCTATCACTTTTCGCGGACTCGGGCCACCATCTGGGCGATGGGCATCCAGGCGATCCTGGTGGCCGGAGATCGCGGCGCCAGCCGCGCCGTGCGCGGAACCAGCAAGGCCTTCGTCGAGGTGGCCGGGCGCCCGATGGTGGTGCACGTGCTCGAGGCGCTGTTGCACACGCCCGAGGTCTCGGAGGTCTACCTGGTCGGCAACGCCTCGCGGCTGCAGGCCGCGGTGGCCGAGCACGGCTGTCTCGGGCTGGCCGCGGCACAGGGCTGCCCGATCCACTTCGTGCCGCAGCGGGACACGCTGTACGCAAACGTGTGGCACACATTTCTGCGTACGCTCGGCCCGGGCCGCGCCGATCCCGGCCACGCGGTGCTGGTGGTCCCCGCGGACATTCCGCTGGTGATCCCGGAGGAGCTCTCCCAGTTCGTCACGCGCGCGCAGGCGAGCGGCGGCGACTACGTGGTGGGGCTCTCGCCCGAGAGCGCGCTCGAGCTGTTCGCGCCGAGCGACGGGGCGCCGGGCATCCGGATGGCTTTCTTCAACCTGCGCGAGGGCCGCTTCCGGCAGAACAACCTGCACTGGGTGCGGCCGCTGTGCATGGGCAACCGGCACTACGTCGACGAGATGTACGAGAACCGCTACCAGAAGGAGCTCGGCAGCCAGCTGCGCCTGGCCTGGCGGGTGATCCGCCGCGAATGGCGCAACCTGTGGGTGTTGGGGATCTATTTCATGATCCACCTGGCCGGCGTGCTGCACCGGCGCGGCCACCTCGCGGCGGCCGACCGCGTGCGCGCCTTCGCGCCGCTCGCCACGATCGAGCGCGCCTCGAGCGCGCTGCTGCGCACGCGCTTCCGCACGGTCACGACCGAGCTCGGCGGCGCCGCGATCGACGTCGACAACGACGCGGACCTGGAGGTGGTCGAGAAGATGCTCGAGCGCTGGAAGGCGCTGCAGGTCCGGGTCGCCCGCGCCGCCTAGGCGCTATCCTCCCCGGCCATGGCTGATCGCTTCGAAGGCGTGACGGGAGTGCGCGCCGCCGTCCGCGCACTGCCGGGTCGAGGCCTCGTTCGCGCCAGCGGCGCCGACCGGGTGCGCTTCCTGAACGGCATGCTCACGGCCGACGTGGCGAAGCTGGCGGCGGGCGAGACCGCGCCAGCGCTCCAGCTCGACCGCAAGGGCCACGTGCAGGCGGAGCTGGTGCTGCTCGCCGACCCGGACGTGGTCTGGCTCGACGTCGCGCCGGGCTGCGAGAGCGAGCTCGTCCGGACGCTCGAGAAGCACGTGATCGCCGACGACGTCGCCTTCGCGAGCCTGAGCGGAGACGTGGTCGCGCTCGCGGTCGAAGGGCCGGGCGCGGCGGACGCAGTGCGCGCTGCCGGCGGCGCAGTGCCCGCGGCGGGACGCTTCGAGCGCAGCGAGCTCGCCGGAGCAGCGGTGCTGTGGCTGAGCGAGGGCGCGCTCACCCCCGACGGTGTGCGTGCGATCGCGCCGGGCGCGGCCGTCGGCGAGCTGCGCGCCCGGCTGGCGCTGCCAGAGCTCGCCGAGCCAATCGCGGAGGTGCTGCGCATCGACGCCGCGATCCCGGCACTGGGCCGCGACGTCTCGGTGCGCAACTTCCCGCAGGAGGCGCGGCTCGAGCGCGCGGTCTCGTTCAAGAAGGGCTGCTACGTCGGCCAGGAGATCGTCGCCCGCATCGCCTCGCGCGGCGCGGTGAACCGCGTGCTGGTGAAGCTCCGCACCGAGGCGCGGGTCGAGCCGGGCAGCGAAGTCTCGCTCGACGGCGCGGCGATCGGTCAGGTCACGTCGGCCGCCGAGTCGGCCGCGACGGGGGCGATCGCGCTCGCCTACCTGAAGGTCGAACACGCCGCGCCCGGTCAGCGCGTGGTCGTCTCCGGAGTCGCGGGCGAGGTCGCGGGCGGCGACACGCGCCGGTAGCGCCCGCCCACGGCTTCCCAGCGCGGGCCGCTCTTCGCGAACTCCACCTCGAGCGCGTACACCACGCCGTCCTGGGGCAGCGGAGCGCCGGCGGCCAGGCGCTGTCCCCGCGCGAACGCGACGCGCGCGGTCGCGCGCCGCCGCCCGTCACTTTCCGGTGTCAGCTCGAGCTGCTCGAGCCGCGCGCCGATCGGCTCGTCGCCCAGCGTGTACTTTTCGACCAGCGCGCGCACGTCGTAGAAGTCGAGGCCGCCGTCCTCCTTGAAGCCGCGCGCGACGTGGTCCAGCACGAACGCGGTCTGCTTGGCCTGGATCGCATCGACCAGCGACGGCACCAGCGCGTCGAGGCTCTCGTCGGCCTCGGCCGGCGCAGGCGCGCCGGCCGCCGGAGCGCGGCGTTCGCCCGAGTCGCAGCCGGACAGCGGAGCGGCGGCGAGCGAGAGCAGCGCGACGAGCGGGACCGCGGAGCGGTGCATGCGCGCCACTATACTCGGCGCGTGGCACGCCGGGTCCTCGCGCTGTTCGCCAAAGCGCCCGTTCCGGGCGCGGTGAAGACGCGGCTCGCACCCGAGCTCTCGCCGTCGCGCGCGGCCGAGCTCTACGAGGCGATGCTGCTCGACGTGCTCGAGCAGCACGCGCGGGCGAGCGACTGGGAGCTCGCGCTCTGGTTCACCCCGGACGACGCGGCGGGGTGGTTCGCCGCGCACGCGCCGCCGGCGTACCGCAGGCTGCCGCAGCGCGGCGCCGACCTCGCACAGCGCATGCGCACGCTGTTCGAAGTGCACGCGGCCGAAGGCTTCGACCGCATCGCGCTGCGCGGGACGGACAGCCCGACCCTTCCGCTCGCGCGCGTGGAGCAGGCCTTCGCGGCGCTCGAGCATTTTCCCCTCGCGCTCTGTCCCGACCGGGACGGCGGCTACAACCTGATCGCACTGCGCGAGCCGCAGGCGCGGCTGTTCGAGCTGGAGCTGTCGAGCGCGAGCGTGTTCGCGGCGACGCTCGCGCGCGCGCGCGAGCTGGGCCTCGGCTGCGAGATTCTCCCCGCACACCACGACGTCGACACCTGGAGCGACGTGCTGCGGCTCGGGCCCGAGCTCGACCCCGCGCGGACGCCGCGCACGCTCGCGCTACACCGCTCGCTGACACGCGCGTAAACGCGCCGTCACGCGCGGCACACCGGTTGCACTTCGCCTGCGCGCCATCCAGCGGCCGCACATGGGGTCGGTCGTCTCTTCGGAGGGAGGTGTGATGAAGTTCCGCAGGCTCGACGGAGCAGCGATTGCCGCGCTGCTGTTCTGTTTTCCCCCGCTCGTTGCGCGCGCTGACTCGGCGACGGATGCGCGGCTCGCCGCAATGGAGGCGCGCATCAGTCAGCTCGAAGACAAGGTCACGGCGGACCAGAAGACGATCGACGACCAGGCGCAGATGCTCAAGTCGCAGGCAACGCCTGCCGTGTCCCAGGGCAACGAGCCGAACAAGCTCGACGCGTTCCTGAACACGGTGCAGATCAACGGCTGGGTGGCCGCGTCGTACGAGTATCAGTTCAACAATCCCGACAATCCGATCGGGGCCAACGCCACGAACCAGTTCAATCTCGACCACAACACGTTCAACCTGGACGGGGCCAAGATCGAGCTCTACCGACCGGCGACGAACCCGGGTGACGGCGGCTTCCAGCTCGACCTCTTGTTCGGCGACAACGCGCGCATCCTGGGCGGGACGCGCGGTCTCTACCCGGCGAACGTCGGCGTGTTCGTGCAGGACATGAACGTCCAGTACAACTGGGACAACGTCCTGTTCAAGTTCGGGCAGTGGGAGACACTGCTCGGCTACGAAGTGCTCGACTCGGTCAGCAACAAGAACATCACGCACGGCCTGCTCTTCACCTACGCGATCCCGGTGGTGCACACCGGGATCGAGGCGAGCGGCAAGGTCGGCGGCCAGGAGTCGGCGTTCGGCTGGGCCGGCGCCCTCGTGAACGGTTGGAACAACGCGACCGACACCAACGACAACAAGGGGTTGCTGGGTCAGCTCAACTACGCGGCCAGCGACAACAGCCTGAGCTCCTACTTCACGATGTACTACGGCGCCGACGGCAACACCGGCTTCGCCGACCCGACCAACACCGTGGTGAGAGTGCAGACGCCGAGCACCGACCCGTCGATCGTGCTCGACTGGAACGGCACGTACGCCGCGAACGAGAAGCTGACCTTCTGGTGGGATGCGGCCTGGGGCATCCAGAAGAACGTGCTGTTCTTCGCGGGTCCGAACACCGGCAAGAACATCGACGCGGTGTGGTACGGCCTGGACCTCGGCACGCAGTGGACCTTCACCGACAAGTGGAGCGCCGCGCTGCGCGGGGAGTTCTTCAAGGACACGGCCGGCTACCGGATCCTGGTCGGGGACAACACCTCGGCCTACTCGCTCACCGGCACGCTCGCCTACAAGCTGACGTCGAACATCCTGACCCGGGCGGAGCTCCGCTACGACGGCCTGTCGAGCGACGGCAACGGGGACCATTTCTACCCGGCCGGCCGCGTGGGCGATCTGTCGAAGCGCGACTACCAGGGGATCATCCAGGTCGCCTACATCTTCGACTGAAAATCGCTGGAAATACACCGTGTTGCACAGAGCCTGAGCGCGGGTGCTCAGGCTCTGTACAGCCGCTCGCCCCTCGCTCCCGGGAGGGGCTCAGGGCGGCGGTGGCCCGTGGTATAACCCTTGCTCATTCGCGCGCGAGCGCGGAGGTCGGTCCGATGCAAAAGGTCGAAGCCATCGTCAAGCCGTTCAAGCTCGATGAGGTGAAGGAAGCTCTGAACGCGATCGGCGTGCAGGGCATCACCGTGTCCGAAGTCAAAGGCTTCGGGCGCCAGAAGGGGCACACGGAGCTCTACCGCGGTGCCGAGTACGTGGTGGACTTCCTGCCCAAGATCAAGCTCGAGGTCGTCGCCCCCGACGACCTGGTTCCCAAGGTGATCTCGGCGATCCAGACCGCGGCGAACACCGGTCGCATCGGGGACGGGAAGATATTCGTAATGCCGGTGATCGAAGCCGTGCGCATCCGCACGGGCGATCGGGGCGAAGACGCGATCTAGCTGTCGCGAGAGAGGTGAACATGCACAAGGATCGGACTGCCAAGGAAGTGCTCGCCTTCGCCAAGAGCGAGGGCGTGAAGCTGGTCGACCTGAAGTTCGTGGACTTCGTCGGCCAGTGGCAGCACAAGACCCACCCGCTGCACGAGTTCGACGAAGGCACGTTCGAGAACGGCTTGGGCTTCGACGGCTCCTCGATCCGCGGCTGGAAGTCGATCGACTCGAGCGACATGCTGCAGATCCCCGACGCGCGCACCGCGTTCATCGATCCGTTCTGCGATCAGCCGACGCTCTCGCTGATCTGCAACGTCGTCGACCCGATCACGCGCGAGGCGTACAGCCGCGACCCGCGCCAGATCGCGCAGAAGGCGGCGAACTACGTGAAGCTGACCGGCATCGCGGACACCTCGTACATGGGTCCCGAGGCCGAGTTCTTCATCCTCGACGACGTGCGCTACTCGACCAACCAGCACTCCAGCTACTACTACGTCGACTCCGTCGAGGGGAAGTGGAACAGCGGCAAGGACGAGGGTCCGAACCTCGGCAACAAGCCGCGCTACAAGGAAGGCTACTTCCCGGTCCCGCCGATCGACACCCAGCAGGACATCCGCAGCGAGATGGTGCTGCAGATGGAGGAGCTCGGGATCGTGGTCGAGACGCACCACCACGAGGTGGCGACCGCGGGCCAGGCCGAGATCGATATGCGCTTCGCGCCGATCGTCGACATGGCCGACCAGCTGATGGTCTACAAGTACGTGACCAAGAACGTCGCGCGCCGCGCGGGCAAGGTCGTGACCTTCATGCCGAAGCCCCTGTTCGGCGACAACGGCTCGGGCATGCACACGCACCAGTCGCTCTGGAAGGACGGCAAGCCGCTCTTCGCGGGCAACGAGTACGCGGGCCTGTCGAAGATGTGCCTGTACTACATCGGCGGCATCCTGAAGCACGCCAAGGCGATCGCGGCCTTCTCGAACCCGACCACCAACTCGTACAAGCGGCTGGTGCCGGGCTTCGAGGCGCCGGTGAACCTGGCCTACTCGAGCCGCAACCGCTCGGCGTCGATCCGCATCCCGATGTACTCGGCCAGCCCGAAGGCGAAGCGCATCGAGGTGCGCTTCCCCGACCCGACCTGCAATCCCTATCTCGCGTTCTCTGCCATGTTGATGGCCGGGTTGGACGGGATCGAGAACAAGATCGATCCGGGCGAGCCGCTGGACAAGAACATCTACGCGCTCTCGAAGTCGGAGCTGGCCAAGGTTCCGACCATGCCGGGCAGCCTGGAAGAGG
>Ga0306921_10001240_pt1 | contig 24483 bp, 25 predicted proteins | sample sta12Cox44000080_FD_203760 | JGI IMG/M metagenome (GOLD analysis project Ga0306921, IMG submission 203760) | Lab enrichment of tropical soil microbial communities from Luquillo Experimental Forest, Puerto Rico - statoxic.12C.oxic.44.000.080 (v2)... | ecosystem: Environmental > Terrestrial >...
AAGAACAGGCGGTCTTCACGGTTCCAACCCGGGCGCTGGCTAACGATAAGCCGGCAGAATGGCAGGCCCTGCGCGAACGCGAGCTCATTGCGGCTGACCCGCCTTCGCTGAAGCTACGGCGTGGCAGGGGCACAGCCGCCTCTACAACTTACCCGCCTGAATTCATGCATCATAAGCGGCTTATGATAAAAACCATCTACTGACAATTATTTGATTTCTGTGCCAGTCGGAATCTGGCCCTCGATTAAAAATGTCTTTACCAAGTCGCCTTGGCCGCAAACACACATTCCAGAGAACTTCCTGAACCATCTGCCTTCCGGAACGTCCGGTTCGGTATCAAGCCAATTGGCGAATTCTTCCAACTGGTTCGCGGAGATTTGCCGTTCGCTGATTCGATCAAGCAGGTGATTGAACAATCCTAGCGGCAGATTTTGCCGCCGAATCTTAGGCATGTTGTCCTTGGCCGTAGAAGCCCCGGACAATCTCTTCGCGGACCCTCGCCTTTTCCGCGGGATCACTGGTATTGACCATGCGTTCCGCCAACGCCGAGAGTTCTTTGCCGGTCAATCGTCGTTCCGCGTCCAATTGGTAAGCGAAACGAATGACGCCGATTTGTTCTTTGGGATCGAGCCTTTTGATCTCCTCAATGATTTGACTCGCAGTCACATCGCAAAGTACGGCGACACGCTTCAAAGCTCAAGCGCGGGATGGAAAGTCACGAGGAGCAGGTCAGGTGAGCTTTAACGATTTGCGATTGCGCGGCGGCCACGCCTTTCCTGCTTTCATCGCTGCCCGTTTCGCTTCGCGGATCGCGACCATCTGTTTTGCGTGCGAGCGCGTCAGCTCGCGCCGGCTGGCCAAGCCACCGCCCCTGCCGATGGCCGCGAGATAGTCGCGGATATGTTTCTCCGCCTCCGTCATTTTCTTGACCCATCGGCAGGCGTAGCGCCTGCCCTACAGTTGATTGCGACTATCATGCATCATAAGCGGCTTATGATACGAGCGACTGGTTCGTTTCGGCGAACGCGCCGATGCCAGAAGTCAGTGATTAGTTACCCGCGGCAGCCTTGGCCAGAGCACGCTGGTTGCACGCGGCGCGCAAAGCTTTCATCTCGGCTCGCAACACGATCATTCGCGTCGCGACGCCTTTGTATTTCTTCGTGGTGCCTGTGACCGTACGGTTGACCGCGCCCTGGTGAACAAGGCCCTGAAGCTTTTCATAAGCACGCAAGCGCAGCAGCTCTTCGCCGCCACTGGCTGCGTTTCGCTCCCGCAGATTGAGCAGGACAATTTCGAATAACGGCTTGAATTCGAATGAAGCCTTCGACGAAAGCACAGCGACCAGCTCTTCGGTAAGGTTGTCAGGCGCGCGACGGGTGAAAGAGATAGCAGATCGTTTGGACATCTAAGAGTATCGCACCCATCCGGGAAATAGCGACCGAGGCAGCAGACCTACACACTCCATAGCCGGGTAAGGGCCTTTGCCGCCTTCGCTGATGAACCGGCCGATCCGCGCGGTGACAATGGGCAGCGGTACCGAGCCGAGCTCGAGCACGGGCTATCGCCGCGTGATCCGTTCCGCCTTCGCCACGGCTATGGCGTGACAGGTGAAACGTTAAATCGTTAAAGCGGCGAATGAAAAAACTCGTGCCGGGGCTATTTACTAACCTGAAGTCGCAGTCGGCGGCTTCCATTCGGTTAGAGCAGATCTTGAACCGAGTGATTGTAAGGCCTACATCTTTAACAATTCCACCCATGGTGATCGCGTTCACCGGATTGTGTCGTGGAATCGTGATGAAATGCGTGCCGTCGCTCATTACAATGTGCTTGCCTTGGCGCACAACTTTAAAGCCGGCTTTTTCAAACGCCTTGATCGCCCGGAGGTGATTAACGCCGGGAATTTTCGGCATCGCTAAACGGTGACTTCGACTTCGCGAACGTCTGCAGCCGGTAATGTTTCTTTGATCGCGGATAAATACTCACGAATTGCGTCGCGGACGTTTTCCACTGCCTCTTCTTCGGTCGCTCCCTGGGACCAACACCCGGGCAACGCCGGGCAACAGACGGCGTATCCCTCCTTCGATTTATGCAGCACGATCGAATAACGCAGACTCACGCGTATATTGTAACTTCCAACGCCCAAAAATCACCGTAATTTCTCGCAGGTGCCCTGCGGCTGACACAGCCGCCACTACAGCTTTATCGCGAGGTTGCCGGAATAGGTTCGCCGTGTTTTTTCCGCCAGATCTCTATCCCGATTGCAAGCAGCCCACACTGCAAACATCTTCCAGGAATGACTCCAGGGTTTGGAGCGGGGTTGGTTATTCCCGATCTGTGGCAACAGGAGGCAGTGCGCGCGTTGCAACAGGGAAAAGATGTGGTGGTGCAGGCGCCGACCGGTTCGGGCAAGACTTACATCTTCGAGCTGCTGTATCCGGACCTGAAAACTCAGGCGGTGTTCACCGTCCCGACCCGCGCACTCGCTAACGATAAATTATCGGAGTGGCGCGCGCGCGGCTGGGACGTCGGCATATCCACGGGTGACGTCGCGCTAAATCTCGACGCGAAGGTTGTGGTCGCGACGCTCGAAACACAGCGCGGGCGGTTTCTCCGCGGCGAAGGCCCCGGTCTCCTGATCATGGATGAATTTCAAATGCTGGGCGATCCGATGCGGGGTGTGCATTACGAGCTCGCCGTCGCCCTCGCACCGAAAGCAACACAGTTGCTCTTCTTGAGCGGCAGCGTGGCCAACCCGCACGACGTGGTCGCCTGGCTGCAGCGCATCGGACGTAACGCCGTGCTCATCGAACATAAGACGCGACCGGTGCCGCTGGAGGAAACTGATCTGGGAAATTTGCCGGATTCCCAATTTGTTCAATCGCGCAATTTCTGGCCGCGCATGATTGGCCGTGCTATGCGCGCGGACCTCGCTCCGGTGCTGGTGTTCGCGCCGCGTCGCGCCGCTGCCGAACAAATCGCACAAGCCATCGCGTCGGCCATACCGGTGCGCGATCCACTGCGATTGACCCCGGTCCAGGAAACAACCGCGGGGAAGAGCCTGTCGAAACTCTTGCGGAATCGCGTGGCGTATCATCACAGCGGACTGAGTTACGCCGCGCGCGCCGGCGTGGTGGAATCGCTCGCCAAAGCGGGACAGCTCAACGTCGTCGTCGCGACGATGGGACTTGCCGCAGGGATTAATTTTTCAATGCGCTCGGTAATCGTAACCGATCGACGTTATTTCGCCGGTAATTTCGAGCGCCAGGTCGAAGCGGACGAGCTTCTCCAGATGTTTGGTCGCGCCGGCCGCCGTGGTCTCGATGAAGTTGGTCACGCGCTTTACGCGAACGATCTGCCAAGGTTGAGCGACGCAAAAGCGCGCCAACTGAGACGCGCAACCCAGGTAGATTGGCCCAGTCTGATAAGCGTGATGCATGCGGCCAAACAGCGCGGCGAACAACCGTTCGCGGCGGCGGTGGAACTGACCCACTCATTGTTCAGCGTGCAACGCGTGCCGCTCGGCGTCGAACACTCACTCGAAAGCGGGCCGCGGCCATGTGGACTTTGGGTGACCGATGAGCGCGCACGGCTCGTCCGGCGCGGAATGATCGAGATCCTCAATTCGCGCGAAGAATGGGAAGCGAAACCGGCGGCAGAAAGTGTGACGCTCGGTCGCGCTTTTGTGCACGAAAACGATCGGTGGCGAAAGGCGCTGACGGTGCCGCGTGTGCTCGATGGTGTCGGCACGGGAAATCTCTGCCGGCTGCGCGAGCAAAACCGTTATGGGCGCGAGTTACCCGTCGCGACGGTGCTCGCTTCGGGGAAAGCAGCATTGGCGAAATGGCTGAAGAAAGAAATAAAGTCAGGGGAAAACGCCCAACTCCGAAAGCTTTCGCGAGCAGGCAGCCCAACGTCCAACTCCGATAAGTCGCGAGCAGGCGTCCAACGTCCAATCAGAATGGGGGGGCTTAGTCGTGAGGAATTCGAGAGTGAAGTGCGCCCGCTGCTGCCGGAATTTGTGAAGCCGGGCACAATCGTCGACTGGATCATGCGGGGAAATTTGATCTCGGTCCGGCTCGATTACGCCAATGTGCCAGTCAACGGTCACATCGATTCGACTGGCAAGGCGTTGATCGATCCACCGGAGCGCGAGAACCTGCCGGACGTTTGTCGAACGTGCGATCAGTTGGAGCACGATAAAACCGTCGCTATCGTAAACTCGCCAACTTACGCGTGGCGACACCTTGGGCTGGTTGAACCGGACGGCACACCGACGAGCCGGGGAATGATCTTCTCGTTTTTCCACGGCGGCGAAGGTTTAGCGGTGGCGGCCGCGCTCGAAGACGAAACCTATCCGATCGACGAATTGGCTTTCGATCTGGCCAATATTCGCGCCGGTCCGCGCTTCGCGGACGAGGACGCGCCGATGGGCGGACGGCTCGGCATTTTGTGTCAGCGGACTTACGGCCGCGCCGATTACCCAGGTTACCTCGCCATGGGCGTGCCGGTGCATTACGGCGCCGGTGCATCGGAAGTGGTGCGCGCGCTGGTGGCTGATCCGCGCTCCAAGCACAAGCTCACCAACGAACTGTTGCGTCACGGCGATATCGAACGCGCGGTGGTGGAGTGGCGCAGCGTACTTCGCCACATCGTCCTTGCGCCCACCTATCCGTTGTCGCGATGGGCGGAACTGAAAGCGGCGGCCAAAGAGCTGGTCAATAAGACGGCTTCGCCGACATCTGCTGTCGATCTTGGAACATTGGCTCAGCTGCAGCAGAGGACTCTAGAAACTGACTCGCGTTCCTCCCGCAGTCGAGGGACTGCGGCGGCGCCGACGGCGAGGCAAGCAGCATCGTCTTTGGCAACCTCTGCGACGGCGAAACAGATTCGGCGATGACTGGGCCGGACATCGCCATTGATTATCTCGCCAATTGTCCCGAGCTCGTCGACGAACTGGCGCGGTTGTCCTGGGAAGAGTGGAAGGACGTCTATCAGCAGCGCAAACAAACTTTGGAGGACACAGTAAAAAATTCTCGGGACCGAATGAACACGGATCGATTGCCGTTCACGCTGGTCGCGTCTCAGGCGAGCGAACCCGTGGGGATGGTCTCACTAAAGTTTCACGATATGGATACCCGGCCGGATTTGGATCCCTGGTTAGGCGGGCTTTTGGCTCTCTCCGAATGGAGGAACCGCGGCGTGGGAACGATGCTGATGCATCGCGCCACCGAAGAGGCTCGTCGATTGAATGTGCCGCAACTCTATCTCTGGACCCATACAGCCGAAGGGCTCTACCACAAACTTGCCTGGCAAGTCGTCGAAAGGACCAACTACTTCGGCAAGGAAGCCGTCGTGATGCAAATCGATCTCCGCGCGCAGTGGCGGAACGTACAAGACGCGCAACGTTGCCAATCATTCAGCTGCGCCGTACGTTCGCCGCCTGATGCGGATGTGGCGTCTGTCGTTGTCGATCTTAATTTCAGCAATTATCGCCCCCGCGCATGCCGACGATTTTCCGATTAAGAAATTCGGGCCTTTCACGTGGGTGGTTGATTATGAGGCGTCCTGGTCGCCGGATTCGCGACAAATTGTGCTGATCTCAAGTCGGCATGGGGGAATGAAAGTGCATGTGATGAATGCCGACAGCGAGAGTCACGGCAGCGACATGCGCCAGCTCACGTTCGGCCGTGACGAAGATGACTCGCCGGCTTGGTCACCGGATGGGAAGAAGATCGCCTTCGTGTCGATCCGGGCGGGCGTGTCGCAGATTTTTGTCATGAACGCTGACGGCACAAATCTCCGCCAGCTCACCAACGGCAACGTCGAGAACATTCATCCGACATGGGCGCCGGACAGTCAGCGGATTCTGTTTAACACCACGAAATTTGCGGGCGCGACCGCGGCAAACGGCCGCGATGTGCCAAGCGATAACAAAGTGATCGGCGAACAAATCGACAAGAAAATGGACCTGGCGACCGTCCGCGTTGACGGCACGGATTTGAAACGCCTGACGAACGGCGGCGGCTACACCTACGCTTCGTTTTCGCCGGATGGGTCGTCGATATTGCACCGGCGCGTGGACGGCGCGAAGTCGCAGATTTTTGTGATGAACGCCGACGCGACAAACGATCACAACATTTCCCGAGAGAGCACACTGGACGGCTGGCCGGCGTGGTCGAACGACGGCAAGCGTGTGGTGTTCTCTCGGCGAGTCAACGATCGCTTCCAACTTTTCATGATGAATCGCGACGGCAGCGGCGTGGTGCAGCTCACGGATGCTGCGGGCGAGTTCGTTAATCCCCGCTGGTCGCCGGATGGAGCAAAGATCATGTGCGCACGTCGTCTCGGAAACACGAACCTGGTGATCTTTCCGGCGCCAACTTAGCGCCGCAATTCCGCGATGCTCGGTAGCGGCTATCGACGGTAAAGACCCGCGCGCCCAGCAACACAATCGACTACGCGAAGTTCTACAGCCTATCGCATGGTACGGTGATTGAAACTCGCACGTTTCCCTCTCTTGCTCGTCGCTACCCTCGCGACTTCACCTTCTATGTCGCTGATCCCACAGCTCCATTCGCGTTTACGATTTGGGCTGCCAGCGTCACTAGACGCGCGAGCTTAGGTGGCCAGTTGGAAAAATAGTAAACGCCTTACTTAGCGTTTATCTGTCAAAGTCGGCGCGAAAGTGTAGCCGCCCTCGAGCACTACCTGATAGGTCCATCCTCCTAAATCTGTCGGAAGAGTTATCAGCAGACGCGCCTGATCGGGGTTGAGCCGCCAGGAAACTGGTGAGCCGTTCTCGAACTGGGCACGAATTTCGGCTCCCGACCGGGCACCCCCAACAGGTAGTCAAAGCCCCGGCAGAATCTCGATTCGAAGATCCACAGCAGAGAACATTTTGTGCGACTCGACCTTGCAACTGCCGCGGAGGCCGCCATTAAAACTGTGATCCGGCAAGATCTTACCTTCCGTTTTCAATACAGCGTGTATCGGCGCGATGAGCTCCGCATCTATTCCCAGCGCTTTAAGCTGCAATGCAAACCGACGGAAACGAACTAAAACGTGAAACTCCGACGACACGACCCCAAGTTCATAATTCATCGCCCCGCAACTTGTGCCGGTCGAGTCATCGAGACCAAAGTCCAGCGGTCCAGTGGAAATCTTAAAGCCGTGCCACATAATTGGAAGCCCAAGGGGCACATGTACGTCCGAATCTGTGATTCGGAATTCGATCACGTCTCATTGTATAAAGCCGATTTGCCCTTGGCACCGCATCGGAATGGTAACAACGGCGTTACCTTTCAAATGCGGCAAAAGCGATACTTTCAAATCCTGACGGGTTCAATCTTTTAGAAAGGTGCAAAGTTATGAACTCGAAAAGATTCATTCTTCTTGGTTGCGTAGCAGCATGCGTTTTCGCAGCCTCCACGGCGACGGCACAGATGAGAGGGCACGGTGGTTCGATGGGCGGGATGGGAATGCGCGGCGGCGCCATGTCACATTCGATGGGACGCATGCCAATGCGCGGCGGTTTCATGCCAGATTCGATGGGAGGAATGCCAATGCACCGAGGCCCGATGATAAATTCACCCTCGGGCTTCCGGCGCGTTGGCGACTTCAATCGAAATGATCGGTTTAATCGTTTCAACCGCTTCAATGATGGCCGCTTCGCTCGATTTGATCGATTCAATCGCTTCAACCGCTTCAACCGCTTCAATCGCTTCAACCGCTTCAACCGCTTCAATCGCTTCCACCGCTTCAACAACTTCAACCAAGTCGTCTTTATCGGCGACTTCGGCTTTCCATGGTGGTGGGGTTGGGGCTGGGGTCCCTGGTGGGGCAGCGGCGGGGGCGGGGGCTGGGGCTCCCCATATGGATACTACGGCGGTTATGGCTACGGCGGCTCCGGTTCCGGTTATGGATACGGCGATAGCAGTAGGTCTAGAGTGGCCGAGCTACAGAGCCGGCTCGCTAGCGCCGGTTATTACCATGGCGCCATCGACGGAATCTTAGGACCTGCGACTCGAAGAGCAATAATGGCCTACGAGCGCGACCATGGATATGCAAGCTGATGTGGTTTAACTGATAACCGGTACCGATAACTCCGCGCCGCGGCGGCGGCTGTCGCGCGCGAGCGCGCACACGATTCCCGCTGCGATCGCGGTTGTAATCACAAGTCCCCACCCCGAATTCGTCGATGACATATTTCGTCGGGCCGGTGTCGCGAGTGAGGGGGGTAAAGATACTTTGAATAAAAAGATTATGACTGGCGTGCAAGATCGCCGCCGGCCACAGACTTCCCGCGCGTAAGACCAGCCACGCCATCACGATGCTTCCCGCTGTGACCATCATCGTGAAACAAATCAATGTGTACCAGCGCGGGGCGTTTGCGTTGTAATCCGCAAAGAGCAGAACCGGATAATGATAGCCTGCCCATATCAATCCGCTGACGATTCCAACCATGGGAAACGGCAGAACTTTGGCCAGCTCCGGAACGAGGAACCCGCGCCAACCGATTTCTTCGCCGAGCGCGCGCCCCAATTTCGGGATCAACCCCACACTTGCGGTAATGACAATGAACAAGGCCAGCGTTACGCCTCGCGGAAAGCGCTGCCACCCGAAATTTTCGGCGATCTTTGCCACGGCATCCCAGTTAAATGCGCCAAGACCGGTCACCCAGGCGATCACGTAAACTGGCAACGCATAAAGAATCGGGATCAGATAACCCAGCCAGATGTAACGCGCGTCGCCCCACTGCCAGGCCAGTTCGCGAACGGACTCGCTAAAAATTTTCTTTGTCGCGAAGGTTGCCAGCGCAGGACACCACATCGCCCCGGTGACGAATAGTAAATCGCCGGTACTCAGTTTGCCGGCGTAGATCATGAACCCGCCAAACACGCCACTGAAGAGCATGGTCAGCGTATAAAAGCAGCCGATCTTCTTCCAAGTCCGCAGCGCCGTTATCCTGGTTTCGTGCATGAGAGCGACGTTACCGATAATCAATTCGGTTATGAAGGCCGAAGTTTCTGACTCCTGCTACGGCGCGTCGAGAGCAGCTTATGATGCGAGCGAAATCAGACGGAAGTTCAAAGGTCGTTTCGGCGCGGTAAGTGAATGATGTCGTCGACCACCACGACTGTTAACTAGTGAGCAAATTGGTCGCGTATGTTTTCGTTCGCGAGTTCCACGGCATTGAACACAAGTTCGCGGGTCGCGAAATTGGCTCCGCAAAAACTCATTGCATCAGTCAGCACTCGATTTACTTCGGTGAGGGCGAGCTGTTTCGTTTTTGATATCCAGCCACGGGTTCCATCTTGATCGCGCTTCGTGAAAACGAAATCATGGGGAGCTGAGGGACACAGAATAATCGGTGAATCATCGTCGATAGTCGAATGGAGGATTGGTGGTACACTTGCGAAATCGGTATAAAAACCCTTCGGAATATTGATTGGTCCCCATTCCGGGGAGACATATCGAAATGGAACGAGGAACTGCAATAACTTCTGTCTGTCTTCCAATTTTTTCTCTGCGCCTCATAAATGGTCACGGCCCGCACCCGGAAAGCTGGGGGAACCGTTTCTTAAATTCCGCTTCGGGAACCGACCGTTCGTAGTCGCGCAATCCGCGGGCGCGGCCTGGCACAACGCCGGCTCGGGACATCGCAGTCAGAAAATCTACTGGCTCGGATGAGGGAATCTCGCTGCCTGGGGCTGGCGTGAACTATCGCCAGAATGATGACTGAAACCCATCGAGTCAAGACCCGTCACCAAGTCGCATGCGTGTTAGTTCGATCATCTGGAACGAAGCGCAAAAAGCTGAAGTGAACAGCGGTTCGGTCGCGCTTTCTGTGAGCAGCGCCGCGTCCCACACTGGACGCGATTCTCAGATCAAATTCCAGTGAAATTGATGCATCGTAAGCCGCTTACGATGCGAGCTCGCATGCAAGCGATCAGGGATTTAAGCTGCAGCGTCGCACAACGTTGCTAACAGCGGTTTGCTTCCCTAAACACCGGAGACCCACTCGCTCCATATCCCCGTAAGGCGCGCGTCGCCTCGGGAACATGAACCTGGTGATCTTTCCTGCACCAACGTAGCGCATTGTTGTCAGTTTTCGCTCAGTGCCCCGGAGCAGAGCTTTTGGAAACGCGGGTCTTTGCGCAACGGGTCCCAGAGCGGATTTAACTGAAGATCGCTGCAGGTTTCGCCATTGGGCACTTCGAGTAGATGCGGCAAAGCGGAGATCGCTGAATCGATCTCGCCAGTTTGCGCCTCGACGATTGCCAATGAGGCTTCTGCGAAAGGTTTAACTAATGCGTCGTTGTCGTAATCAGTGACGGCATGGCGCGCCTGCTCCAGTGCCTTCTCCTTTTCGCCAAGGCCGGCATAAACCCATGCGAGATAGCACGGCAGGTTTCGCGCATCGATGACAACGACGGAGTCAGGCGTTGGCTTCATCGCCGCGGCCGCGCGCGTAAAGGTAGCACGCGCCTCATCGCTATGACCGGCAAATTTCTGGTAGTAACCAAGCAGCGTCAGGGTACGGGGATCGTCCGCAAGTGCTGCGGGCGTGTTCTGGCGAATCTGACCGATCGCTTCGTCAAAGCGTCTCTCGTTGTAGAGCTGATTGGCTCTCGCGAAAGCAACGAGCTCGTCCTGGGAATTCGCAGGAGCTTTCGCCAGAATCTCGGCGGCTTCGTTGAGTCGACCCTGCGCCTGGAAGGTCAATGCCTTTAGCCCGAGTGCGGCCTCGTTCCTGGGTGCCATCTCCAAGGCGCGATCAAGGACCGCCCGGGCTTCGTCATAACGACGGACAGTCTGGAATGCGTCGGCCAAGGTTAAAAGGATGCCGATGTTGCGCGGATCCAATTGTGCGGCTGCCTGATAATGTTTTTGCGCGACGTCAGCCTGCCCGAGCCGTCGCTCAAGGTGAGCCATCTGCTCAAGCACGAAAGCACTGTTTGGCAAACGCCTGAGCGCCTCTTCGTACGACCGGAGCGCGCCTTGGAAATCGCGCAGGACTCGGTAGCGATAAACGCCCTGGGCGAGCCATGCTTCGCCGAGGTCAGGTTGGAGCGCCATCGCCCGGTCCGCGGCCTCCTTCACCGCAGCACCGCTGTTCCTCTCCAAATCAAGGCCATTGAAATAGAGCTGGCTTCGCGCGACAGCGAGGCGGGCCCACGCCAGCGCGAATTGAGGATCAAGCCGAACCGCCTCGGCATAAAGGTCAGCGACCTGCTTTGTCGTGTCCAAGGTGAGTGCGTTATCGATTGCGACCGCGCGTAAGTAAACGTCATAAGCGACTGCATTCTGGGTCGGCTTCTCCGCAACGGCTTTTTGCTCAGCGCCGGAGAGCTTGGCGTTGAGCTGGTCGGCAATGGCGCTGGCCACCTCGCCTTCAACTCCAAAGACATCGTCGAGTTTGCGATTGTAGCTTTCCGCCCATAAATGTTCGGCCGTTGCGGCGCGAATCAGCTGCACGTTCACGTGCACAGCATTAGCGACTTTTTGCACACTGCCCTCGAGAAAATGCGCTACGCCTAATTGTTGGCCGATCTCACGCAAGTTCTCGGGCGTGCTTTTGTATTTCTGCGTAGAGGTGCGCGAGATCACCTTGAGTTCGGCAATCTTGGAGAGCCGAGTAAGGATTTCGTCCTGGATGCCATCGGTAAAGTAAGCATTCGATTTATCGTCGCTGAGGTTCTGGAACGGCAGGACGGCAATGCTTTTTTCCGAGACCGATGACGCTGATCCGCCGCGTCCCGTTATGTGAGCGGTTCGTGTCGTCAAAAACAGGCTTGCCGCGCCAAGCAGGATCGACGCACCGATAGCTATCGCCGCAATCCAGTAGCGGCGGCGATTTCCGACCGTAGCGGAAGCCATGGTTTCGGCGATCGCGTTTCTCCGGAGCTTCGTTGGAACAGCGGAGTTGCCGATTTCACCGTTGTAAAGATTTACCACGTACAGACGTTCGCCGTGTTTGCCTTCGCATTCGCCAAGATCGTGGAGGTACGGCTGCCATTGGTCGTACTGCTCGAGGTCTTCCGCGGCGTGCTTCGACACCAGGATGTGACCGGCGTCACCGCAATCCATGATGCGCTGGGCGATGTTGATCCCGGCGCCGGCAATATTCGCCTGCTCGTTTAAATCGGTGACTTCGTTAACAGGACCGCTATGGATGCCCATTCGGACCCGGATCTCCAGATGACTCTTTAGCGCTTTGGCTATTTCCTCGGCGCAAAGTGCCGGTGCCTCGGGGTTGTTGCGGAAAGCAAGCGCGCCACCGTCACCGGTTGGCAACCGGAGCAGCTTTCCTTCCGCTTCAGCGATGCGGAATTGCTCCGTCCCGCGGACGATCTCGCGCAACGTTTCAATCTGAGCGCTCTGCTCGTTGATGCGCAATTTCGAATAGCCCACGATGTCGATGAAAAGAACGTGCGCGATTTCCAGTCGGACTTTCGATTTCTGCTCATCCGTCATCCTGGGATGAATTTAGGCAGTTCCGCCAAGGCTCTCTATATTAATTTTTGGCCGAACAGCACGTAACGCGAGGACAGCGAGGCCCAATTTTTGTCCTATGATTTCGCAGTGACTGCAAATTACGGCGCAACCTCTCTGCATTGAAGAGCAACCCTGAATTTGCAGTTCAGGGAACCGAGGTTAGCGCCAGAGACGATACTTTGTTGTAATTGCCTCGAGAGTTTGTTAGAAATCACAACGACCTATGGCCCGCAAATGTTCGTCGCCTGGCTGCGCGTTCTCTCTGCCCGATAAATATCCGTTAGCCAAATGTCCGTGGCATCTGGCCCCAGGACGAGGACCTGTGAAAATTGCAGCAGCGATTACGATAGCCGCTGCCGGGTTCGGCGGCGGAATGGCCTACAAGAAATTCAGAGCGTACTTGCGCGACAAGAACAAACAACGCGACGCACAGCGAAAGAAGCCTGCGTCCACGCCGAAAGAACAACAAGCTACATCAGGCGCAGCTAAACCGAGTGTCGCGAAATCGCAGAAGCAGTCGCGCACGCGGAAAAGATCCGCCACGAAGTCAAAGCGACCGGCTAAGTCAGCAACCGTTTAGAACTCGTGCGGAGTTAAGTCTGTCTGTGTTGGTGTCGATTCAATGGACGGGCGGTGCATCGGGTATGCGCCCCGGTACACCGCCCATACACTTCGTTACTATTAGCTGCCTTGAGTTGCCGAAGTGAAGTGTTGTCCATTGCAACCCATAGGAAAACGGGCTCTGGTGTGTCAAGCAGAATCAGCCCAATCGGCACTAACGCCAATCGGTTACTTTGATCTATCTGCACCTGCATCCATCGGCGAACGTCGTCTCACCCGTCGAGCGCACTTGCGCGGCGACAAGATTAAACCAAACACTGCGCGTTTCACCGATCGTAAGCGGCTTACGATAGTAGCTCGCGCGCCAATGGATTTTGGCGCCGGGGAACTGCGACGCGAAGGCGCGACAAATCTTCAAGACCCAATCGCAGCTTTCATGCATCGTAAGCCGCTTACGATGCGGCATTCCAGGCGCGCATGAATTGTTGATCAGGACGAAACTTACTCGGCTACCAATTAATGCCAGGGCGGCATGGTTCGCACCCTCTCCCGAACAAGGAAGAGGCGGATGCTGGCACTGGATGAGCGCAGAAAACAGCCGTGCCGCTCATGTATCGTAAGCGGCTTATGATGGAGCGGAAATTGCATCGAGATTGGCGATCAACTGATAAGTGTTTCGACGAGCCGCCCCTTCGGCTCTGCTCAGGGCAGGCTTCACCAGGTCGCCGCGGCGACCGCTACCCGGATGATGCATCGTAAGCGGCTTACGATGGGGTTTGAACAAGGTGTCAGGAGAGCTTCAGCAATCGACGATTGCGCGGTGGCCACGGTTTGCCCGCTTTCAACGCCGCGCGTTTGGCTTCACGGATGGCGACCATCTGCCTGGCGTGCGAACGTGTGAGCTCACGCCGGCCGGCGAGACCACCGCGGCGGCCGATCTTCGCGAGATACTCGCGGACTCGCTTTTCAGCCTCAGTCATCGTCTCTTATACCGCAGACGTAATCACTCCATATCCGGGTAAGGGCCTTTGCCGTCTTCAGTGATAAAGCGGTCGATTCTCGTCGTGACAACGGGCAGCGGTACTGAGCCGAGTTCGAGCACCGCATCGTGGAAAGCGCGGATGTTGAATTTCGCTCCGAGCGCCTTCTCCGCCTTTTCCCGGGCACGCACGATCGCGAGCTCGCCCATATAATAAGAGAGGGCTTGCCCGGGCCATGCGATGTAACGGTCCACCTCGGTTTCGATCTCATGCTCGGGTAGCGCGGTGTAATCATGCATGTACTTGAGCGCCTGTTCGCGCGTCCAACCTTTCGAATGAACGCCAGTGTCGACAACGAGCCGGGCCGCGCGCCAGATCTGATAACCAAGCATCCCAAAGCGCTCGTATGGCGTTTCGTACATCCCCATTTCCTGGCCTAGTTTTTCACAATAAAGCGCCCAACCTTCACCGTACGCGGAAATGTAGTCGAATCGCCGAAAGTCTGGCTGGTTTTTGTGCTCGAGCGCGATCGGAATCTGGAATGCGTGTCCGGGTGCGGACTCGTGCAGGGTCAGCGCGGGCAGATTGTAGAGCGGGCGATGCGGCAGATCGTATGTGTTCAGGAGATAAACGCCCGGACCGCCACGGCCTGAAGTATAAAACGGCGCAAGATCGGCCGGGACGGGTTTGATGGCGAAGCGCATGCGCGGCAGATAGCCAAAGTATTGCGACGATTTGCCGTCGAATACTTTCGCAATCCAGGCGGCGCGATTGAGCAGGTCCTGCGGTGTTTTGGCGTAGAACTGCGGATCGTCACGAAGGAATTTCACAAATGCCGAAAACTCGCCCTTGAACCCGGATTCGTGCATTGCGTCGATCATCTGCTGATATAATTTGGCAACCTCCGACAAACCGGTCTGGTGAATTTCATCAGGCGATTGATCGAGCGTGACAAACTCGCGAATTTTCTGGCGATAATACGTTTTTCCGTCCGGCAACATTTCGGCTGCAAGTGTCGCACGCGTGTGTGGCACATATTCGTCGCGGAAAAATTTGAGCAGGTCCGCGTAGGCCGGCTGCACGATCTCACGAATCACCTTTGCGGCTTCTAATTTGAGCCTGGCCTGGTCTGACGGCTGAACTCCCACCATCGGCTCCCGGAATGGTGTGTAGAGCAGATTGTCTTCGGGTTTGCCCTCCGCAATGGTGGCGATGGATTTCTCGCGTCCCTGCAAAGTGAGGCGTGGTGGCGTGAAGCCGCGCGCAAGCCCCACCCGCATGTTGGCGATTTGTTCGCGGAAATAGCGCGGGATATCGCGCATCTGCGCGATCCAGTTTTTGTAATCCGTCAGCGTCTTGAAAGGTCGCCGCGCCGTGTAACCCAAATCGCTCCAGAAAGCAGAATCCGAGTTCGCCGGCATTTCGTAGTCACGGAATTTCTGATCGGCGACCAAATTCTCGATTTCCGACCGGTAAACATCGTAGTTGATCTGTTCCTCCGGCGAAAGCTGCGCGCGCGGAACATCATCGAGCTTGTGCAGCACATCCTGCCAGTAACGTAGCCGCATCTCCTGCGTCACCGGATCTACCCTTGGCAGGCGATCGGGAACCGGCTTCGTGACTCCTTCTAGCCCGGGAAACTGCTCCAGCCGCCACTTCCATTCTTCGGTGTAGATACCTCGCAGCCGCTCGTCTGCGCTTTGCGCCTTGGCAAAACACGGGACGCAGCACAGCGCTACAGCACCAAACAAAACAGCGGTTTTCATATGAGTCTTTGTCTGGCGGATGATGTTGCCGACTTCCACGATGTCGACCTTATCAACACGCCCCCTTCAGCTCGACTCCCACTCTCGGTCGACTCCGGGATTTTCAGGTTTACTCACTCGCGGCTGAAGCAAATAATCTTGTCGATGCTCTGGCAGCGCAAGTGGTGTTCGACAGGTCTGATCGGCATCGCGGTAGTGCTTTTAATTTGTTCGAGCAGCAGTTGCCGGCGATCCCAGCCTGCAGGCGGCCTGTTCAAACTGCATTCGTGCCGGTTGCCGGAAATAAAGGAAGAGCTGCTGTGCGGCAAATTTCGTGTTTTCGAAAATCGACGAACCCGCAGCGGCCGCACGATCGATCTGAACATCGTTGTTTTGCCGGCGTTCGATCAGAAAACAAAGGCAGAACCGCTGTTCGATCTCGCCGGCGGACCCGGGGTCGCTTCAACGGCCGCCGCGACGTTTTATGCGACGGAGGGAAAAGAATGTCGGCAGCGGCGCGACGTGGTCTTGGTGGACCAGCGCGGCACGGGAAACTCCAATCGGCTTTCGATTCCACAAGAGAAAACGCCTGAATCGGACCTGAGGGAGATGTATCCGGTCGATTACGTGATGCGGATGCGCGACGCGCTGCGACAACATGCCGACCTGACGCAATACACCACTTCCATCGCCATGGATGATCTGGACGATGTGCGTGCGTGGCTGGGTTACGATCGCATCAATTTGTTTGGGTTGTCGTACGGCACGCGCGCGGCACTGGTATATCTGCGACAACATCCGGAGCACGTCCGAACGATCACGTTGGTCGGTGTAGCACCGACATATCTCAGGATGCCGATGTATCACGCGCAAGCGGCTAAGCGTGGCATGAACTTGTTGCTCGCCCAGTGCGAACACGATGCCAAATGCCGCGAAGCGTTTCCGCAGATTCGCGATGATTGGATGAAGGTGTTGGCCGATCTTCAAGCGGCGCCGGCCCGCGTGCAATACGATCCGTCTGGAGACAAGGCCGCGCCGGTCACGGTTGAAATTCAGCGTGACGTGTTTGCGGAAAAAATTCGGAATTTTCTCTACGGGCGCGATAAGGCCAGCCAAATCCCCTTGATTGTTCACGAGGCGGCGAACGGAAATTTTGCGCCGTTCCTACGGCAGGCGATCGGACCTTCGATACCAGACATGATCGCAGATGGAATGTATCTGTGCGTAACCTGCGCCGAAGACGTTCCGTTTATCGACCAGGCCGAAGCAGCGAAATTGAATGCCGACAATCCGTTCGGCAATTATCGCGTCGTTCAGCAAACGTGGGCCTGCGGGATGTGGCCACACGGCGACATTCCGGGCGATTTCCGGGAGCCGGTCCGGTCGAGTGTGCCTGCGCTGATTTTCTCGGGCAACTTCGATCCGGTAACGCCGCCGCAACGCGGCGACGAAGTTGCGCGTCGCCTGTCTAACAGCAGGCACGTCATCGTCCCGCAAGCGGCGCATGGCATCGACGGTCTGACAGATGCGGCCTGCATCGACAAAATCATTCTGGAGTTCATCGAAAAAGCGGACGCAAAAGATCTGGATGTGAGCTGCGTAGACCGGATGGCGCCGCCCCCGTTCGCGACGAAATAGCGTGCGCCGTTATCGAGTTGCCGTCCGCAGATTTGAAACTCACTCCTTTCCCAAGTCCCTCGCCGCTACCCCTCGTGCCTTTACCTTCCATATCGCTGATTCCCATCGGCTCTATTCACAGATTGACGCAGAGTAGCGCTGTTTTTGTTATTAGGGCGCTTGTGCCAAGCGTCGCGCCGGTGCCACATTTACCTGAGAACTCTGATGTTGTATTTCGCTTACGGTTCAAATATGCACGCGGGCCAGATGAAGGAGCGATGCCCATTAGCAAAGTTCGTTTGTCGAGCAAAGCTACCCTCACATCGTCTGGCGTTTACGCTTACGTCTCTCGAGCGCGGATGTGGCGTCGCCGACGTCTTGCTTGATGACGCGAAAGATGTCTGGGGCGTCGTCTATGAACTCCCGGAGAATGAATTAAAACACCTCGACAAGGACGAAAGTTTTCGACCGGGACGACCCGACAACCAGAACGAATACACGCGCGAAAAACATTACGTATGGGCGGAAGGCGATGCGAAGCGACCGCTCCTCGTGGCGCTCTACCGTGGCCATCCGCAACTCGATCCACCTTTGCCGAGTGACGATTACAAAAGGCTTATCGTCGAGGGTGCCAGGCACTGGAAGCTTCCCGCAGCGTACGTTCGCGAGCTCGAATCTATTCAGACAGCGCCTTGAGCGAGTACCGGTCTTACAGCTGTCTAACAAGAGAAGTTCGTTTCGCTGGGACCGCTCGTTGGCTTTGTTTAGGACAAACTTAGCGGTATTTCTCCACGAGATGGTCAATGTAAGCGCCGTAGGCTTCCGTCAGTGACGCGCTTTCGATGAACAGAATGTTCTCGGCATTGAATTGAGCGCTCCGCGAAAAATTGTACGAGCCGGTAATCACGGTGTCGTCGATCACGAGAACCTTGTTGTGCATGAAATTGTGCGGTCCGGTCGGTGTGTAAGGCGCTGAGTTTTTCCCTACCAGACCGGCGTGCATGATGATCTCTTTGAGCGCGCCGATTTTCCAGCGGTTCTGCGGCACTTCCTGCCACTGCAGATAAACCTGTTCCATTTGCGTGCGGTCATAAATTCCATCAATTGCGACGCGCCCGTGGCGTAATAAATTGCTGAGCTCGCCGATCAGCGTGCCGGAGTTGACCAACAAACTGCAGATGCGAACACGGCGTTGCGCTGCGCGTACGCGCCTGGCGATCTCTGAATCGATCTCTAAACCGCAGCCCGGTGAAAACATGACTTCAGCCGTGGCCGGTTGGCTTGAAAAGGTGAGAGGCACGGGATCAGTATGTACATCGCCAGTTTGCTCGAAGTTTTCCTTCTCCCACAGTTCTTCAAAATTTTGCGCGTAGTAACTCGCTAGCTGTGGCGAGTCGACTTCGACGACATTGTTCTCCATTAGGGTAAAGGCGTCGTCAGTCATGTTGGTCGAACCGGTCCACACAGATTGCCGATCGCGCACGATGTATTTGCTGTGCATCAGTTTCATACCCGCAATGCGGCGCCACGAATAACCCAGTGATTGGACAAATGCGCCGGTGCCCGTCGGAGCAGGATCCTGACCGGCGGCGAGATCCGGCTGAGGCGGTTTATCGGCATCATAGCAAAAACGAATTCCCACGCCTGCCTGGGCTTTTTCGTGCAACGCCGCTACCAGTCGGGCGCGCAGCGGATCACTCAAGCGCATGTCGTAGATTGCAAAATCGAGAGTCTGTCTCGCGCCATGGATGAACGCGGTCAGCCGCGTCATCACGTCATCGGCGGACTGTTCGCGCTCAGCGAGAAAGAACACTAAGAAATTATCCATTGACGAGTCTTGGGCTGATTAGCGAAGGCTGACAATGTCATTCACGCGACGCATACTACGAGGAAATGCTTGAGCCGTCTGCTGACGAGATACGTGAATGGGGAAATTCGGTCACTCAATTTATAATCGATTATCTTGGCGATCTCCGCGATCGCCCTGTGTATCGGCGCACGTCCTCACGCGAGATTCGGAGCGGGTTCGACTCGAAGCTTCCGATCAAAGGAACCGACTTTGATTCACTGCTGAAAGTTTTTCGCAAGACCATCGTTCCGTTTAGCCGTCAGAACGCGCATCCGCGGATGTTTGGCTACGTGCAATCGCCTGGAACGCCAATCGCCGCGTTCGCTGATCTGCTTGCTTCGACGTTGAACGCCAATCTTACGATCTGGCGTTCGGCTCCGGCACCGGTGGAACTCGAGCGCCTGACAATCGATTGGATCCGTCAAATTCTTGGATTCCCTGCTGAAGCCGGCGGCCTTTTTGTCAGCGGTGGATCGATGGCTAATCTCGCCGCGCTCGCCGCCGCGCGGCGGCCGAAATGCGACTCGTTAGGTCGCTTGCGCGTATATGCGTCGAGCGCAACGCATTTCTCGATTATTAAGGCAGCGGCACTTTTGGGAATCGGTCCGGAGAACGTGCAGCAGGTGACGGTCGACGAACGCTTCAGAATGCGGGTAGACGATCTCGTGGCAAAAGTCGCTGCAGACCTGCGAGCCGGCTACGTTCCGTTCTGCGTAGTTGGTAATGCAGGAACTGTGGATACCGGCGCGGTCGACCCGTTAAGCGAGATTCGAGAGGTTGCGAACCGGTTCCAGCTGTGGATGCATGTGGACGGAAGTTACGGCGCATTCGCCATTCTCGCGGACTCGGCCAAAAAATTATTCGCGGGTATGGAGCAGGCGGATTCGATCGCGTTGGATCCCCACAAATGGCTTTATCTGCCGGTAGACGTTGGCTGCGTGATGTACCGCAACCCTGAGTCTGCCCGGGCTGCTTTTGCGCATGAGGCTGAATACACTCGGATGTTTGGTGAAGAAGCAGACGAAGCATTTGTATGCTGGGATTACGGGCCGGAATTATCTCGGCGTTTCCGCGCGCTCAAAGTGTGGATGCTGTTGAAAGGTGTGGGCCTCGATCGGTTGAGCGAGGCGATCGAAAGCAATCTTGCGTGTGCGCGCCATCTCCAGTCGATGGTGCAAGCGAGCGATGACTTTCAGATGGTCACGCCGGTCGAGCTTTCAATCTTCTGTTTTCGTCACGTGCCGGCGCAGCTCAGAAATCAATCGCCCCGGCAAATTGATGCCTTCAATGAACGCCTGCTAGTCGCTCTGCAGCGAGACGGCAGTTCGTATCTCTCGAACACCACGCTCGGCGGTCGGTTCGCCTTGCGCGGTTGCGTTTTGAACTATCGGACGACTCTGCGCGACATGGAGATTCTGCTCGATGATTTGCGACGCGTAGCAAAATCGCTACCGGCTTCTGTCTAGGAAGGTCATCGCGCAGGGAACGAAGGATCAGATTTAATCTGGAAGCCATGAAACGAGGAATGCAGATGACTAATTCCGCTTCTTTGTGGTCTCCCGGATTCCAGATTGATCGTCTCTGCCTCAGGCGCAGCGACGTTGCTCATGGCGCGTGAGGCGCCAGCGCACTCCAATAGAGTAAACCAGATAGTAGCCTATCAATCCCGCAGCGACTGCGAGGGAAAGCTGGGTCCCGGAGGCAGTGATGAACCAATGTTGATCGCCGGCAACACTGCTGCCAGAGTGCGTGGCGCGCCACCAGCCGTACCCAACCCGTGCAGCGATTGCGAATACAACGAGAAACGCGAGCCAGCGGCTCGGCGTGTAGAACAGTCCTTCGGATCTTTCCCAACGAGTCAGAGCCAAGCCGAGCAATGCGAGAATTGCTCCAACGCCCATACCAATGAGCGCGTACCAAAAGGCTGACCCAACCCAAAAGGAGAGCAGCAGCACAAAGGAGAGAAAGAAAAACACGGAGAAGCTGGTCGCCCACACATTCAGACTGGCGACCCAGCGTCGTGCTTGCCGTCGCGCAATGCCCGCGCGGTAGCGCAAAGCAAGCGAAAGTAACATCGCACCTGCCAGGGCGAGCAGAACAAAAATCAGCAGCGCAAAAATAATGATCGGCACGCAGAAGAAAAATTAAGAAGTAAGAACCAGGAAGTAGGAACAAAACGCAAATTCGGAAAAACGGAAACCGAATGCATTTTTTTGCGTTTATTACCTTCAATCTCGGAATTCCATTTCCTGGATTCCTGGCTTCCTGATTCAAACCTTTCTCCTGCTCAGTCGCTGCCAACACGCATACTTCGGCTTGCCTGGCCTGTGCGTGCGGGACATTCTTCCGGAATTCGCTCTCATATGCCGTTCCGGCAAACCATCGCAGCAAAGATTTTCGGCCTGGCGATAATCTTATTGCTACTCACCATCGCGCTTGCGGGTTTTCTGCTGTACGAGGTAACGCGCACAAAACAGGATCTTACAGTCGTGGCGAATTTCGATGTGCCGCTTACCCAGTCCTTGGCACGGCTGGATGAGTTCGGGCTTCGACGGCGCCTTGCGTTTGAACGTTGGTTCGGCGCCTTGAACGCTGACGAGCCGAATCGCGAAATCGTTGGCGAGGCGACCGAGAATTATACGATTTTCACTCGCAAACTTACAGACGAATTTTCAACTGGGCGACGCATCATCGACGCGTATCCGAGAAATGGACCCGGCAGTCACACGCTGGCGGAGGTCGAAACGCTCCTGGATCAAATCGAACCTGCCTATCAAATCATCAATAATCGCCAGCGCGAAGTACTCGACATGCAACGTGCGGGTCAACATGACAAAGCCAACGAGCAGTTAAACCTGCTGAACGACCTGCAGCGCACCGTCCAAAATCAGCGTGAGTCGGTCAATTCGAAAATGGCGGCGTGGAGTAGCTCTGCTACCAGGGCAACTGAGCAACGCGAGCGGCGCGTATTCTGGTTAACGATCGCCGCGACAACGTCCACAGTCTTGTTAGGCCTGGCGGTGCCGGCGCTTATCACAAACCGGCTTAGCAGACCATTTTTAGCTTTTCGTGGTATTGCGTGATTTCAGCGCAACCCTGCGCCATAGCGGATCTTAGAGGCAAAATGGCCTAGCGACGACTTTGTAAGAATCGCGCAGAATAACGCAATTCCAGTGTCCGAATTTGTCCGAAAAGGTTGACGACGTTAACGGAGTGCCCTTTTTTGGGATTTTTCCGGGGCAGCAGCGTGAATGGATTTTTTAACGTTACACCAAAGCCTCTGTACGACGTTTTATGACCACACCAGGTGGGGTTGTTTTCGCGCCTAAACTCGGCCTAGGTTGAAAACGACGTGGGTTCGCTATTCTGACTTCGCGCCAGTGGAATCACTCGCGTGTGTATCTTCGGGCGCGTGGTTTCTTCGCGGCAAGCGAGCCAGGATATCGTTTAAGGACATATCCTGAGTGATATGAGCGTGGATATGCTGGTGAGGCTGATCGAAAGCGATCCGCAATTGACCATCGGAGCGTAGGGCTAGTAGTTTATCTACAGCAACTCCCGCGATTGGCACGAGCTGGTTAACTGTGATCTTCTCCCCATCCTTGTCTAATTTATGGTTGAGTAAATCGAGTGCCTTAGTTGCCAATCGTTCAGCTTGCGCTGCGATACGGTCTTTACGTGCGCTCACCTGCGCCCACTCTTGGTCCGCAATTGCGCGCACAGTCATCGGACTCACCCGAAGGTGATGTGCTATTGCCCGTTGGCTATCACCGTTTGCGAGAGCGTTGACGATGCGCTCCCGGATCGCCAGCGAACAGAGCTTTGCGTTATGGCGTTTCGGTTTGGGTTGCGCGGGTGTGAGCAAAGGATCCTGGCCGTTATTTGGCTGGATCATGTTCATGCGAACAGATAGGCTTATTTGCAGCAAAACGCAAAGGGCCTCGATGTGACAATCATCGAAATCAGACCATTGCGAAACGGCTGGCTAGTCCCTGAGACCGCCGGTGTGCAGCCGGTGTTGCTAGATCAGGAGTAGGCGATTGACTTCGCCACTGGCCCCGCCTGCGTCTTTCTTTGCCATTGGGTTTAATCTTTTCATTACCGCCGGGCTTTCACGCGACGGTGTAGGAAACGACTAATATCCCCGTAATGATAGCTTCGGCGCGGCATGATCTGCATCGTTTGGTTCCCGAATATGTCTGGGCCCGAGACGGTCCCGATCACTCCGTTATTGTAACGGAAATGAACTTGCCCAGCCTGTGCTCTGGTGGTCCGCACATCAAAAACTAATCGAACCGAGTAAAAGAGGAAGGAGCACCGAGAAAATACTCGATACTCCTTCGGATAGTTGTGCTCGGAGGCGAATTTTGGCATCCGGGGTCTGCCAGCGATGAAGCTATGGCTTAGTCGATGCTCGGTATGCTAGGGATACTTGGTATCGATGGGATACTCGGTATGCTAGGAATGCTCGGCATCGTGTGCATACTGCCGTAAGGATGTTTGTATCCTAGAGTTCTCTCTTTAAGGAAGCGCGGCGGAATCGTCGACTAGCGATGATGGCTTTGAGCGCGTGGCAACAGCCACATTAGACGACTCCAAAAGACGGCGCGCATCTGCTCTCGTTGCGCGCGACGCCCTGCCAACTCAATTACTTTGTCGCGTTGGTGTTTCAGCAACGCGGCCAGCATTCCGCTTTGAGTAAGAGTCGCGTTGGACTAACAAGACTAAAACCAGCCGCGAGCGTTACCAGGGCAAGCCCGCCTGTGGGCCACCCCACATGACCAGGCGACCAGCGTAGATAGATGACTTGGGCATAAGGATAAAGATAAGCGACCCCGACCGCCATGCTGGAAGCTATTGAGTAATCCCGCTTCTTCGGGGCGGGCCGCGTGAGGGCGATCCCAAGAACGATGAAATGTTGCAGGACGTAGATCCAGTCTGCGATCGTGAAGGTAGGTGTTAGTAGAAAGAGGATGACCAACTCTGTTGCGGTGACGCAGAACAGGAGGAGATCGGCAAACCGTCGCCCAAACATTTTAGAGAAGTGTAGGATCAATTGAGTGGTTGGGCAGCTTTATGTCCACATGCTTAGCTGCCTTGCGGTTTGAAAAGTGAGCAAACCTGCACCGCAAACGGTTTTGAACAGTCGCTAAGCGCACACGCTCCGGGTGTGAAATATTGGGAAATCATCGCTGACAATCTCAGCAAGGCGGGATGGAGTTGCGATGCGTGC
>Ga0306921_10001243_pt1 | contig 24468 bp, 23 predicted proteins | sample sta12Cox44000080_FD_203760 | JGI IMG/M metagenome (GOLD analysis project Ga0306921, IMG submission 203760) | Lab enrichment of tropical soil microbial communities from Luquillo Experimental Forest, Puerto Rico - statoxic.12C.oxic.44.000.080 (v2)... | ecosystem: Environmental > Terrestrial >...
GACGCTCCCTTAGCCCACTAGGAATACCATCCTAACCTGCTGTCTGGGCTTTAATTACAACAGGACTTTCAAGAATTGCTTTCCCGGTAACTGGCGTACCATGCCTTTGAGCTCAATGTCAAATCGTGCGACCAGTACCTTCCGCGGAGCCTTCGGTCGGAGAGCTCCACCAAACGTGCCCTGGGCCAATTCGCAGCCACTCAAGCGCTCCTCGTAATTTCAATTTCAAGGCCTCCCGGTGCGCGTCTCGTGGCCAGCCCCCTAGAACCGCGTGCGCGAACGGCTAAGTCCTTTCCAGGTCGCCTAAATTTGATTCCCATAAGGCGGCAGACGTCGCTCGACCGGATGCGACGGACAGAAAGTTGCTCATTTTGTTTAAGATACGAAATGGTTCGGTCAGATCTCCGCGCCCCGGGGCTCATAAATGGCCGACGGGGAGCGGCCTGGCCTTGGCCGATTCTCTGGGAGCCTATTGCAAGGCGGGTCTTTCGCCGGTAATGCCCCGTAGGAGGCCTGGCCGTCGAGGCTGAGCGTCGGAGGTAACACGCGCGTCTATCTGTGCGCCGAGTTCTTGTCGCAACATCATCATCTCGTTGTCGATGTACGGGCAAGCGGTCAATCACTGGTTTCCGCCGTCGGCGTCGCCCACGGATCGAACTCAGCCGACTAGCGCCGGTGAGATGGATCGGGCTAATGTCTGTAAACGAGTTGGTAGCGCTGAAATAGGGAGGTCTTTTTGCAGTTGGGGCATTGCATGCGGAGGCCGCCTTGAGGGAATTCAGGCTTGGGTTCAACGCCTAGAAAGCGATCGTATTGGCGGTGCCTCGGGTCCCCGGCGATCTCTGTATGAGTGAAGTCTTGATTGCATTCGGGGCATCCCAGAACCCAGCGTGCCATGCGCGCCTCCCCGATGTTTCGAGCCCATTAGCGTTTCGGCTCGGTAGCGCTCTGATCTGCTTCCACAACTACGTCAACCTCGGCGCCCGGTTTCAGCCGAACCCGCTTGCCTTTCTCGTCTTCCAGCGTGTTTTCAATGCGAATTTCGCGGTAGAGGTCATCGGCGCCCTCAACCGCAATCTCCGCCTTTTCTGGTAGCGAAGGATGAACTGGCTGGATGACTTTTTGAACTTTCCCCGGTTTCCTGGTCTTCGACTTCTTGTTCATAGTCCCTCTCTTGCCGGGAGAGCGGCAGCTGCAGGCTCAGTCAGCGCATAAGTAGGGCATCTCACCTTGTTGTATGAACGGGAGCTTAGCCCCCTCTGGTGACCACCGGAATACCGTTTTCACAGTATTGCGATCCTTTGTATCTAAATTGCTCCTACATCTGTTTTGTTCGCTTTGGCTTGAGCCAGTTTCAATGGGGACTTCGCGGCCCAAAACGATGAGCTGCCACTGCGTGGGTTTCGCGGGGAATATAGGGTAGGCGGACGCCGTTAATCACAAATTGGTCGGCGCGGATCGACTCCGGTGGCTCGAATCCGGCAGCGCCACCCGCCGTCACGTAATCATCTTGATCGACGCCGTCACCACTGACGCCCAATCCGCCAACCAGTCTGGCGTTGATGTACAGCGGCTCGGAACCAGGAAAGAAAACAATTCCGCTATGAGTGCAAAACTGGCACGCTTGACAACCCCTTTGTGCCACGCCTAAAATTGACAGGCGAATAAAAAGCGAAATAGTCCTGCACTCTTCGCGTTGCTGCCATGAGTTCAAAAACCTCCGCATTGCGCTTGCAGGTCGAATCATCGCTAGCCGCGCGCGCCGCGAAATCCGATACGTCGCGTTTGCACGCTGGGATGCTGAGCCCTTTTCAACATCGCGAGCACCCCACAATTGAGGCGGTCCCAACCGGAGCGCCTCCTATCGATCAACTGGCAGGCGGCTTCCCACGCGGCTGCCTCACGGAAATTTACGGTCCGCCATGCTCTGGCCGCAGCAGTCTGCTTATTTCCGCGCTCGCGTCGCGAACGGCTGCCTCTGAAGTTTGCGCGCTTGTCGATGCGCGCGACGCCTTTGATCCACATTCTGCGCAAGCAGCCGGCGTGAAGCTAGCGCAGCTTCTCTGGGTTCGATGCCGGAATGTCGATCAGGCGCTGCGCGCCACGGATTTGCTCATTCAAGGCGGCGGATTCGGCCTGATCGCGCTCGATTTGGGCGACACTCCGCCGCAGCTGGTCCGCTACATTCCGCTGCAGGCGTGGTTTCGTTTTCGTCGCGCCGTCGAGCACACGCCGACCATTTTTCTCGTCATCGAGCAGGAATCGAACGCCAAAACATGCGCTTCGCTGGTGCTGAGTTTGCGCATGCAAGAGACTCTCTGGTCGCATACTGGAAATGCTGAGAGCGGCAGAGGAATCTCTTGGCATTCGACGGGTTGTTTGCTTGAGGGCCGAGCAATTCGCGCGGAAATGATTCGTTCGCACTCTGAAAGAACCAGGCTTCAATCTAGCGTCGCGTCGTTCGAGGTTAGTGTGCCGGGGGGATCTATGCCTGAAAGCGCGGCACATTAAATATGCTCCCTCTTATCATCCCGAAGCCAGCCGCGGTTTCTACGGATGAGGCGAGGATCTGCTTTGTTTTTCTGCAGTGGCCTTGTGGATGTTTGCCGTCCAGCATGCACAGTTCGGAAGGAGGCCATAAACCCAGGTGAAGAATTCCCCCACTCTCTTCGCCTCCCGATCAAATTCTTATGGCGTTTGCTTCCATTTTCGTTCCCAATTTTTTGTTGCAAGCAGTGGTGCGCTCCGAATCTGCTTTACGCGACTGTGCTGTTGCCTTGTTCGATGGCAAACCGCCTCTATGTCGAGTGGTCGCCGTCAACGAAAAGGCCGCGCAAATGGGAATCGAAATTGGCATGACGAAAAGCGACACCGAACAATTTTCCGGAATTGAGATTTATCCTCGCTCTCCAACGCAGGAAAAAGCAGCTCACTCTGCTCTGCTCGATATTGGTTGGTCGGTTTCCCCGCGGATTGAAGATACCTTGCAGGACGCCATCGTTCTCGATTTGTCGGGTCTTGGCTGGTTGTTTGGACCGGAAGAAAATATGGCCGCGCAGCTCGTCGAACGCTCCGCTGCATGTGGTCTTTGCGTGAATGTTGCGATCGCCACAAACATCGATACGGCCCTGATCGCTGCGCGAGGTTTTGCGGGAATCACCATAATTCCTCCCGGAGAGGAATCGAAATATCTGAGTGAATTGCCTGTCAGTGCACTTTCTCCTCCCGGAGAAACCGCCGAAATATTGAGCCGCTGGGGTCTCATAACCTGCGCCCATCTTGCTCGTCTGCCGGTCCTTGAGCTTTCCGAACGTCTCGGCCAGCAAGGTGTTCGTCTGCACGCACTGGCGCGAGGAGCACCCGAGCGCGCCATTGTCATCGCGGAGCCCGCGTGTTCCTTTGAAGAAGAAATAGAACTCGACGATGCGGTCGAAGAACTCGAATCCTTGTCCTTTCTTCTAGGACGCCTGCTCGATCAACTCTGCGCTAGATTGACAGCCCGTTCGCTGGGAGCCGCAGCCATTCGCGTACGTCTGGAGCTAGAGCCATCATTTGAAAATGCTGTGGACATTCGAGAAACTTTTCACACGCCTGAGCAGCCTGGCCTGTATGAAAAAGACATACAGCTTCCGGTTCCAACGCGCGATTCGAAGATGCTTTTGAAACTGTTGCGGCTGCATTTGCAATTGAATCCTCCCGGCGCGCCCATTCAGAAGATCACGATCGCAGCGGATGCAGCGCGCCCGCGCGCGACACAAGGAGACTTGTTTCTCCCCAGCTCCCCCGATCCGGAAAAAGTAGAGATCACGATTGCGCGCATTGCTCAGATCGTCGGCGAAGAAAATGTTGGTTCACCGGTGCTGACCGATACACATGGTCCGGGCGATTTTCAGATGCGCCGGTTTCAAACTCCACCGGAAGCTGCCAAAACAAAGAGCGTCCGTGACAGTACTCGACTGTCAGGAAAGCAGCATGCCGATTCCAAAATCGCTGTGGGTTTTCGCGTGTTCCGGCCTGCCGTTCCGGCCAAACTCGATCTGCACGAAGGTGCCCCGACGCGTGTTTCATTTCAAGGTCGGCGCGGAGAAGTGATGGCGGCCTCCGGTCCGTGGCGCACGTCAGGCGATTGGTGGTGTGAAAATCCTTGGCAGCATGATGAGTGGGATCTGGAAATCGGTTTTGACGGTGCTGCGGATCGGCAGAATCGATTTTCTTACCGCGATTTGCCGCCGGATTCCGGGATTTACCGCTTCTTTTACGATTCGCTGCGCCGCGGTTGGTTCGTTCGCGGAGTTTACGATTGATGTATATCGAACTTCACGCGCGATCCGCATTCAGTTTTCTTGAAGGCGCATCTGTGCCCGAAGAATTGGTCCACGTATGCGCTGAGAGTGGCATGCCCGCGATGGCTCTGCTCGATCGCGACGGTGTATATGGCTCACCTCGTTTCCATTTAGCTGCCCAAAAACTAAAGTCTCCCTTTCGAGCGCACATTGGTGCAGAAGTTACGTCCATTGCGGGCTGGCGCTACGCCCTGCTCGCTCAATCGCGCACGGGTTATCAAAATCTGTGTCGGCTCATTACCCGAATGAAGCTGCGCGCCCCAAAAGGCGAGGGCCAAGCTCTGCCGGAAGAAATCATGGAAATGAGCGCCGGACTCATCTGCCTGACTGGCGGTGACGAAGGACCGCTCGCTGATGCGTTGACCAAAGGCGGCAGCGACCGCGGCGTGCAATGCATCGAGGAATTATGCCGCACATTTGGCCGTGAAAATGTTTATGTCGAACTTCAGCGGCACTTCTGTCGTGAACAAGAAATACGCAATCAAGCCGCCGTCGCGATTGCACGAAAACTGAATCTCCCCTTGCTCGCCACGAATGGCGTCTGTTTCGGACAGCCGCATCAGCGCGAAGTGCTCGATGTCTTCACCTGCATCCGCCACCATCGCACGCTGGAAACCGCTGGCCGTCTGCTCAGCTACAACTCAGAAAAATATTTCAAAACGCACGACGAGATGACACGACTTTTTGTCGATCTCCCCGAAGCAATCGCCAATACGGAGATCCTTTCTTCGCGCTTGCAATACACACTCAATGATTTGGGCTATCAGTTTCCGATCTATCCGCTTCCGGAAGGCGAGTCGGAGATGCATTTTCTGCGCCAACGCACGTTGGAAGGCATGATCCGCCGCTACGGCGCAAATAACGAACGCGCGCAACTGCAGATCGATCGTGAGCTCGCCTTGATCGAGAAACTAAAGCTGGCCGGCTATTTTTTGATCGTCTGGGACATTGTCCGCTTCTGCCGCGAAAACAACATCCTCGTGCAGGGACGCGGATCGGCTGCAAATAGCGCCGTGTGTTATTCGCTCGGCATCACCGCAGTCGATCCAGTCGGCATGGATCTGCTCTTCGAGCGATTTCTTTCCGAAGAACGCGGCGAATGGCCGGACATCGATCTCGATCTTCCCAGCGGAGATCAGCGCGAACGCGCCATTCAGTATGTCTACGAACGCTATGGCCAACTGGGCGCGGCCATGACCGCAAATGTCATCACCTATCGCGGCCGTTCGGCCGCTCGGGAAATCGGCAAAGCGCTCTCGTTCGATCCCGAAACGCTCGATCGTTTGTCGTCCCTCGTCGGATCGTGGGAGTACAAGGATCCGGGCGACACACTCGAACGTCACTTTCGCGATGCCGGTCTCGACCTCCAGCATCGACGCATCGGAAAATTTCTGGGGCTGTGTCAGGCCGTGCAGGATTTGCCGCGCCATCTCGGACAGCACTCAGGCGGCATGGTGGTCTGCCAGGGCCAATTGGACTCCATTGTGCCGCTGGAGCCAGCCACCATGCCAGGCCGCGTGGTCGTGCAGTGGGACAAAGAAGATTGCGCCGATATGGGCATCGTGAAGATCGATTTGCTCGGCTTGGGAATGATGGCCGTTTTGGAAGAATCCCTGCAAATCATTCGCAATCGCTACAGGGAGGAAATCGATCTGAGTCATCTGCCGCAGAATGATTCAGCGGTTTACTCTGTGCTGCAAAAAGCGGATACGGTTGGCATGTTTCAGATCGAAAGCCGTGCACAAATGGCTTGCCTGCCACGGCTGCAGCCGAAATGTTTCTACGATGTTGTCGTGCAAGTCGCCATCATTCGTCCAGGACCGATCGTCGGTAACATGGTGCATCCTTATCTGAAGCGGCGGCAAGGGCGTGAACAGCCTGATTATCTTCATCCCTCTCTTGAATCCGTTTTGAGGCGCACCCTGGGGGTCCCTCTTTTTCAGGAACAGCTGCTGCGCATGGCTATGATCGCGGCAGGATTCACTGGCGGCGAAGCCGAGGAATTGCGCCGCGCCATGGGATTCAAGCGTTCTGAAGCGCGCATGAAGGAAATCGAAGTCAAATTGCGCCAAGGCATGACCGCCAAAGGAATCGCCGAAGAAACGCAAGAAAAGATCGTACAGTCGATCACCTCGTTCGCTCTCTATGGATTTCCCGAATCGCACGCGGCCAGTTTTGCGCTGATCGCCTACGCCAGCGCCTGGTTGAAATGCCATTACCTGGCCGCGTTCACCGCCGCCATGCTGAATAACCAGCCCATGGGCTTTTACCGTCCTGCGACTCTTGTCAAAGATGCCCAACGTCACGGCTTGAAATTTACGTCCATCGATGTAACGCGCTCCGATTGGAAATGCACACTCGAGAAAGTTAGCGAAGAATTCGTCGTGCGATTGGGCTTGCGGTACGTGAAAGGGTTGCGCGAGCAGACGGCGCTCCAAATCATTCGCCAGCGCGACATTCGCAAATTTGCATCGATCGAAGATTTGAAGCAGCGCGTAGCGGAAATCCAGAAAACCGAGTTGACCGCGTTGGCGGAAGTCGGGGCTTTAAATTTTATTTCTGACCGCAAGGGATTTCATCGCCGCGACGCGCTCTGGCAAATCGAACGGGCCTCTCGCCGGCCGGGTCCGTTGCTTGAAGCTGTGGAAAACGGGGCGAACGCGGACACGATGTCGAATGGATCTCTCGATCGCGCTCAAAGCACGCCTGAAATTGGCGAATCGCCATTGCGGCGAATGACCGATGAAGAACGATTAGTCGCCGATTTTCGCGGCACCGGATTGACTGTCGGACCGCATCCGATGGCGTATCGCCGTCCGGAATTGACGAAACGAGGCATTTGCGCGGCCATCGATCTCGCGCAAATTCCCGACGGTAGGCCTGTTTGCGTGGCCGGCGCGGTCATCGCGCGGCAGCGGCCCGGCACAGCCAAAGGATTTGTCTTTCTCAGCCTCGAAGACGAAACAGGAATCGCCAACGCCATCATCACACCGCAACTGTTCGAGCACGACCATACCGCAGTCGTGCACCACCAATTTTTGTTGATCGAAGGAATCCTTCAGAATCAGGACAACGTCATTTCCGTGAAAGCCCAGCGGGTCTCGCCCTTGCCGATCACCCGCGCCGAAACTCCCTCCCATGACTTTCACTAACGTCTAAAATCGATAAAGTCACCGCTTTCTCGGAATCTAGCGCTCTTCTTCGGGCAAGTCGTCCTGCCAGCCTAGAATCGCCTCGGAGGTGTCCCGAGTGGCGCCCAGGCGGTCGCGGGCGTACGCCCAGCGCTCACGAATCAGCCGCGACACCGGCGCATCAAGCCCTACCGCCTCCCCTAGATCGGCCGCGATCCTCACATCTTTGGCCATCAGTCCGAGCGCAAAGCCGGTCGAAAATTTGCCCCCGATCACTTGCTCCTTGATCATGAATTCGGTCGAGAAGTTTCGTCCCGTGGAGGCATTCAGAATATCGACCATTTTTCCCTGATCGAGTCCGAATCGCTGCCCAACCAGCAACGCCTCGGCGACCGCCGTGTAACCCGCCGCGGCGACGTAGTTGTTGAGGGCCTTCATAGCGTGCCCGGTTCCGAGCGGGCCGGTTTCGAATAGTTGCTTGCCCATTGTCGAAAGCATAGGCTTTACGCGCTCAATGGCAGCTTGGTCATTGCCTCCGATCATGATGGCTAAGGTGCCCGCCTTGGCGCGGGGAACGGCGCCTGAAACCGGCGCATCGAGCAAAGTCACACCCGATCTTTCGAGTGCTTTGCCCAATTCGCGCGTTCCCATCGGCTCGGAAGAGCTCATGTCGATCACAATTGTCCCAACTTTGAGCGCATGTACCAGCGGGCCGGACGGATCGTTCAAGACCACGTTGCGCACGTCCTGGCCAGTTGGCAGCATCATGATGATGATTTCGTTTTCGGCCACTTCGGCAAGGCTTCGCGCAGCGATGCAATTGTGCTCACGGGCGAATCGCGCGTTTTTCTCCCCATCGAGGTCATGCACCATAAGCGTGTAGCCACCCGCCGCTACGTGTCCGGCCATGGGCCAACCCATGTTCCCTATGCCGATGAATCCGATGCGCATCGTGATCCCCGCTCCTACTCGAGTCCCAGCTCTTTCAGTACTTCTGTCGCGTGGTTGAAGCTGTCGACCCCCGCCGGCACGCCGGCGTAAATCATGCTGTGCAGGAGAACTTCACGAATCTCCTCTTTGCTCACCCCGTTCTTGATGGCGCCGCGAACATGTCCGCGCAACTGGTTCGGTCGATTGAGTGCGACCAAAAGCGCCATCGTCAGCATGCTGCGCGTCTTGCGGTCGAGTGGCGAACGTGCCCAGACTTCGCCGAAGCAATAGCGCGTGACTATTTCTTGTAGAGGTCGCGTGAAGTCGGTCGCGTTTAGCACGGCTTGATCGGCATTGGCGGGGCCAAACATCTCCCGGCGGATCTGCAATCCGGCCGAGAACGTATCCTTGCCGCCATCAAGGCGAGTTTCTGAAGATGCGGGGACATCAAAATGGATGATCCTCGCGCCGCCGCTCGCGTAATTTGCGGTGTCCGCCGCGACTTTCTGGCCGATTTCCGATTGCATCGCCGCCGTCATCGATGCGACGTTTGCAAACTCGCCCTCCCAGAGGCAGAAGTAGGGCGACGGCCCCCCTACGCCTTCTATCGAGAAGGTATAGCGCATCGACAACAGTCCGGGCAGCTGCGCAGCCAGCGGCAGATGCTTCTGCTCATAATATTCTTTGAAATGTGCTGGATCTTTCGGCGGCTCATAGAGGACCAGAACTTTATGCATGGTGTTCGTCCCTTTCGCTCGGGCTGAGGACCGCCAAACTATCCCAACTATCGGCGGTTGACAATGGAGTATCCGGCATTGCGAGAGCAGCGCCAGTTTCGGGTTTAAAGCGGGCGAGCGCCCTAGAGAGCGCAACCGGTCGTCTGGATAGTTGAGCAACTTTGGCAAGAATCTTGCCTCATAAGTGAGGGCACAGTTGCAGATTGGTGCAAGTCGTTTGTCTTCTGTATCAAAGCTGGGAAGGGTGGAGTTGCGGCACCCACCAACAAGACGTGTGACGGGAACAGCCGACAGGGCCCTACGGTGGACTATAGCGCTTCTCATCGCCCCGCTGTGCATCCAGGCAGAGCCTGCCAGAGCCGAGGATGCACAGCCGAAGACGCTCGCCGCATTCGCGCAGTACGTCGAGCGCTCGGAAGCACAAATCGGCAAGCAGGCCGCCGGTGGCGAAGCGTTCCTGTGGGTTGAGCGCCTGCCTGCGTACCGGCGTGCCACTGTTGAGAGTCAATTGCGTGCCGGCCAAACGGTCATCGAGCCTCTCGTCACCCCAGAGCGAGGCGCCCAGGATGACCGAAACCAAGTCATCCGGGTTCCCGGCGGACTGATTCATCACTGGATCGGCACAGTGTTCATTCGCGGCGCAAATCTGAGGCAGACACTCGCGCTCGAGCAAGACTACGATCACCACCAGGAGTACTTCCGGCCCAACGTGATGCGATCGAAGATCTTGCACCGCGAGGGGAACGACTACAGCATCGAACTATGGCTATACGAGAAAAAAGTGATCACTGCGGTGCTGGATACCCAGCATCAGGTCCACTATCAGATCGTGGACGCGACACATGCCTGGAGCCTTTCGCGCAGCACGCGAATTCAGGAAGTGGACGATGCCGGGAAGCCCGACGAGAAGCTCGAACCTATAGGGCATGACCACGGGTTTCTCTGGCGAATGAACACATACTGGCGATTTGAGGAAAAGGACGGTGGGACGTACGTGGAATGCCAGTCAATTTCGTTAACCCGGGATATTCCGAGAGGCCTTGGCTGGCTGGTCGGGTCGTACCTAGAGAGCGTGCCGCGCGAGTCCCTCACGTTCACACTGACCACGACGGGCAAGGCAGTGCTGAAGCGGATCGCCGCTGGCGCTCCATAGAGTTAACGGACGCCCGCTGCCATCACGAGCCTTGCTGGTGATCAAGATATCGGTATCCGGCTCGGATCGGGAGGGCATCGATCTGCGTGTGGCTCGTCTGCGTCAGGACGGAGCCAACCAGTTCTCGCGGCTAGATCTGGGTGACCTGTGGCCCTAACTGAGGTGCAAATAGGTGCCCAGGCGGATCAAGCCATAGACGGCCACACAGACCAGAAAATCGATGCCCATACCAGCATCAATGTCAGAGCCATGGTGGCGCAGCGCGTCGGGAAGATGCGGCGTAAGAGAAAAGTAGAAGATCACCTGTCCGAGAAGAATCGCGATCAGGTACTCCAGCCATCGCCGTGGCGTTGCTCCGAGAAATTGCCGCGCCATATCTCGATCGCCCCAGCACGGCCCCAACGGCCCATGGCGGGGCTCATCTGCTCCGTATCGAACACTCACAAATTCGGCGCGCGATAGGGCCCGCTGCTCGCCGCCCGAAGGCGGGTGGCTACATCGATCCCCACACGCGGGCTGATCCCCAAGTCTAACCCACGGATTCGGAGCCTTTACCGCCGACCTGAGTGCCCTGCTCAATTGTGCCTGATGAACTTGCCCTTTGTCCCAGTAAGGGAGTTGTAAACCGTCTCGATGAAGGCGTCGGTGGTTACGAAATTACCGTTCCATTTCTGCCAAGGTGCGAGAATTTTTTCTTCTTTCATTTGCTCCAGAGTTTTGTGCTCGACGAGGGCTTTCTGAATGACGGCGGTCGTTTCGCGAAGCATTTTGGCGAACGCGCGGACATCATCGAGATTGGAGAGGGCGCCGTGGCCTGGAATCACTTTCACGTCGGCGGGAAGCTGCTCGGCGACCTTTTCGCAAGCATCGGCCATTCCCTCGACGGTGCCACCGTTTGTAACGTCAACGAATGGGAATCCGTAGCGGACAAAATCATCGCCCATGTGCACGACGTTGTTTTTGGGGAAGAAGATAACCGAATCACCGTCGGTGTGCCCGTTGGGGAAGTGCAGTGCGCGAATATCTTCGCCATTGAGATGAACACTCACATCGTGTTCGAAAGTAATGATCGGGAGCGCCTCTTTCGGTTGGGGCGGATTCTGTGTTTTGATCGAACCGCCATTGCCGCCCGGGCCGCCGGTGATGAGGCGCTTGCGGACATTCTCCTGGGCGATGATCGTGGCGCCACTGGCAGCGAAAGGAACGTTGCCACCGGTGTGATCCCCGTGAAAATGCGTGTTGAGGACGAAGCGGACCGGCTTGTCGGTGATGCCTAGGTTCTTGAGTGCCGCCTGAATTTTCTCGGCCAGCGGGGCGAATTCGTCGTCCACTATGACGACACCATCTTCGCCGACGGACGCGGCTATGTTGCCGCCTTGGCCCTCCAGCATGTAAATGTTGCCGGAGACTTTGGTAACTTTGATTTCGACCTTGGAGAAATCCTGCGGTTGTTGCGCGACTGCCAGAGCAGGCAAAAACAACGATACCATCAGCAGAACTTTGCGCATTGCCCATCCTCCATTTGGCGCGGGGATTCTATCACCGACGGCCTCCGGGTGGCGCGGAAACAGCTCTTTTTCCTTGGCCGTGGACTGCCGGTAAGGCGTCCGTGTCGGAAAATAAGGTTGCATCAAAGGGCAATCTCTGGCAAAACACGTGTTCACGCGTTGCGCGCACCCAGATCATGGAACTATCTACCCGGCGGGTTGAGAATGCCACGGTGGTCGATGTGGTTGGCGACATCACTCTTTACAATTCCCCGAACGTCCGCAAGACTCTGCTCGACTTGCTCAGAAGCAAGGAGACGCCGCGCGTCGTAGTGAATCTCGAGAAGGTGCGCTACATCGACAGCGCGGGTGTCGCTTCGCTCGTAGAAGCTCTGAAAGTTTCTCGGGATCTTCGGTCCGGCTTTGCCCTCTACGGCCTGACCAAGACGACTCGCGAAGTTCTCGAGCTGACGCGACTTCTAAAGGTTTTCGAGGTCTACGATACAGAAGCAGAAGCGTTGCGGGGCAAAGCAGCTAGCTAACGGCTCGGCAGCATGGCGCCGGTTGCCGGCACCAGCAGCGTTCCCCACCTACGATGCCACTCACTGAACAAATCGGCGGAGCTACAATCGGCGGGCTCGCGTATGTTGGCAATCTCACCCGACTGACTGCCGGCGCCGCCCGGGCGGCCTTCATCGATCCTTTTCGCGGACGCAAGATTCGATGGACCCGCTCCATGCATCAGGCCCTGCACGTTGGCGTGATGGCCATTCCCGTTGTTTCGCTGATTTCATTTTTTGTGGGCTTGATTCTTGCCCTACAGGCTGCCTACGAGCTGCGCCGGCTGGGTGCACTTCATCTCGTCGCCGGCACGGTGGCTCTGTCCATGACCCGCGAACTGGGGCCACTGATGACAGCCGTTGTGGTGATCGGTCGTTCTGGATCAGCGTTCGCCGCTGAGATCGGCACCATGAAAGTGAATGAGGAAATTGACGCGCTCGAAACGATGGCGCTCGAGCCCGTGCATTTTCTCGTTGCGCCGAAACTCGTGGCCATGCTTGTGATGATGCCGTGCCTGACTACGTGGTCAGACTTGACCGGCGTCCTCGGCGGCGGCCTCTTTGGGGTGATGAGTGCCGGATTCAGCTGGCATACCTATTTGCAGGCGACAATCGACGCTATGGTACGTCGCGACATTTTCATCGGTCTGGTCAAGAGCATCATTTTCGCTATTGTGATCACCGCTGTCGGGTGTCAAGAAGGCTTTACAACCGGTCTCGGCTCGGAGGAAGTCGGCAAATCGACCACTGCGGCTGTGGTCAAGTCGATTTTCCTGGTCATCCTCATGGATTTGGTTTTCACTTCCATCTTCTACCTCACGGCGCCGAGATAAAACCAGAGGCATTTCAACCATGGCAGGACAGCTCATTTCGAAAAACGAACCCGCTGGCGAACGCGGTGCTCCCGCGATCTCCGTCTGCGATCTGCGCGTGAAATATGGCGAGCGCGAGATTCTGCACGGCATCAGTTTCGACGCGCCGGCCGGTCAAACGGTGGTCATTCTCGGCGGCTCCGGTTCGGGCAAGAGCACCCTCCTGCGGACGCTGGTGGGTCTTGAGAATCCGAGCGGAGGCAGTATCTGGATTCGCGGCAAGGATTTTGCGGCCATGAAAGAATCCGAGCGCGACGAGTTTCGCAAGAGGATGGGCATGTCTTTTCAGGGCGGCGCGCTTTTTGGCTCGATGACGGTCGCCGAAAATGTTGCCTTGCCGTTGCGTGAGCACACGCAGCTCGATGAGTCGACTATCGACATTATGGTTCGGATGAAACTCAACCAGGTCGGCCTCTCCGGATTTGAAAACTACATGCCGGCGCAATTGAGCGGAGGAATGAAGAAGCGTGCGGCGATCGCTCGGGCCCTGGCCATGGATCCTGAGGTGCTCTTCTTTGATGAGCCATCCGCCGGTCTCGATCCGGTCATCGCCGCGGGCATTGACGATTTGATCCTCAAACTCAAACAAGCCTTCCAGATGACGATGCTCGTCGTTACACATGAACTGGCCAGCGCATTTCTCATCGCTGACCGCATGATCCTGCTCATCAAAGGCGACATCGTTGCCGATGGGACGCCCGAGGAGCTGCGGCAGAGCACTCAGCCACGGGTCCGTCAATTTCTTGATCGCATCTCGGAGAAGGAAGTGACCGGAGAAATCGACTACCTCCAGATGCTGACGGGGGAGATCCCGCCAGAACGTCAATAAGCTGGCAGCAGGGGCGCGTCGTGGTATACTCCCGGGCACTTTATCGCTCCCCAGCAACAACATTGTTCGCGTCCCCGGGGCCGATACCGAAGAAGCAGAATGGACGCACGAAAAGAACAAGCGCTGGTCGGACTGTTTGTAGTCATCGTGATCATGTTGCTCGTGGTCACCATTTTCCTCATGTCGGGGAGAACGAGCGGCGGGGAGATGGTCTATCGCACCTACTTCAAAAACGCCGGGGGCCTCGAACCCGGTTCCCAGGTTCGTTACGCAGGGGGTCCGCCGGTCGGCCACGTTAAGAATGTAGTTAGTGACCCGCACGACAGCACGCGGATGGAAATCGACTTCACGGTAAAGTCGGACGTTCCTGTTAAAATCGACAGCCTCGCCGAAATCACGAGCGTGAGCCCGCTCGGCGACAATTTCCTGGGAATCCAGCCCGGAACGAAGCCCGCGCCCAAAGCGCCCCCCGGCTATACGCTCAAGTCGGTTGAGTACACCAGCTTTTCCGATATTGCCGCCATGGTCGGAGGACTGGGGCCCGGTGCCAATCAGTTGATCGATAACCTGAGCAGCCGCACTGCACAACTTCAAGTGACGCTTGATCGCGTAAACGATCTGCTGAACGATAAGAACCGCGCAAACATTTCGCGGAGTCTTGGAAATCTCAACGGCATGCTCGCCGAAAATCGCCCGGAAATTCGCTCGACTATCGTCCACGCGAATGAATCGAGCGCAAGGCTTGGCCCTCTAATCGATGACTTTCGCAAGACTTCCGCTCAGGCCAATGACGCTTTGGCGCACCTCGATGCGACGCTTTCCGAGAATCGTCCCGATCTTCGCAAATCGATCGAAGAGTTGCGTACGTCGCTCGCTTCAGCGCAAAGTCTGACCGAGCAGCTGGATCACACTTTGAACGCGAATGGCGAAAACTTAGACGAAATCATTGAAAGCCTGCGCAGCGCCACTGAGAACCTGAATGAGTTCACCGATACGATTAAGACGCGGCCTGCCAGCCTTCTTCGCTCGCCGGGCTACAAACCGCGTAATCCCGGCGATCCGGCACCGAAGTAGGAGCACTCTTTGACCATAGTACGCATCGAGGACGCAGGCCCCTTACGAGGACGACAGGTCATCGAACGGATTCACCGAGTTTCGCAGATTGCAGCGGCTTGCCTGCTCGCAGCAATGGGAGCGGCCTGCGGCGCGACGCATCCCACTAAATACTACGTGCTGGCTGCGCCCGCGGCACCCGTCCCGGTCGCTCAGACGCCTGTTCCGGTGCGGCTGGTGGTCGGACGGATCACTTCGTCTCACCTTTATCGCGATGATCGTCTGGTTTACGGTAACGGTACCGTACAGTTAGGCACCTATGAATACGAGCGCTGGTCCGAACCACCCGTCGATCTGATTCAGGACATGCTGGTTGCCACTCTTCGCAATAGCGCGCAATACCGCGCTGTTTCGCGGATCGGCAGTGCCGCCCGGGGCGACTACACCGTGCGTGGCCATTTGGACGCCCTCGACGAGATCGACAACAAGCCCACAATCGCTGCGAGATTCACGCTTCAACTCGAACTGTTTGATCCCTCCTCCGGCTCGGTGGTCTGGAGCGGCTCGTACCATCACGATGAGCCCGTGCCAGGAAAGCGCCCCTCCGTGTCTGACGTCGTGCAAGCCCTCGATCGCAACGTTGCTGCGGGCATTCAGCAGCTCACCTCGGGTCTGAATCAATATCTTGCAAGCCATGTTTCGCAGCCATCGGCGGGCAACTGATCCTATGTGAAGGGATGGTCGGCGACACTGGCCTGGGCATCATCGCCGCCAGGCTCGGTGGCGTGGTCGAGCCTTTTTTCAGCACCGGACCCTCGAAGGACCCAACTTGGTCTTGGCAACGGTCCATGGGAGGGTGGTCTACGCAAACCCGGACCCCCAGCAGCTTCCAAGGCAATCGTGGAGCAGAAGCTTACGCCAGTAACCCTGGTAACATCCTCACTCTCGATCTGGCTCCGCTTGCGGGTTCGGGCTGCAGGGCTGCCCGCTCCAGCAGGGCCTGTTGCTGGCCACCGGGTGGGTGAAACACTCGACCTGGGCGCTCATTTCGCAGCCCCCGTTTAGGTCCCATATTGATATTGACACTTCCGACGCGAGGGTGATAAGGATGAACCATACGTGGCACCGGCTGAACGCCGGTTTGCCGGAGCACTCGGGAACGGGAACTCCAAAATCCCGCTGAGTGACCGGCAACAAACCCCACCCACCCCGGGAGGTGGGAGCTAACGCTCTTACCTCCCGTTTTTTTGTTTGCCGGGATTACCGCCTACGAATTCTTACGCAGTTCGGCGAGCACGAGCTTGGCAACTTCCTTCAGCGTATCGAACACGCCGTGGCCGGTAACAGCAACCGCTTCGACCATCGGCTCACCCTTCACGCCGATCTGCTTCTGCAGCTCGTCGATCGGAAGGATATTCGGCAGGTCGCGCTTGTTCAGCTGCAGAACGTAGGGAATGGTGCCGAAATCCAGGTTATGATCCTTCAGGTGCTCGCGAAGATTTTCAAGCGTCTCGATATTTGCATCGAGCCGCTCTTCCTGGGAGTCCGCCACGAAAACAACTCCGTCCGCCCCTTTCAGAATCAGCCTGCGGCTGGCCTCGTAAAACACCTGTCCGGGAACCGTGTAAAGGTGGAAGCGCGTTTTGAAGCCGCGCACCGTGCCGAGATCGAGCGGCAGGAAATCAAAAAACAGCGTGCGATCTGTCTCCGTTGCGAGCGAGACCATTTTGCCTTTCTGGCTCGAACCGGTGTGGTCATAGATCCATTGTAAGTTGGCGGTCTTCCCCCCCAGTCCAGGACCGTAGTACACAAGCTTGCAGTTGATCTCCCGCGCAGGGAAGTTGATGAAAGGCACGAATTTCCTCAGGAAATGGACAGCTCATTACTTATAGCAACAGCTCCGAGCGGTCGCAACGGTCGACAACAGGCTTGCTTCGCAACTGACAACGCAAGGCGATTGCAAGGCGAAGCTCCCATGGCCCTGTACACCCGTAATCACCAGAGGCTCAAAGGCTTAGGGTAACTCGGCTGGTTTGAGTTCGGCCGAGATGAGAAGAATCTCAATGCTTCCTACATTCTCGACCGAGTGCGGAGGAAGCGGCGGCACCCATTGTACGAGCGGCGCGGTCGGGGGCGGACCAAGGGTGCGACTATCGAAAAGCAGGTGGCCGTCGCCATCGCGGCGAATGAAATCGCTCTGCTTCGCCACATAGATGGCGCTCGGCCAGCGGTGCGTGTGCACGGGCGCCGTTTCACCGGGAGGGATCCGAACCTCTAGAATCCGAACGCGCTCATTTTCGAACATCAGCTTGTGATGTCGCGGCGCCGCGATCACCGCATCGAGCGAATCGGGCCACGGCCAGGCCGGGGATTCACTCACCTGTGCCTCTCTACCCATGTCACCTCCTCTACAAGCCTACGACTTCGCCTGCAACCCCAAGCCCCGAGATTCATCGCTGGGCTTCTAGGTTGGAGCGTCCCTTGCCGCCATTCAAGCTGGTTTCCACTGCTGCCATGTTCTCGCGTATCGTCGGGTCTGTTCGCCATGATGGTCCTCATGGCGCTGGTGACGACATTCCTCACCGCGCCGTTACTCGAGTGGATTTATCCGCTGCGCCTGATCCGCGAAGAGGCCGCCGCAAAATCGGAAGAAGGTCTTGCTGCGCAGTTCAGTTGAAAGGCTGCGCCCAAGGAAGAGTGGCGTTGGCGAAGGAAAATTCACCGCGCAGAAGATGGTAGATGTAGGCTCCGAGGCAGAATTTCCCAAACAGCAAAGCCGAAAACGCCACGACCAGACCGGCCTCGAAGATCCACGCAGTCACTTGCCAGCCCTGCAGTAGCGAGATGCCAACCACGAGCATGAATGCCGCGGCCATCCCCTGTGCAAAACGGCGTGGGCCGGGCGCAGGGGGCAGAACTGTCTTGCCGCGCGGCATAGCGATGACTGCGTTGTAGAAGCGTTCAAAGGGATTCAGCACGGGGAAAGCCACATTCCACCAGAGCACCGCCGAGAGAGCAAAGAAAAGCGCGGCCGAAACAAGGGCCAGCCCGACGGCGTCAAGAATAATCCCCGCAATGACCGTTGGAAACACGATGCGCGGTTGAAAATACAACCCGCTGAAATGCATGTCGCAACTCGTCCCAGGCTCCTCAGCGAAGCCCTGCTGCTTCATGAAATTTCTTACCACCTGAGATGCCATGGTGTGCTCTTGTCCTGCGGAGCCTCCTAAAAATTCTAGATGCGATCGCGTGTTGAAAGGAAGCAGCCGCCCTCCCCTCGGAAAGGGCGGCCGCCCTAGAAATGGAAGGGGCTACGCGATGGGCGTGCAGACCGCCTTCACTTCCGTGTAGAGTTCCAGCACTTCGTGCCCCATTTCGCGTCCCCATCCGGACTGCTTGTAGCCCCCGAACGGCAGCGCTGCATCGAACACGTTGTAGCAGTTGATCCACACGGTGCCCGCGCGCAGCATCGACGCCACGCGGTGCGCCTTAGCAATGTCGCGCGTCCAGACGCCCGCCGCGAGCCCGTATTCGGTGTCGTTGGCCTTGGCCACCAGCTCATCGAGATCCTTAAACGGCGTGGCCGTAACGACGGGCCCAAAGATTTCCTCGCGCACGACCTTCATTTTCTCATTGGTATTCACGAGGACGGTTGGTTCGACGAAGTAGCCGCGATCACCGCGCCGCTTTCCGCCCACTGTTGCTTGTGCTCCCTCGGAGTAGCCCGATTCGAGATAGCCGCAGACGCGATTGAGCTGCTCTTCGGAAACGAGCGGCCCCATATCGGTCGCCGGCTCCAGTCCCGGACCGACTTTGATCTTCGAGGCGATCTGGGAAACGCCGTCGACGACCCTATCGAATTGCTTTTGCTCGACGTAGAGCCGAGAACCCGCGCAGCAGCACTGACCGTGGTTGAAGAAGATCGCCATCGCTGCTCCCGGGATCGTCTGCTCGATATCGGCGTCCTCGAAGACGAGGTTCGGAGACTTACCCCCCAGTTCGAGCGAGACTTTCTTTAAATTGCCCGCCGCGGCCTGCACGATCAGCTTGCCGACTTCGGTTGAGCCGGTGAAGGCGATCTTGTCCACTTTCAGATGCGCCGCGAGCGCCGCGCCAGCCGTTTCGCCGTAGCCGGGGACGATGTTCACCACGCCATCAGGAATACCGGCTTCCTGAATCAGCTCGCCAAGGAGCAATGCCGTCAGCGGCGTTTGCTCGGCCGGCTTTAGCACGACACAACATCCGGTTGCGAGGGCAGGCGCGAGTTTCCAGGCGGCCATGAGCAGCGGGAAATTCCACGGGATGATCTGCCCGACCACACCCACGGGTTCGCGCACTGTGTACGCCAAGAACTTTCCTCTGCCTTGCGCGGAAAGCGGAATCGTATTGCCTTCTATCTTTGTCACCCAGCCGGCCATGTAACGGAACATATCCACCGTGCCAGGTACATCCGCCACCCGTGCGATCGTCAACGGCTTGCCGTTGTCGAGCGATTCAAGTTGCGCGAATTCCTCCGCGTGCTTTTCAACTAGATCAGCGAGTTTCCAGATCATGCGCGCGCGTTCGGACGGGCTCAGTTTCCGCCACGGGCCGTTGTCAAATGCGGCGCGCGCGGCACCGACGGCGCGGTTGATATCTTCCTTATCGCCTTCGGCGACCTGCGCTAGTACGTCGCCCGTTGCCGGGTTGTAGGTGGGAAATGTCTTGCCTGATGCGGCCTCGACCCATTTCCCGCCGATGAGCATCCGGCGGGGCTTGGCAACATAGCGCGATACATTCTGATCCAGCGTTACTGCTTGTGTTGCTGTGGCCATCTCTTCTCTCCTTCCGTACATTCAGAAAATTTCAGTTCCATTGGCGTTTCTCACTGTCACCCCGTGGCCGCAGTTGGGCAGCGGAGGCTTTTGATTGCGCTCACCGAAAACTCGAGGGCTCGCTTTTGCCGGTCCGAGCATCTAGCTCCGACCCTGAGCAGCCCCGAATTCCCATTGGGCGGTAGCCTCGAGGCAAGCAGTTCCACGCTTGGCAACATCCTGCTCCCTCGGCATAACAGCTTGCTGGCGGATCTCGTTGCGAGGGAACCATCGCAGTTGCTACGGGCGACACAGCTTCCCTGCTGTTTCCGGCCCAGCATCCGAAAGCGACGGGCGCACCCTAATCGCAGCTGCACTGGGCACATCATAGTCCCGCGCCAGCCCCTTGGCAATCCGTGTAGTCGTGTGTCCGCTAGGCGATCGGCGTGCACACCGACTTTGTCTCGGTATACAAGTCGAGCATTTGGTGGCCCATTTCCCGGCCCCAGCCCGATTGCTTATATCCGCCAAACGGCATAGCCGAATCGAGAACGCCGTAGCAGTTGATCCAGACCGTTCCCGCACGAAGTTCAGAGGCAATCCGATGGGCCTTCTTGATGTCGCGCGTCCAGACGGCCGCCGCAAGGCCGTATTGCGTGTCGTTCGCCTTGCCGAGCAGATCATCGACGTCGCTAAAAGGCATCACCGTGACAACTGGGCCGAAAATTTCTTCGCGTACGACTTTCATCTTTTCGTTTGTGTTGACGAGAACGGTCGGTTTCACGAAATAGCCCTTGTGGCCCTCGCGGCTCCCGCCCGTGACAGCCTTTGCGCCTTCCGACAACCCTGACTCGAGATAGTTGCAAACGCGATCGAGCTGCTCTTGGGAAACGAGAGGCCCCATCTGGCTGGTAGGTTCCATTCCGGGGCCCAATTGGATCTTCGACGCAATCTCGGAAACGCCGTCCACCACCTTGTCGAACTGTTTGTCTTCGACGTAAAGGCGTGATCCTGCGCAGCACACCTGGCCCTGGTTGAAGAAAATCGCGTTGGCCGCGCCAGGGATGGCGCTATCGATTTCAGCATCCTTGAAAACGATGTTCGGGGATTTCCCGCCGAGTTCGAGCGAAACCTTCTTCAAGTTGCCGGCCGCGGCGTGCACGATCAGCTTCCCGACCTCTGTCGATCCCGTGAACGCGATCTTGTCTACTTGGGGATGAGCTGCCAATGCTGCCCCAGCCGTCTCGCCGTAGCCCGTAACGATATTCACGACGCCCTCGGGGAAGCCCACTTCCTCGATCAGCTCGCCGAGCATCAAAGCAGTCAGCGGCGTTTGTTCGGCCGGTTTCAAAACCGCAGTGCAACCAACTGCAAGCGCCGGAGCCAGTTTCAAGGTGGCCATGATCATCGGGAAATTCCAGGGAATGATTTGCCCGACCACTCCGATCGGTTCGCGCAAAGTGTATGCCAGGAACGATCCGCCAGGACGCGCGGAAAGCGGAATCGTGTTGCCCTCGATCTTCGTTGCCCATCCGGCATAATAGCGAAGTTGATCGATCGAAACCGGTATGTCGGCGGCGCGAGTAAGAAACAGAGGCTTCCCCTGATCGAGACATTCGAGCTGGGCGAACTCCTCTGCGTGTTTTTCGAGCAGATCGGCCAATTTCCATAGCAGACGCCCGCGCTCGGAGGGTGAAAATTTTCTCCAAGGGCCCTTATCGAATGCGCTCCGTGCAGCAGCGACGGCGCGCTCGATATCTTCCTTATCGCCCTCAGCGACCAGTGCAAGCACCTCTCCAGTCGCCGGATTGTAGGTTGGGAACGTTTTGCCGGAAGCTGCGTTCACCCATTTCCCATTGATCAGCATCTGCCGCGTTTTGGCCACGAATTGGCTCACACTCTCATCGACAGGAACCGCTTGTGCCGCAGTAGCCATTTGTTCTCTCCTTCCTTGAATTTCGTAAACGAGTTCACATCGAGTTCCGAACGAACGGGCTTGCATCGCACCGTTTTTTCTCAGCGCGGGAACCTACAACAATTTCGCTTGGCGGGCCGCGCGGAGGGAGCTATCCGCACATGCTGCAAGTCGCTGCTGGGCTGGCGAATCATAGTCCACAGCCTCGGGTTTTGACAATATGACTCACTCGCTGACCAAGATCGGGGCGATCGGAACAGACTGTGCCGCCGTGTTGCACGGACGCGGGCTCTTTTAGTTCGCGCGAAAAGCAGCGCGGCTGATAGGGTATCTACCCGTGCCCACGGGAGGGGTCACAGGGGATATGGCGTCGGTGAACGGCGGATGGTGATCCAGCGCAGCTCGGTGAATTCGTCGAGGCCAGCGCGACCGCCGAATTTGCCGTAGCCGCTGTCCTTTTCCCCGCCGAACGGCACCTGCGGCTCGTCATGAACCGTTGCGCCGTTGATGTGGCAAATGCCGAATTCGAGTTTCTCGGCCATGCGCAGCGCCTTGTTCACATCGCGCGTGAAAAGGGCGCTCGACAGGCCGTAAGGGGTGTCATTTGCGATGCGCAGAGCATCTTCGGCGTCACTCGCGATCACGATCGGCTTTGCCGGGCCGAAGGATTCTTCGTGGTACATCCGCATCGCAGGTGTAACGCCGTAAACCACGGTTGGCGGATAGCACGGCCCGTGCGCCTTACCTCCGCAGAGAACTTTCGCGCCCTTGGCGACAGCGTCATCAACCATCGACTGCACGCGCTCGACAGCGGCCTGACTGATCAGACAGCCCAGCTGCGATTGGGGATCGAGCGGGTCACCTATCTTGAGGGCTTGGCCCTTGGCCGCAAGTTTCTTTGCGAATTCCTCAGCGACGGGTTTTTCGACGACAATGCGCTCAGTGGACATACAGATTTGGCCCTGGTTCATGAAAGCTCCGAAATTCGCGGCTGAAACAGCGGCGTCGAGATCGGCATCTCTCAGCACGACCATTGGCGCTTTGCCGCCAAGCTCGAGCACGGCGCGCTTGAGGTGGCGGCCCGCGCTTTCGGCGATCAGCCGGCCGATTTTGGTCGAGCCGGTGAAGCTGATGCGACGCGTTTTCGGATTGGAGATCAATTCATCGACAACTTCTGCCGCATCAGGAGGCGCATTGGTGATGACGTTAATAACACCCTTGGGAAAACCCGCTTCTTCGAAAACGCGAGCAATCGAGAGATGCGTGCCAGGAGATTCCTCCGAGGCCTTGAGGACCACGGTGTTGCCATAGGCGACCGGCGCGGCGACGGCGCGCATGCCGAGGATCATCGGCGCGTTCCAGGGGGCAATGCCCACCACGACTCCGACCGGCTGGCGCACAGCCATCGCGGTTGTGTCCGGCAGATCCGTGGGAATCACTTCGCCGACCATCGCGTAGGCCTGCGCCGCGGCCTCGCGCAGAATGCCCACCGTGTAGATGCAATTGAACATGCCCCAGCCGAACGTCTGGCCGGTTTCGACGGCTGTGATTTTCGCGACATCGGGCATGCGCTTCTCGAGGATATCGGCGGCTTTCAGAAGCAAATTGCGGCGCACAGCGGGTCCGGTGGCGCTCCAGGAGGGAAATGCAGCCGCAGCGGCGTCGATGGCCCGCCGCGCGTCCTCGCGTTTGCCTCCGGGAACCAGAGAAGCCACACCACCCGTGTACGGGTTGCGCTTTGGATATGTCGTGCCGTCGAGCGCGCTCGTCCATTCGCCGTTTATGAAGATCTTTTCTTCGCGAACCGCGACCGCCTGTGTCGAAACCTCTGCCATGGAAACCTCCCGATTGAGTTCCCTCCGCCCAGGCGCGAGTTTACACCACGGCTGCTCGGTGGTGCGATTGGGAAATTTCAGGGGCGAGTGGTTATTTGCGCCTGGTTCCGTAGCGCGCCCGATGCCGCTTGCCCCAGGCCGACATCAGTCTCAGGATGGGACGCAAACTTTGTCCGTGCCTGGTCAGTGAATATTGCACTCGCGGTGGCACTTGAGCAAAGACCTTTCGGTGTATAACCTCGTCGCGCTCAAGCTCACGGAGATGCTTGGTAAGCATCTTTTTCGTCGAAGCGGGAATGAGGCGCTGCAGCTCGCTGAAACGGCGGGTTCCATCTTCGAGGTAAAAAAGAATCAGTGGCTTCCATTTTCCGCCGATGACTTCCGCGGTGAGCTTCACGGGGCAATTCTCGCTATCCAAGGACATGGATCCTCCCAGCATACCAAGTGACAAAGAGGTGCCTACTAGATCAGGCGAGACTCTAGCCTAAAATCGGCGCCTTGGCTAGAGGGTTGCCAAGTAGAAGCGAAGGTCTGGGGGGTGATCGAGCTCCCCGTACTGGCGCGTCTCGCATCCGGTGTTCCCTATGGGAGGAAAGAATGACGACGAAGAGACCTGTTGTGTTGTATGGCGCGAGCGGATACTCGGGACGCCTCATTGCGGAATATCTGCGCGAGTATGGAGTGCCGTTCATTGCCGCAGGGCGAAACAAGAGGAAGATCCGGGATGTGATGGAACACGTCCCCGGAATCGAGACGGCAGATTACGAGACGGTGGAAACGGGCGGATCAACCGCCGAGCTGGCCAAGCTGTTCGCCGGCGCGACGGTGGT
>Ga0306921_10001244_pt1 | contig 24459 bp, 22 predicted proteins | sample sta12Cox44000080_FD_203760 | JGI IMG/M metagenome (GOLD analysis project Ga0306921, IMG submission 203760) | Lab enrichment of tropical soil microbial communities from Luquillo Experimental Forest, Puerto Rico - statoxic.12C.oxic.44.000.080 (v2)... | ecosystem: Environmental > Terrestrial >...
ACGCACGCTGAAGGCGAAAGGGGCGGCAGTGGTTCCGCTTTCGGTCGAACTCAACAACCAACACCGCCAGCTTGTCATCAGCGGACCGAACACCGGCGGCAAGACCGTCGCGCTGAAAACCATCGGCCTGCTCGCGTTGATGGCGCAATCGGGCATTCCCCTTCCAGCCGAGCGCGCCGAGCTGCCGATCCTCGACGGTGTGTTCGCCGACATCGGCGACTACCAGTCGATCGAGCAGAACCTCTCGACCTTCTCTGCGCACGTCACCAACATCGATTTCATCTCGCATCACGCGACGCGCGATTCGCTGGTATTGCTCGACGAGCTGGGTTCGGCCACCGATCCTGAGGAAGGCGCCGCACTGGCTGTCTCGATAGCCGACTTCTTTCGCCGTGCCGGATGTGTGAGCATCGTGTCGACGCATCACACGGCTCTTAAGGTTTACGCAGCGAACACCGAGGGCGTACTCAATGCGGCGGTTGGTTTCGAGGAACGCACACTGGCTCCGACGTACGAGCTGCGCATGGGCGTTCCGGGAGCGTCGGCCGGCATCAACATCGCCCAGCAGCTTGGGTTGAACCCGCAGATCGTTGCCGAAGCGCGCGAGAAGCTGACCTCGCAGACCCAGGACATCTCGCGCTTTCTCGACCGTTTGCACAACCAGCTGCGCCAGATCGACAACGAACGGGCTGCCTTAGAGACACGCGAGCAGGAGGTTGCTCGCGAGCGCAATCACCTTGCCCTCGAAGGCAAGAAGGAGCAACGCGAGAAAGTTCGCGAGATGGAGAAGAAGCTCGACAGCCTGCTCCACAGCTTTGAATACCAGGCCCGCGAAACCGTCAGTGCGGTCCAGGACCGGGGGCAGGCGCTAAAGCTCTCCAAAGACGCAGAACGCCGCATCGCCAAGCTGCGTCGCGAATTTCGAGACCAGTTCGACTCGACCGTAGTAGCGCACAGCACTGGTTCGGATCGAGGCGACAAGCAGGCCCAGCCTCACATTGTGCAGCGTGTAGCGGTCGGCGATACCGTGCGGCTGCGCTCCCTGGGCCGCGACGCCAAAGTACTCCGCCATCTCGACGACGACTCATTCGAAGTCGCTGTCGGACCAATGAAAATGAAGGTCCCTCGCGACGATGTGGCCAATGTCATCGTGAGCGCGGGAGCCAATCCGGTTGCTGCAGCCCGTTCGCGCGGCATTGGAGTATCGCTATCGGCCGAGAACGACAGCGTTCCGACCGAGATCAACGTCATAGGGCAGAATGTCGACGAAGCCACCGCCGCCGTGGAGAAGTTTGTTGACCGCGCTTTTCTGGCGGGCGCCGTGCGCGTGCGCGTCGTACACGGCAGCGGCAGGGGTATCCTGCGCAAGGCATTGCGGCAGTTTTTGCAGAACCATCCGCATGTTGCGAGCGTGGCCGAGCCGCCGCAAAACGAAGGCGGAAGCGGCGCGACGGTGGTCGAGCTGCGAACCTGATCAGGGCGAACTCAGCACGGAGGCGCGGAGGACACGGAGAAGTTAAGAGCAGTGAACCCGGTGCTCTCTGTGCCTCCACGGTTAAGAAATCCGTTCCTTGCACCTGCGCTGCCGCCTCTCTACACTTAATCTAGCGATGGGCAAGATCAGCCGAACCATTAAGGGCTACGTCTGGTGGATGTATCCCCGCGGCAGTGTTCATTACGACGCTATGGTGACGCTGATTCTCGCCTTCATCTTTCTGACCCCGCTCTGGGTCAATTTCCGCGACAAACCCATCGAGCGTTCACCGAATCAAACCGAAGTTGTCGTCAAGCCCGATGGATCAGGCTTTATCTATACCGTGGACGCCAGAACGATCCAGCCGGGTAGTGACGACGAAGTCCGTGAAGAGTTGTTACGCGCGATTGAGCCAGTCGCCGGCGAGATTCGCATCGACCGCTACGAGCTCGTGCACGACAATAAGCGTAACGTCATTGCCTATAAAGTCTGGGGACACCGCTAACTTTTACAGCACACCGAGGGACGAATGGCGAGAAGACTAAGCATTGCTACATTGTTTGTCGTGCTACTGTCGACGGGATTTGGCCGTGCCCAGAACCTAGAAGCCGTGCTTAACGCCATGGACAAGGCCGCCGCGAACTTTCATACCGCCCAGACCGATTTCGTGTGGGACCAGTACCAGAAGGTTGTTGACGAGCACGACATTCAGAAGGGCACGATGTATTTCCGCCGTCTGAGCGATGACGTGCAGATGGCCGCTAACATCACTGATCCTGAGAAGAAATATGTATTGTTCAACGGCGGCATGGTAAGTGTGTACCTGCCTAGGGCCGGCCAGGTGACTGAGTACAACGCCGGCAAAAATAAAGCCGATTTCGAGACGTTCCTGGTGTTAGGATTCGGCGGCCGTGGTCACGACCTGGAGAAATCGTTCGACGTGAAGTACATGGGGATGGAACAGGTGCAGGGCGTCAATACGGGCAAGCTCGAGCTCAGTCCCAAGTCCCAGAAGGTATCGAATATGTTCCAGACAATTGCCCTCTGGATCGACATGGCGCGCGGAGTCAGCGTGCAACAGTTATTCAACGAACGCTCGGGTGATTACCGCCTGGCAAAGTACACCAATATCAAGGTGAACGAGAAGATCAACAACGACGTGTTCAAGCTCAAAACCAGCGGCAAAGTGACATACGTCAAACCGAACAGTTAAGAGCCTTCCGATACTGAGCGTTTCCGCAGTACTTAGGCCTTTGAGCAAGCCTCGGGTGAAGCCAAGGCACTCCGGCGCCAGCCGTGCTGAGCCAAAGAGGTTTTGGTCCCAGTCGTCTTTCCGTCAATTCTCCGATTAACTTCCATAGGGAATGCCTTTGCCCGTCGGGGGCGTTCCTGACAAAGGCTGCAAGATGGCCGTAGGCGGACAAAGGGCCAACCGGACACGGGACGACCAGCATCGCATCATGGTTCAGGTTAGGGAACGAGACGACCTCTGGCCTCGTGAACAGCTACCGAAGTACACCGCAAAAACATCCGGGTCGGTTGGCTCCCTAATCCCGGGCTGTCCAGAAGAACAAACTCAAATGGGCGAGTTGCAGAAGCCGCCGTGATCGCTGGAGTCTCCCCAACGAAATGCCACATAGGGAGTTTCAGCTAATAACGTCATGAAAAACTTTCCGAAGGGGGGTCGGTTTGCCAGCGGCGCCAGCCCTCCAGGAACCGCAGCCGACGACGATTCAGATCAACGCTTATGACGCGCCCGTAAGCTAACGACTCTGTACGAGTTGACCACACGCCTTGATTACGCCCCTCACCTGGTCGCCCTCGAGCACCGAGCTGCTACTTCGCCGCCGGCCGCGCCGAGGTGTCCTTCATCTGGCTCGAGTTCTTGATGAACAGTATTGCCTTCCAGATGTCATCGTCGGAGAGCACGCCGTCCCAGCCTGGCATGCCGGTCAGCTTGGTACCGTATTTGGCTACGTAGTAAAGGTTGGCGTCTGGATCATCGGGTGTGTGGTTCATCAACTGAGGCACGGGAGGGTAGAACTTGGTCTTCATCGGCGAGATTGGTTCTTTCAGACTGCCATGGCATAGGGCGCAGTGCTTGTCGTACACCATGGACCCGTCCATGATGTTCTCCATCGTCGGTTTGAAGGGATTTTCCTGCTTGGGTGCGTGAGCATCGACCCACTCGTCAATGGAATGGTTTGCAGTGCGGCGTTCGAAGGTGCTGGGCCCATTGGGCAGGGCACGCGGGTCGACGTGTCCGTTATAGACCCACCAGTAGGCGCCGCCAAAAACGACGATAAGCGTCAGAATTACACCTAAAAGAAATCCGCGCATAGCTCTCCTTCGAATGATGAGTGTTGTCGGTGAGTCGAATTTCAAGATTAAATCACGACTCCGCGGCAGATGTTAAGAAAGGGTAACGACTTTGTGAGCCAATTAACCCCGTGATCGTTCTTGGGGCGCTAGTAGCGTCTTAACCTGCGCGCTTCTCGCACAACATCCTCGACCCTAGGCAGGAAAGCTTCTTCCAGCGGCGGCGAAAACGGCACCGGAGTATCGGCCGACGCGATGCGCACGATCGGGGCGTCGAGCGAATCGAAGCACTCTTCGTTGATGATCGCCGCTACCTCGCCGGCGATACCGCCGGCCTTTGTGTCCTCGTGCAGCACGATTACTCGATTTGTCTTCTCGACGGTCTCGCGGATTGCGCCGCGATCGAGTGGCAGCACCGTCCGGAGATCGACGACCTCCAGCTCAATGCCCTCATTGGTCAGGATCTCGGCAGCTTCGAGAGCGACGTACACCATCGCGGCGTAGGTGATCACGCTGACATCGTTTCCGGGGCGGACAACGCGCGCCTTGCCGATCGGCACAACGTAATCGTCGGTCGGCAACTCTTCTTTGACCCGGCGGTACAGGAATTTGTGCTCAAAAAAGAGCACGGGATTGTTGTCGCGGATGGCCGACTTGATCAGGCCCTTAGCGTCGTAAGCAGTAGCCGGACAGACGACTTTTAACCCGGGCGCATGAGCGAAGAAGGTCTCGGGATTCTGCGAGTGAAATGGCCCTCCGTGAACGCCCCCGCCCGAGGGCCCGCGCAACACCACCGGTACCGGCGCTCCCCAGCGAAAATGCGCCTTGGCCAGCAGGTTAACGATCTGGTTGAAGGCGCAAGTGATGAAGTCCATAAACTGAAACTCGGCCACCGGACGCATTCCGGTGAGGGCCGCGCCGAAGCTGGCGTTCACGATGGCCATCTCGGAGATCGGAGTATCGATCACGCGTTCGGGTCCAAAGCGGTCGATGAAGCCGTCGGTGACCTTGAAAGCGCCGCCGTAAATGCCGATGTCTTCTCCGATGCAAAAGACGACGGGATCGCGCTCCATCTCTTCCCAGATGCCCTGGCGGATTGCCTCGAGGTAGGTAACGGGTGTCATGTCGGGTCTAAGCAGCTCCGGTTGACGATTGTATCGGGAGATTCAAGTTATTTGGGCACTGGCTGCGCGGATGGCGGCGTCGACTTGTCGCCAGCCGGTTGTGTTGTGGAGGGGGTCTTTGGCGCTGGCTTCTTCGCCGGAAGCGGGGCGGGCCTGGCGTCGCCGCCGTCAAAGGGCGTGGGACGGAAGCGCTCCAGCTCAGGATCCCACGTCCAGACGCGATAGCGCGTGATGGTGGTCTTGTTGTCGGTGATGACTTCCTTTTCCAGGAGGCGATAGGTTGCCGCCGAGTTCGGAGGTGACTTGAGCAGGTCGAACGTCGAAGTCTGGGTCTGAGTCAGGTTGTCGTCTTCGTTCGGTGTGCGGTTCATGAGGGTGATCTCGCTGCGCTCCGTCGCATTCATAACAACTTCGAGGCGGTCGTCAATGAGCTTGAGTACGACAAAGTCCTGCTCGTGAGCGCCGCCGCCGTCGCGCGTCGTTTCTTTGTGCACCACAATCTCGGAAACGCCCAGCTGAATTAGTTCAGCGAAGCTGACTTCGGGACGCTGGGTGTTCGAGGGAAGCCGAACTGTTTGCACGTGCCGCCATTCCGACTTCGGGGCTTTATCGAAGACCGCGACGTAGAGCGAATCGCACTCCGGAGAGTCGGCCAGCAAGACCACGTTTTCCGCACCGGCGCGAAGCTTCACCGGCCGCTGCTCAACATGATGAAAATCCACACACGGCGAGTTGGAGTCTGCGCCCGGCCTAGAAGGGTTGGGTGCAAGAATTCCCAGCTCGAGCGCCAGATTGTTGCGTTCTACCGGAGTTCCATTTTGCAGCGTGTGGGCCACTTCATCTGGTTTGCGAGTGACGAATTCCTGTTGCTTCTGTTTGAAAGGAAAGTCGGCCAGCGCTGCTGGAGCAAAACTGGCGATCAGTGCCGGTACTAGAAGAAGTTTCATTCCCAGAAGGTGAACCCTGACGACCGCAGTTTTACTCGGAACTGATGTGCGAGCATTTTTCCGACCACCGTCATTTCAAGTGCGCCACCGCTTCGGCGGACTTCCGAGGACTTGATGTGGATCTTTCCGCCGATACCTTAACCGCTCCGTAAAGCGGTTTGATCTCGTGGCACGATGGATCGCAGTACACACCCTGATGCGACTTGTCGGTCTCCGGATCGGGCATAGGTGAAGCGACGGCCGCTTCGCGGTCGGCTTCGAGTTGCTGCTCCACTTCGTCGATCAGTTTGCGATTTTCGTCTGCTGTCAGCCAGTGCTTCACGTTGACCAGATAGTTTTCGAAGCGGGCGAGGGGATCGCGAGCATGCCAGTACTCAAACAGCTTCGCCGGAACATACTGGGCGGCGTCGTGAATGGCGTGTCCCTTCATGCGCATCATTTTGGCTTCGATCAGCGTGGGACCCGCGCCTCGATAGGCTCGCTCACAAGCCTCGTGGGTCGCGTCGTACACCTGACTGGGATCGGTACCGTCAACAATCACGCCGGGAATGCCATAGCCGATGGCACGCTCCGCCAGGTCCTTCACGCAGAACTGCATGGCACTCGGGGTCGAGTATCCCCACAGATTGTTCTCGACGATCAGCACTAACCCGAGCTTCTGCACAGCAGCAAAGTTGAGGCTCTCATAGGTCACGCCCGTCGACTGGCCGCCGTCGCCGATATAGGTGAGCCCGACAATATTCTTGCCTTGCAGGCGCGCTCCCAAGCAGACACCGGCCATGGTTCCGATCAACTCGCCGAGCATGGAAATTGGAGCGCAAACGTGGCGGCGGGCGCAATCGCCAAAGTGCGACGAGGCGTCGCGGCCGAAGGTCGGGGAGTCGGCCTTCGCCATATATTGCCGCATGATGTCGCGCGGGCTGAATCCGCGCACCAGCAGCGATCCCTGATTGCGGATCATGGGTCCCAGCCAGTCGTCAGGGCCGAGCGCGAACGCGGAGGCGCAAGAGCATCCCTCCTGGCCGAGCCCGAAGTACACACCGCCCACGACCTTACCTTGTTTGTAGAGATTCTCGAGCGCGGCCTCCATGCGGCGGTTGAGCAGCATCCAGCGATAGATCGCGATCGATTGCTCGCGCAACAAGTATTTGGAGTCGCGAATCGGCGGCGGCGGGGCGCTCAGGTCGCCTTCGACCTTGTATTCGACCTTGGAGCCGTCGCCCGACTGGTAAACTCGGAAATTCGGGTGCTCCAGCCGATAGTCGGGGATGTTGTAGGTGCGAACCGCATTGACCGCCTGTGACACAGGCATCTTTGGCGGTTTCGCAGTAGCGGATTTCTTTCGTGGAGCTTTTGCGCGCGATTTCTGTGTGTGTTTCTTCTTCGGCATAAGACGCACCGGTACGATACCTGTCCATAACGAGTGAAGCAAGTTGAGGCCTTCTGCAGCTACTGCTTCGTATCCAGCGGATGCTGCGTCTTCTCGAAGAACTCGTTCTGCAGCTTCAGCGCTTGGGTGTCCGCCTTCACCGCTTTGATAGCCTCAGCGATCTGGCTTGACCAGGTCTTCTGATCGAACTCACCCAGCTCTTTGGTGGCTGCCGAGCCTTGGCCCGAGTAGTGCTCGGGAAACCTCGCATACCACCAGATGCCCGTGTATACGTTCTCTGGCAATTGCAGGCGTGCCTGGTCGGCTCCCGATTCACTGTCGGCTCGATCCATGTGCACGAGGTCGGGCCGCGCAACCAGCATGTGCGATGTCTCCGATTCACCCGCGTGCATGTCGTTGCCCGGTGTCTTCAGCGGTGGACGGCCCGGCACATTCTCGCGCGGCAATCCAAAGACGTACACGACATAATCGCGCGGCGCGGCCAATTGCCCCTGCGCAAACAGCGGCAGCAGGCTCTCGTTGCCGCCGTGCCCATTCACGATAAGCACCTTCTTACAGCCATTGCGTGCCATCTCCTTCACCGTCTCCTGCAAAAGGGTGAGCTGCGTGCTGAGGCTGTAAGCGACGGTTCCGGGCTGCTGCTGCGCCTCAAAGATCTGCCCGAAGTAATACTCCGGAAAGACGACAGCATATTCCTGCTGCACGGCGTTCAACACGGCGAAGCGCACATCCAGCAGATCCGTGCCCAGCGGCAGATGCGGTCCGTGCTTCTCGATGATGCCGAACGGCAGCAGGCAGACGCCCCGCGACTGGTGGACAGCCTGAACGAAGTCTGGAGCAGTCAGCTCTTCCCACTTAGGGGAAAGTTTCTGAATCTGAGCATCTGCAGAAGCACAGATCGCGGCTGATAGGGTTATTACCAGGGAAAATTTGCGAAACATGTGCACACCTCGCCCAACCGGGAAACCGTGAAACAAGTGATTCTATCGGAGAAATCGATGCGTAAGGCTAGAGACGGCGCGTGGGCGTACGCCAGTCCCGTGAGCGGCACGGCAGAGGACAGCCCAGCGCTTCAAGCACTGGGTAGGACCGTCATAGAAATTCGAAGCCGCCCCGCGGGTCAGCGACATAGGATAACGAGAGCCCGAGCCAGAGTATCCATGTCTTGGACAACCTACGCCAGCTCGCTGCCGTCGCCGCGCAGGTCGCGCAGTTCTTTCGGAGGCCGTGCCGGAGTATCCTCGTTCGATGGTGGAGGCTGGGAAGTGACGGTTGCTGCCTGCGAGAGAAGATCGTCCAGCGACTCCAGCCATAGCATTTGCGAGTTGAAGACGCGACCGAAGTTCCTCGAGGCCGACGTCGCCACTTGTTCCAGCGGAATGGTCTTCTTCAGCTCTCGCCCCATCGAGGTGACAGGCTTGCCGGTAATGCCGCACGGGACGATCAGCGAAAAAAAATCGAGGTCAGTGGAGACATTCAGCGCGAAGCCATGCGTGGTTACCGACCGTGAGATGTGTACTCCTATAGCGGCGATCTTGGCTTCGGGCTTGTTACGCAACGCGTAGGTCCAGACGCCCGTGAGCCCCTTGATGCGCTGTGCACCGATACCAAAGTCACCGCAGGTGCGGATTAGCACCTCTTCGAGGCGGCGAACGTGCTCCACCGCACCGACCTTAGGTTCGAAGCTGCGCAGATCAAAGATGGGATACGCGACCAGCTGTCCCGGGCCGTGAAACGTCACATCGCCTCCGCGATCAATCTCGAACAGCTCGACTCCGCGCTGGGCAAGAAATTCCGGAGGCGCGAGCACATTGGCCAGGCGAGCGTTTCGTCCCAGTGTGATGACCGGGGGATGCTCCAGCAAAAGCAGCGTGTTGTCGATACGCCCGGTCTTGCGCATCTCCAGCAGCGTGCGCTGCAGCTCGAGCGCAGTGCCATAAGCAACCCGGCCGAGATAAAGAACATTAGTGACCATTTGTCTCGGTCTCGACAGTATCATTTACTTTGGATGATCGGGTACGTCGATTCGCATCAGGGGACCAGATTGCCAACAGAACGGCGGCTTTCCGGGGTGCTATTCTGAACGGGTCTTACCCCAATGAAGCGCGAAGTTGAAGAGCCAGCGGTTATCCCACAACCCGCACCCGAAGCTCGCAACGGGCAAAGGTTCGTCGGCAATTTCCTGTTCGTCATCCTCATCATTTTGGCGGCAGCGGCGGGCGCGGCTTGCGGCATTGTGCTGGTGTATTCCACCGATCTGCCGCAGGTGACCGAGTTGGAGCAGTATCGCCCTAGCACGATCACCGAGTTGTACGACGACCAGAACCGCGTGATTGGCCAGTTCGCACTCCAGCGGCGAGTGATTGACAAGTACGAGGACTTCCCTAAGGTGCTGCGCGACGCCATCATCTCCACCGAAGACAAAGACTTCGAGAGGCACTGGGGCGTGGACGTGTGGCGCGTCTTTGGCGCCGCCTATCGCGACTTCACCGCCGGAAGCCGCGCGCAGGGTGCCTCGACACTGACCATGCAGCTTTCGCGCAACCTGTTTCTCACGCCCGACCGCAACTTCCGGCGCAAAATCCAGGAGGTAATGCTGGCCATCCAGATCGAGCGGCGCTTCACCAAGCCGCAGATTTTCACGCTCTACGCGAACCAGATCTACCTTGGCCACGGCGTCTACGGATTCGAAGCGGGAGCGAACTATTACTTCGGCAAGAAGGCCAAAGACCTGAACCTCGAAGAAGCCGCAGTGCTGGCGGGCTTGCCCAAGGCGCCAAACGCCTATTCGCCCATCAACAATCCCGAGCGCGCACTGCATCGCCGCAACCTCGTGATCAACAACCTGCTCGAAGACGGCAAGATCACGGCTGAAGAAGCGCAGCGCGCCAAGAATTCGCCCATCCAGCTCAACGTTCAGGGCGAGCCCAACAGCATCGCGCCCTACTTCGTGGAAGAGATCCGCCAATACCTCGAAAAGAAGTACGGCAGCGAAGAGGTCCACGAAAAAGGACTACGGGTTTACACCTCGCTGAATCTGGAATTGCAGAAGGCCGCAAATCTCGCGGTGCTCGATGGCCTGGCGGCCTACGAACATCGTCACGGCTGGAAGGGCAGTCTGCTGAACGTCGTCGCCAACGGCGAGTCGCTCACCGGCTATGCGCACGTCGACTGGGACAACGACATGAAGCCAGGCGGCTATGTACACGCGCTGGTTACCAGCGTGGACGCGCCGTATGCGACGCTCAAGTTTGGCCCGTACGGCGCTGAGCTGGGGCCCGCTGAAATCAAGTGGACGCGCTACACCTCGCCGCGGCAGTTCCTGACCCGCGGCGACTTGGTTTACGTGAAGATCCAGCAGCTCAACGGCACCCAAAGCCGCGTGTCGCTGGAACAGGAATCAGGTGTTCAAGGCGCGCTGCTTGCGCTGGACAACTCCAGCGGCGACGTGAAGGCTATGGTCGGGGGACGCGACTTCGAGCAGTCGAAGTTCAACCGTGCCACGCAGGCATTGCGCCAGGTCGGTTCGTCATTTAAGCCATATATCTACACCGCTGCGATCGATCAGGGCATGACGCCCGACGACACTGTGCTCGACGCGCCAGTCAGTTTTCCGGGTGGACCGTCCGGCCCATATACACCGCACAACTACGACGGCAAGTACGAAGGGATCATTACCTTTCGCCGAGCGCTGGCGCACTCGCGCAACATTCCCGCGCTCAAGGTCACAGAACGTGTAGGCGGCATAAAGGTCGTTATCGACTACGCGCGCAAGTTTGGCATCACCGCGCCGCTGCCAGCATTTCTGCCGGTGGCGCTGGGAGCAGCCGACATCACATTGTGGGAGCAGACCGCGGCCTTCACGACATTTGCTAATGACGGCGTGCGCGTAGCTCCGCGTATGATCCGCAAGGTCGAAGACTACGACGGCCGCGTGCTGGAAGAGAACTATCCCGAGGTGAAAGACGTCATCAGCGCGCGCACGGCACGGATCATGGTCAGCATGTTGCAGGAAGTCGTTCAGCGCGGAACCGGAGCCGCAGCGGCAAAGCTCAACCATCCGCTAGGCGGCAAAACCGGCACGACCAACGACTTTACCGACGCCTGGTTCGTGGGCTTCTCGCCATCGATTACGTGCGGCGTATGGGTGGGCTTCGACGAGAAGAAAACTCTGGGCAACAAAGAGACCGGTGCGGTGGCTGCGCTGCCCATCTGGATGGACTTCATGCGGGTTGCGCTCGAAGGTCGCGAGTCGGAAAGCTTCACTGCGCCGCCTCCGCCTGCGCCGAGTGCGGTGGCCCAAAAGGTCGACACTCCCGACCAGACTCCCGGCGACGGAGAGACGCACTGATGCGGCGCTTCTTCCGCTGGCTGGTACGCGTGCTTGTCCTGATTGTCGTCTTCATGACGGCGGCGCTCACCGCTATGCGCTTCGCCATTCACGGGCGTCAGACCACAGTCCCCAAAGTTGTCGGGATGAGTCCGCACGAAGCGGAAACCGCGCTCGAAGCCAACGGACTGGTGCTGGATCGCACCGACCGCTTTTACAGCGCCGAGGTGCCTGAAGGCCGAATCGTCTCGCAGGTCCCTTCTCCGGGCGAAGTGGTACGGCGCGGTTGGCACGTACGCGTGGCCGAAAGTATGGGTCCGCAACGTGTCACCATTCCCGACCTGACGGGTGATAGCGAGCGGTCGGCCGAAATTAACATCCGCCGTCGCGGGCTTGAGCTGGGAACCAAGGCGGTAGCCACTGTGCCCGACGCCACACCCGATCAAATCGTCGCGCAAAGTCCGCCGGCTAACGCGTTGAATGTGTCGGCGCCCAAGGTCAGCATGCTGGTCGCAGCCACCGAAGAGCGTAAGTCATACGTCATGCCCGATCTGCGCGGGCGAACCGAAGACGAAGCCGTCAACGCGATCGTCGGAGCCGGGTTGAAGGCCGGAAGCATTTCTAGCCAGCCTCGGCCGGATGCGGATGCAAACTCTCCCGAGACCCTGCCCGAGGGCACTCGCATTGTGGTGAAGACGGTTCCAGGCCCGGGCCAGCGCGTCTGGGACGGCCAAGCCATCAACCTCGAAGTGACGCGGTAGCAAAGCAGCTTTTAGCGCTTGGCTGTCAGTGCCGCCACCTTGCAGTAATCGCCAGTGCACCGCACGCTTACGTGTTCAACGGCGGAGCCGTGACTGGGTTTTAGTTAGACGTGGCCGTCAGCCCGCGCAACCCGTCTGCGTTCGAACATCGCCGCGAAAAACCCATCACAACGCTGCCTGCCGGGAATTGTGCGCAGGTAGGGGCCACTGAGCAGCCCATCCACATCGTCGATCGCGAGCTCGCCTGAGCTCCTCAGGCGTTCTAATTCGCTGCGGCAATCGACTAAAGCGAACTCCTTTCTGGACTGCAACACTTGTTCGACGACCGCCTCATTCTCTTCTGGTTCCAGCGAACACGTCGAATAAACCGCGCGACCGTTGTGCGCGACTTGCCAAAGCGCAGCTCTCAGAATCACGACCTGCTTCTGATGAAGCTCTTTCAAGTCCTCCGGCTTGAGTCGCCACTTGATCTCGGGATTGCGTGCGAGCGTGCCTGTGCCGGAGCAAGGAACATCAGCCAGCACCCGATCAAACCCGCCGTACACCGGCAGGCTCACGGCGTCAGCAGTGATGACCTGCACATTCGCCGCGCGGACACGCTGCCGCAACAATTCCGCGCGGTGGGGATGAAGCTCCGCGGCGACAATCTCCGCTTGCGGATTGCGCCAGGCGATAGCCGCGGTCTTGCCGCCGGGCGCGGCGCAACAATCGAGAATCCGCGAACCTCGGCCGACCAGCGCAGCCACCAGTTGCGATGCTTCATCCTGAATAAAAACGCGCCCTTCGCGAAACCGGCGTGTCTGAGTGATATCGCCTTCGGTCACGATGCACGCGGAGGTCAACAACGTTCCGGGTGTGAGCCCGATGCCGTCGCGCTCCAGTTCGCTGAGCACCTCATCGCCGGCGATGCGAATTACGGTAGCCGGGACAATCTGATCATAGCGACAGACGACCTCTGTGTTCTCGATTCCATAGTGCTCAACCCAACGCTCAACGAGCCAATCCGGATGAGCAAAATTCTCAGCAAGCTGCGAAGCCGACCGGCCAGACATCGCCGATAACCGAGAGGCTTTCGCAGCTTCGACGAGTTTGCGCAAAACAGCATTCGTAAATGGCGCTGCCGAGGTCTTGCGGGCGCGCTTCACCAGCTCGACACTCTCGTTAACCGCGGCGCGAGCGGGAATCCGGTCGAGATAAAGCAGCTGATATGTCGCGATGCGTAGGGCCACGCGTACCTCGGCATCCAGCTTCTCCAACCGGTGGAGGGAGTTTGCCGCGATGGCGCTATCAAGCTTCGATCGCCAGCGCAGCACTCCCATCACGATTTCGGTCGTGAGCGCACGGTCCGCAGCGCTAAGTTTCGAGAGTCTTTCGGAGTGCAGAAGCTCGCTGGCATACGCATCCTGCTGCTCGACTCGCAGCAAAATGTCGAACGCAGCAGCACGAGCTGGCGAAACCGGCATGAGCATTACACCGGGGCGCCGAGTAGCTCGTCGCTGCGAGGACGGTATCCGTTCATGAAGTCCTGAGCGCTCATACGCTTCTTGCCCTCGACCTGCAGCTCGCGAACCTCGAGCGTGCTGGCACGGGCGAAGCCCATCAGCAAGCGCTCGCTCTCGACGGCGAAATGTCCTGGCTTAACCAGCGCGACTTCTGGCGCAGGCACGGCAGCATGAAGTTCGATCGTCTTCCCGCGAAACGTCGTGAACGCGCCTGGCCAGGGCTGAAATCCTCGCAGGCGGTTACAGGTTTCCGTGGCGGTGCGCGAGAAGTCGATTATGCCGTCCTCTTTCTTGAGGATGGGCGCAAGACTCGCCTTGGAGTTGTCTTGTGGCTGCGGATGAACGGTTCCGTTCAGCAGTCCGGCGAGCGTGGTAATCATTAGCTCCGCGCCGGTCTTAGCCAGCCGTGGCGTCAGCGTAATGGCCGTATCGTCCGTCCGTATCGGCTCTTCCGCCTGCATCAACATGTCGCCGGTATCGAGTCCGGCATCAATGCGCATGATGGTAACGCCCGTAACGGTTTCGCCGTTGGCAATGGCCCACTGAATGGGCGCAGCACCGCGGTATTTTGGCAGCAGCGACGCATGCAAGTTTATGTTCCCGTACTTGGGCAGATCGATCATCCATTGCGGAACGATGCGGCCGTAGCCAACAACGATGATGGCATCGGGCGCGGCGCTTTCGAGCTGCGCGCGGAATTCGTCGTTGTTCTTGATCGTGTCGGGCTGAACGATCGGAAGGCCAAACCCGAGCGCGCTGCCTTTGACCGGTGAAGCCGCAAGTTCCATGCCGCGGCCGCTAGCGCGGTCGGGCTGGGTTACGACAAGCTTCACCGCAAACCCTCGATCGACCAGGCGTTCGAGGGTGGGCACCGCAAAAACCGGCGTGCCGCAAAAGACGAGGTTCATCTCGGCAGCCTTACCATTCGCCGGCTTTCACCATCTTGCGGATCTTGCGCTTGAGCATGTCGCGCTTCAGCGCACTGATGTGGCTGATGTAGAGCTTTCCGTTGAGGTGATCGGTTTCGTGAAGCAGGGCTCGCGCCAGCAGCTCCTCGCCGGTGACTTCGATCTTCTCACCTTTAAGATTCTGGGCACGGGCGGTGACTTTGCGCGCACGAGTGACCTTTTCCCGAAACTCGGGAATGCTCAGGCATCCTTCATTCGAGGTAATCCGCCCTTCGACGTGAATGATCTCCGGATTCACCAGCACGATCTTGGCGTCGGGATCTTCCTTGAACGTCACGTCGATCACAGCGATTCGCTTGCTGATGCCAATCTGCGGAGCGGCGAGACCGACTCCGTGCGCGGCATACATGCTCTCAAACATGTCATCGGCGAGTTGCCGGAGTTCATCATCGAACTTGGTGATCGTGGCCGACGGCTTCTCCAACACCGGATCGCCGTATTTGACGATGAGGTAGATCATCTAGAAGTTTCGCAGCTGTTGGCAGTAGCCCTCGTAATTTCGTTTCAACTCCAACATCGAGTCACCGCCGAACTTCTCCAGCGCAAGCCGCGCCAACGTGAGCGCAACCATGGCTTCAGCGGCGACACCTGCGGCCGGAACGACACATACATCCGAGCGCTCGTACGCTGCCTTCACGGGCTCGCGAGTCGCAAAATCCACGGATCGCAGCGGACGCCGAAGCGTCGAAATCGGCTTCAGATACCCCCGCACCCGAATATCCTCTCCGTTGGAGACCCCACCTTCGAGTCCGCCGGCATGATTCGATGCGCGCGTGAACCCTGCGAACGAGCTGCCGGAAGAATAGCCAATCTCGTCGTGCACGGTCGATCCCAGCGATGAGGCTGCACTCACCGCGTCGCCTATTTCAACACCCTTGACCGCTTGAAGCGACATAACAGCCGCAGCGAGATGAGTGTCCAGCCGCTCATCCCAATTCGCGTAAGTACCGAGGCCCGGCGGGACATTGTGGGCGACAACTTCGAAGATCCCTCCAACGGAATCGCCGGTTCTGAGCGCCAGGTCCACCTGCTCCTTCATCCTTGCCTCAGAAGCCGGATCGATGCAGCCCAGCAGAATTTCGTCTTTAGCCGCAACCGCCTGAATCGCCTCCCACGTCACCGCAACGTCGAGTCGCGCGCTGCCGACGGCAATGATATGGCTCAGCACCTCTATGCCCAGTTCGCGCAGTAGCAATTTAGCCAGGGCTCCCGCCGCAACCCGCGCCGCCGACTCCCGCGCCGAAGCGCGCTCCAGCACGTATCGCGCTTCGCTGAAGTTGTACTTCACGGCACCCGCGAGATCGGCATGACCGGGACGCGGAGATGCAACGCGCTTGTGCTTGCTTGGATCGCCCTCTTCCACCGGCAAGGCTTCGGTCCAATTCTGCCAATCCTTGTTGGCCAGGAGCATGGCGATCGGCGAGCCGATCGTGTGTCCGTGGCGCACACCGCTCAGAATGTGAGCAATGTCGCGCTCGATCTTCATGCGGCCGCCGCGCCCATAGCCTTGCTGGCGCCGCCAGAGTTCGCGGTTCACGAACTCGATGTTGACCGCCAGCCCGGCAGGCATGCCCGAAAGCAGCGCAACCAGCGCCTCTCCGTGCGACTCACCTGCAGTGGAGAACCGAAGCATAAGGAATTTTCGATTGTAGCTGATGCGAGTATTGCGGACGGCGTGTGTATGGATTCGGTGTGTTATTCGACGACGATCGGCTCGTCGACCAGGGCTTTATCTTCCTCGGTGGCCCCAGTCAACGCGAACGAGTTAGTCTGCTCGGCGCGCCCGTGCTCCACGCTGGTGATGACGTAGGAGCACCCGATCCAGTGCGCCTCCTGGAAGTCGGTCGGTGACCAGCGCGCCGGGTGGTCGGGATGGGAGTGATAGAAGCCGACGATGTCCAGGTCGCGCTCTCGCGCCTCCCGCTGCACCCGGACCAGCTCGCGCGGATCGATGTTGTAGCGGTTCTGGGGAGAGTCGATGCGTGTATTGCCGCAGCGTACCGTCGCCCGCACTTCACGCCAGTCGTCACCTATGACTCCCAGTAATACCCCGCAGCACTCGTGCGGGTATGTTTCCTCCCCGTGGCGGCGAATCTCGTCGTAGTCAGCTGGCCGTAACTTCAACATTTGATTCACCTAAGCATCGGCATGAGTGCGCTGTTTGGATAGCTTCACGGAATGGGAGAAGCACCGGGTCAGCGTACACTGTGGGATACTCGAGCTAGTCGCGCAGCGACGGCGACGGGTCTACAGCCAGTGGCGCAAGCCGCTGGAACTCGTCCGCAAAGATTCTTCCGGGCGGTATGGCGGCCAACTCTGTCACCCAGCTTATTACGCCGTTAGATTTCGTAGTCCGTCTGCGCGCCCTCATCCCAAAACCGCTCGCTGAGGTACTTATCGGCGCCGTCAGCGAAGATGCACACCACCAATGGGTGCTCGATTTCGGCTTCCTCAGCGACCCGTAGCGCCCCCACCAACGACGCGGCGGACGAAGTTCCGACGAGCAAACCCTCCTCCCGCGCCAACCGTCGCGCCATGGCATAGCAGTCTTCAGTTCGAATCTCCAGATTACGATCAGCCATGCTCGGGTCGTAAATCTTCGGCACGATTGAAGTCGGCATATGTTTCGCGCCTTCAATGCCGTGGAATGGTGAGTCCGGCTGCAGCGAGATGCACTGGATCTTCGGGTTCAGCTCCTTCAGGCGACGCGTCGTGCCCATGAACGTACCCGACGTTCCGAGCACTGTCACAAAATGCGTGATGCGCCCGCGGCTCTGCTCCCAGATTTCATTCGCCGTGCCGCAATAGTGGGCTTGCCAGTTGGCGTCATTCGAGTACTGGTCGGCGTAATAGTACTTGTCGGGATGCCGGGCGATGATCTCCTGCGCCTTGCGCATCGCCCCATCGGAGCCTTCACCCGGCTCGGTGTAAATGATCTCCGCGCCGTACGCCTTGAGAATGCGCTTGCGTTCGACCGAGACGTTGGCGGGAACGCACAACGTCACGGCGAACCCTGAGGCGGCGCCCAGCATGGCATATGCGATGCCCGTGTTACCACTGGTCGAATCCAGCAACCGCTTGCCGCCTGTGATCTTGCCGCTGCGGAAAGCTTCCTGCACGATGCTGACGGCGGCCCGGTCTTTTACGGAGCCGCCCGGATTCGTCCATTCAGCCTTACCGTAGACCTCCGCATGCGGCACATCGTGGCAAACGCGCTCCAGCCGCAAAAGCGGCGTGTTGCCAATGCGTTCCATGATCGAGAGGCCGATTTTTGACAGCGCGCCCGAGGAGTTCATCGTACTTTCATCTCTGAGTATGCATAAGTCTATTGCCCGCTAGGGGATGAAAGAGAAGACGTCTTAGCGTTGCCGCAGTCCGAGTCAAATAGAGACGGCGACACCTCTCTCGCCAGGGGCGCGAGCCCCTCGAACCTGCCCATCGACTCCCGCTGGCCGCGTCCCCGCCCAGCTGATCCCCTGTTTTTCGACAGAGCAGGTTGCCGATTCACCTTGCTCTGTGCGACAGTTGTGCTTTCCCAGCCGATCGGCGAGAAGCTTTTGTGACTTATCCACATGGTGTCGCATCTCGCAAAAAGGTGCGTCTTAATACTGTAACGAATTCGATGCGAAGGCGGGACATACGATTCCCGCATGAGGCGGCCCCGAACGGCCGAAATTGGAACGAATGGCAAAAGCACTAAAACCAAGAAGTTTTGATGACGCGGTAAATTGGTTCCGCAATCATGGATTTGATGTAATGGACGCCCCCGGCACCGGTGGCCGAATCTTCCTCAAGAAGTACAACGCTTCGGCTGCCATCGAGCGTGGGCCCGACGGCGGAGTGAAAATTTTCGCTTATCCGGGCTACCTCGTGGGCGGGGAGATCTCAAAGCTGGTCGATAAGGGATACCAGAAAACCTTGAGGACGACGAAGGCCGAGATCGCCGCTACCGCCGACCATTTGAAGGCGCTGCATCAGTTCGCCGAGGAACTAAAAGAGGGTTCTGGCGGCATCAGCCTCTATAACGAGTCGCTGGGCACGGTCAGTGACGAGTACAAATACGACCGCATTCGCAACCGGGATTTGTCCGAGAGCGAGCGCCCCAAGCGCCCGTGGCAAAAGTCGCAGTCGAGCAAGCACCCGGCGTAGTTTTGTATCAGGGCACGACTTTCAGTTGTGCCCTACACGTCGCGACAAAGACGGGCTTTCAGCCCCTGAAGCCCTTAAGCGCGCTTATTCTTGTCAGCCACTCACCACTAACCAACGAGTTGTCATCGGAGCGAGGACGGCGCGAACAATCGCCGTCCGAGTCGAGGATCTGCGGGTGAGCTTGGGTGGAAGCACCACGCTGCAGCGTGCTGAGTACGACGCGCTCCCGCTTCGCGGGCTTAGCCCTGGCGCCCTCCTGCTGCGTTAGAATTCATCCCGCACAACATGCATACTTCGCCGGAGGCACCATGAAAAGATCTGGACAGCTAATCGCGGCGCTATGCTTTGCCCTCATTCCCCTTGCGACCGGTTTTGGCCAATCACGCTCGGCAGAAGATCGGGAAGCTCGAATCCAGGCGATTTTGCAATCCCAAGTCGACGCCTGGAACAGGCACGACCTCGAAGCCTTCATGGCGGGATATTGGAACTCGCCCACTCTGACATTCTTTTCTGGCGCCAGTGAAACCGAAGGCTGGCAGGCGACGCTCGAGCGCTATCGTAAGAACTATCAGTCGGCAAATGCTGAAATGGGCAAGCTGGAGTTCTCCGACCTCCAGATCGAGATGCTCGGAGCGCAGAGCGCATTTGTTCGTGGGAAGTTTCATCTCACACTCGCCGAGGGCAAACAACCGCACGGTTTGTTTACGCTGATCTTCCGTGAGTTTCCGGAAGGCTGGCGGATCGTCCACGACCATTCGAGCGGCGAATGAGCAGGTTTTGCAAGGGCACGGCTTCAGCCGTGCCGTAAACGCATAGGAAATGTTGGGCTTCGGCCCCTGAGGGAACTTGATTTCGGTTTGTCATCGCATGCGACGGATGCTAGGCAGATTTAGCTATTGCTCGCCAGTCACTCAGGTGTAACATTAAAGTGTCCTGACCGGTTATCACATGACCGTGTGATGAGGAACAAACAGGCGGTATCCGCGGACGCGGAGCTGCACTGGAGGCGAACGTGAGTATCACCACCGGCGACTTTCGCTCGAAAGTCACCTCGTCTACTCTTTTCGAAAAGAAACAGAATCACGAACCCATTACCTGTCTCACCGCATACGACTATGCCGACGCTCGTTTGGTCGATGAGGCTGGCGTCGACATGATCTTGGTGGGTGATTCGCTGGGCATGGTCATGCTCGGCTACGAAAACACCCTGCCCGTGACCGTAGACGAGATGCTGCATCACACCCGCGCCGTCCGCCGCGGAGTGAAGCGCGCATTCCTCATCGCCGACATGCCCTTCGCGTCCTATCACGTTAGCGGCAAGGACGCGATCCGCAACGCAGCGCGTTTCATCAAGGCCGGAGCCGAGGCCGTCAAGATTGAAGGCGGCGAGAAGCGGGCGCACTTGGTCGAACGCCTGGTCGACGCGGAAATTCCGGTGGTCGGCCACATCGGTCTGACGCCTCAGTCGCTGCACGCCATGGGTGGCTACAAAGTGCAGGGCAAGACGCTGAAGGCCGTCGAGCAGTTGATGCACGATGCCCTCGCGCTCGAGCGGTGCGGGTCGTGCTGCGTCGTGCTGGAAGGCATTCCGCGGGAGGTGGCGGCATTGATCACGCAGGAAATCGAGATTCCGACCATTGGCATCGGCGCCGGGCCCGAATGCGACGGACAAGTACTGGTGTTTCACGATGTGCTGGGACTTACTTTTGCTCCGCCGGCAAAATTCGTGCGGCGCTACGCCGATCTTGACTCGATCATCTCCAAAGCAGTGCGTGCCTATGCCGATGACGTCAAAGCGCGCGCCTATCCGTCCGATGCGGAGTCGTACCATCTACCCAAAGACACGCTCTCGGCACTCGAGGCCATTGCCGAGCGCAAGCGCGCCTGACAGTCTAGCAGCATGCAGACTGGTTCGTGGAAGCGTTTGACGCCGGAGCAATATAAGAGCTGCTGTATGCCCGCCTGCACATTCGTAGTGCGGCGCGAACGGGGCATCCACCCAGCGCCGGCCTTGCACCTGGTGGGTTATTTCAGCGCTGTGTTCGAGCAAGCTTTTCTTCACTTTGGTTGGGCTTTGCAGGCTGCGGAAAAAGTCGATTTCGCACAGCCTCGTATCAAGGCACGACTTCAGTCGTGCCGTAGGGGTCCTTTCTTGTCATCACCAGGGGGCTTCAGCCCCCGAGGGATCTGCTTTTCTGACTTTTGCCGCAGCCTCTTGGGTGGTGCCGTTAAGCGGCCTATTTCGACGCTGGCGTTCTTGCTGGGACTGGTCGCTACCGCCGCCGCCCAGACTCCCACCAAGCCTGCTGCCAAGACTCAGCCGCTCAAGGAATACTGTCACCCCGACTACGGCTTTTGCTTCAAGTATCCCTCATCGTGGGTCTCTCTCGGCCCAATCTTCGACGGCAACGGCATCGTGATCGCACCGCCACAGAGGCAAGACCGCGCGCTATGGGACGAGGTCACGGTGGCACTGATGATTCCGCCTCCCGAAGGCGACGAGGACCCGGTGAGCATCGATCAGGCGATCGACAAGGCTATCTCGAGCGTGCGAGCGACCGGGCAGAACTTTGACACCGTGGAGCGCCAGCAACGGAGCGTAGACGGCAATCCGGCGCAGGGGGTGAAACTCCACTACGTGGACCAGGCGAGCGGCCGAGAGTGGATTGAAGAGCTGGTCTTCGTGCAAGGGCCCGATTCGGAGATTTACTCCGCCGGTTTGAAGTGCGCGCCGGAGTCACTGGCGCGTATGGAGCCGCTCTTCTCGCGAATTGTCGATAGCTGGAAGTTGCCGGAACCCGAGCCTGCGCCTGGCACAGCAGACGATGCTGCGCCTCCCGACAAGAAAAGCCAACCGCCCAGGAACGCAACCCCAAGAGTGCCGCCAAAACCAAATCCATAATCTCGAGACAGGACCTTTGCAACAGATCGAAACTATCGCTGCGATGAAATCTGCCTGCCGCGCAGCTACGCGAGCCGGCAAGCTGGTGGGGCTGGTTCCCACCATGGGCGCATTACACGAGGGTCACCTGTCGCTGGTGCGTGCCTCGAAGTCGCAGTGCGATGTGACCGCTGTATCGATCTTTGTGAACCCCCTGCAATTCGGGCCGACCGAGGACCTGGACAAGTACCCCCGCACCCTCGAGCGAGATAAGGCTGTGCTAAGCGAGCTTGGCGTCGACTTCGTCTTCGTTCCCCAAATCTCTGAGATGTATCGGCCGGGCGCGAAAACCTACGTCGACGTCAGCGACCTAAGCAGCAAGCTCGACGGCGGCTCTCGTCCCCGGCACTTCCGCGGCGTTTCGACCGTAGTGTGCAAGCTCTTCGAGATCGTCCGTCCCGACCGCGCATTCTTCGGCCAAAAAGACGCCGCGCAAGTCGCGCTCTTGCGCAAAATGGTCCGCGATCTCGATATGGATGTTGAGATCGTCGTCTGCCCGATCGTACGCGAGCGCGATGGCTTAGCGATGAGCTCTCGCAATGCCTATCTCAGTCTTGAGCAACGCAAGCAGGCACTGGTACTAAGCCGATCGCTGCAGCACGTCAAGGCCGCAGTAGATGGAGGAGAGAGCGATGCGAAGAAGTTGGCTGAAATCGGCAGGCAGGCGATCGCTTCCGAGCCCGCGGCCAAGCTCGACTATTTCGCGATCGTCGATCCTGACACGCTCGATCCGGTCGACAAAGTATCGAAGGGTACGCTGATTGCCGTCGCGGCATGGGTCGGAACGACGCGGCTGATCGATAACCTGTTGCTGTAACAGCAGGACCTTAGCCACGGATGAACACGGATCTTGTTTTTTCTTCAAATTCGGATCCACGGTTACGTTTTAAAATCCGTGCTATCCGTGTAAATCCGTGGTTGACTTTGCTTTTGACTCCATCCCGATATCCACACGCCGCCCAGCAGTAGCACGATGGGAAAACACTCCAGCGTGTATCGCGGCTCGGGATTTTCCATCGTCCCGAGAAACGCGGAGCGCAGCACGACAAACAGCAGCATCATTCCGAGATACAAGGGCCGCGGGCCGCGGATTAATCCCATTACCGCAGCCAATAAGAACAGCAGGTTGAGCACACCCCACAGCGTCGCGAGAATGCAGTCCTGCGTGTCGTCAGCGTATTCCCACCACCGCGAGTCAAGCGGAAGCATCTCGGTGCGCGGCCGTACCCACATGTCGGCGATACGCAATAAAGGTAGCCAGACGTAATACCGAATCGGATCTCGCCGGATGCGCGAGCGCGCCAATTGGTCGAACCGCGCATTCAACTCCGGTCCGACAACGTGCGACTTGCTGTAATCGGCAAAGATGGCCTGGGTCTGCTGCTGCTCCTGCTCATTATCGATTGCCCGCGCAGGCAAATTGTTGAGATCAACATCGCTCCCCGGAACCTGCCAGTAGACCTCCTCCGTCGACACGTAGTCGACAATCCAGGTGCGCATCCAGCGGTCGAAGCCACTGGGGACAAACTCATCCGGATCGCTGGCATACCGGGGCGCCAGCGGCTCAAACCGATGAAATTGCCGCCAATTGCGCATCGTCCAAGGTACCAGCGGAGCGATCGAAATCACCAACACGAGGAATCCCGCCCAGAAGAGTTGTCTCCTTTGCTGTTCGGTCCGTACCAACCGCCACAGCAGATACAAGCCAATGGCCGCCAGAAGAATTCCACCGTCGGGGCGTAACTGAATTCCCGCCGAAATCGCTACGGCGCAGCAGACCCAGGACTTCAACGATGGCGAGCCTTCCTCGATGTGCATGAACCCGGCAACTGCCGCATCGAGCGCCACCGCGGTGAAGAAGATGCTGAGGGTCTCCGCCAGCGGAGCCACGGTGTAGTTAGCGGTGAAGGGACATACCGCCGCCAGCGCGAACGCCCACAGCGCGGCTCGGGCCGATACCGTGCGTCGCGCCAGGTCCGCGATCACGAAACATCCCGCCACATCGATCACGATCTGCGCCAGCAGGACTGCGTGATAGTGCTCGCGCCCGAACAACTTGAAACACAGCACGAGAAACGCCGGGTAGCCAGGCAGCCGAATCCATGTCGGCTCGACGCCCTCGGCGTGCGTGAGCCCGTAGATGCCGTAATCAAGCCAGTTCTTGGCAATGTCGCCGTAAATCAGCGAATCGCCCGTAACGTGAGGAAAGAGAAAGTAGAACGCCAGCCGAAGTGTGAGAGCCGCTAGGCCACACAGGACGAACCACATGCGGTGCCCCAGCAAAATCCGCCAGAAGGGCATTGGCTCGGTTGTAACCCCCGGACTGCGCTCAACTTCCCACACGTGGCGACTATAACATTCGCATATTGTTCACCTGCGGGCTCAGAAAGCCCGCATCCAATGACTCCGAGTCTTTGTCGTCACATTCGGGTTACTACTAGCGAAGAGCAAGGACCACGTACGCGCTGATCCCGCCCGGTTGCCCTGACTCCTACATATCGCTACGATTGAGTTTGTTCGCGCAGAATGCCGTACCCGAAACCCATATTTTTCG
>Ga0306921_10001245_pt1 | contig 24452 bp, 22 predicted proteins | sample sta12Cox44000080_FD_203760 | JGI IMG/M metagenome (GOLD analysis project Ga0306921, IMG submission 203760) | Lab enrichment of tropical soil microbial communities from Luquillo Experimental Forest, Puerto Rico - statoxic.12C.oxic.44.000.080 (v2)... | ecosystem: Environmental > Terrestrial >...
CCATTTTCCCAATCTCGCGCTCGCCATGGCTTTCCAGAGCTGGGAATCGTAGTTGGTTCCGATCGCAGGATTGGCGAGGTCTTTCAATCCCCGCTCCGGGCGTCCCATCAGGATGCTGGCAACCGCATGCACGATCACGGCGGCCGTGTCTTCCGAGCCGGGCTTGGCTTCGGCGAGCGCGAGTTCGAGAACGGCGGCTGCTTCGAAAAACATGGCCCGCGACATGTAGAAGCGGGCCAGGTCGACGCGGGCGCGGGTGCGTTGCTCGGGGGCGGCGACACCTGCGGCGTCAATGAGCGCGTCCTCTCGCTCGAGGAAGTTTCCGTCCCGATTCCGGCGCCACTCGCCAAGGTCGAAAATCGGCCGCACCGCCGTCGGTGCACGCTCGGCGCCGGTATCGGCCGGCGACAGCGTGAGCCCGCCGGGTTTACCCAGGATGATCTTGTCGGATGCGACGTCGGCGGCGACATCGTCGGAGTTCGGATGAATCGCAATCCCGTGGATCGATTCCAGCAGCGACAGCTCGACAAAATCCTGCCGCTTGATGAGGCCGTGCGCCGGGGGCATCGCGGTGACAACCAACAGCGTGTCGCCGGCATCCGGGTCGACGAATCGGTGAAGCTGGCCGGCCTTGGGCAGCGGCACGGTCACGCTTGCGAGCGAAGGCTCGGCGATATTTCGGATCGCTGCGATTGGCTGCGTCGGCGTCTGAACCACGTCGGCGAAGGTCAGCGTCCAGTTCATGCCGCCCGGCACATCCTCGCCGACGAGCGCGGGCAATTGCGGCCGATTGAGACGGATGCGGATCGCCTGCCCCTTTTCCAGCGGCAGGATACCGACATCAGCGATAACGGCCCCGATCTGGGAGCGGATCGGCTCGACGTTGACCGGCCTGGTCGAATCAAACAGTAGCCACAGCGTATCGGCGCGGCGAAACAAGGCTGCGGGCGTTGCAGAGGGAAATGAAAACGTCAGATGCAACCCATCGCTGTCGCGGCTGGCGCCGAGCGCTGAATTGCCGACGGCGGACTTCGCTTCCGCGGGCGCAGCAGGCGCGGCTTTGGGCGGAGGCTCGGCTGCGACGGCGGGAACCTGCATCGGCGCGGCCGGCATTTGCGCTTCCTGCGGTACTGGCATTTTCGGCGGTGGCGCGGAATTGGCCTCGGAGCCGGCTTTCCGGGCGGGCATCTCCGGCGCCGGCGGCGCGGCCTCGTGCACCTGGCTTGGCACCTCTGCCGCCGCGGGAACCTTTTCGGAGGCGGCGGGGTCGGTTACGGCCGGCGCGGCTGGCATGGCCGGCATCGCGGTCGCGGGCATGGCGGGACCTCGCGTCTCGGCAGCCCTGATCGAGGCGTGCAAGGCATCGGATACCGACGGCAGCCCGGCGGCCTTTTCGGTCTGCTGGAAAGCGACGTCGACGACATAGTTCTTGTCCTCGCGGAAGGAATGCACATCGACATCGCCCACGAGTGCGATTTCCAACGTCGAGGTTTCGCTATCGCTTTTCTGGCTGATCGAGGTGACATTTGGCGGCGCGGCCAGCTTGGCATCCGCGAGGTCGAACACCAGCACCTTGCTGAACAACAGCCTGAGTTTCTGTTCGTTTAGCACCGAAGAAATGCCGACACCCTCGGGCAGTTCAAATACAAAGCGCACGAAAGTCGGCTGAACCGAAGCGTGGACATTGATCGGCGGGCGCTTCTTGGCTTCCGACAACGCCCGCTGTTGACGCAGTTCGCGTTCGGCGACCCTTGCCCGTTCGGCCAGTTCACGAACGACATCCTGCGGAAGCGCAGGCGGTGGACCTTTCCAGGAGTCGGGCAGGAAATCGACGAACAACCGTTCGCCGGCGGTCATGGTGTTGATGGTCACCCTGCGCGTCAATGACAGGCGGATCGCCATGCCGTCGGGATCGCGCCGCGCCGACCCGACAAAGTCGGGCACCGCGTCGGAAAGCCTGTCGATCGAGAGGTCCACCGGACGCTCGAACCGGATCACGATGATCGATCCGGCCGGCGTCACCTCGGACGCAACATCCTCGGAAAATTTCAGAACCAGCCGGGCAAAGCCGCCGCCTGCCGAGAAAGTGGCCTCACCCTTCACCGGCTCGGCGTGGCCGGCGCCGGCAAAGACAAGAAGGACGATACCGGCCAGTGCCGCAGCCAGCCGTGGAGTAAAGCCCTTGCAATGCGGAAGCGCCCGCGGCAAAGCGCGCAATCGCGACCAAAATCCAGCGGCAGGCGTTCGCGCCATTGGGCCTAAGTCTTTCAATTCAAGAACCGAGCCGGCCTTCAATTCCAGAATTCGCAAAACCTGCCGGCGACGTGATGCGAATGTTGGAACGGCCCACCAGGCGCACCGCGCCCGCTCGAATCTAGAATTGGCGGTTTAAGGAGCTGTTAAACATCCCCGCTAATTTGCCTTTTGCGGCGCCAGCATCCTGCCTTCGATCTTCGGCAGGTCCTCCATGGTGGCGGACTTGTCGGTTCCGGCGCGGCGCGCCATTTCGACGGTGAGGCGTTCGGCCGCTTCCGGCGCCATCAACCCGAGAATATCGGCCATCTTGCGCGGCGCGATCTGGGAGGCGATCTCGAACAACACCGGCATTTCCAGCCGGTCGAACACCTTGGCGGCGTCCTTCGGCTTCATGCCCTCGTACATGGTGATGATTCCCTTGAAGCGCGCCGCCTCGGCTTCGTTCTTCTGCGCCGTCGCCGTGCTGATCCGCGACTCGACGGCCTTCAGCTCCTCCACGCGCGCCTCGACGCGCTTTTCGGTGGCCTTCAGAAGGCTCTCGCGAATGTCGATTTCTCGCGCACGCGTTTCGAGCTCCTGTCGACGCGCTTGGAGGCGCTCGAGAATGGCGCGCTCGGAAGGCGAGACGGTTTGAGGCTGCTCGGCACGCATGGGCTCTGCCTTGCCGATCTCAGGCACGGCCATCTTGGCGGCCGCTTCCTCCTTCGGTTTCTCCTTCACCGAGCCCGTGATGTCAGCGGCTTCTATCCTGTTCCTGCCGGGAAAGTTGAAGGTTTCCTGAGCCCAGGACGGTTGGGCCGCATCCGGCCGGTATTCGAACACATAACCGCCGTCGATCACGAGGCCCGCGATCTTGAGCACGGCAAGGCCGAAAATCGCAACCAGGACGACGGGAATGACGCGAATGTCACGAAATGATTTCATGCGGCCAGGCCATTGGACCTTCTGCGATCGCTGAATGCCTGAGCCGCCGCGGCGACCGCCTTGGCGGCCGAGGTCTCCGGCGCGGCCTGCCGCGGCTCCGGCGGCCGCGCCGCGGTCGCGATCCTGGAGAGCCGCCGCACCACACTTTCGCTTTCGGCGAGCTGCTTCTTCAATTGCTCGGACATCTCGTTGGCCAGGTTCAGCCGATTGCCGAGATTCTCGTTCACGTCACGCACCGTAAGCTTGAGGCCGCCGATCGCGCGCTCGGCGATCTCGGTGGCCGTGATCAATTCCGCAATCGTTGCCTTGAGCGAGTGTTCGTCGGCCTTCAACCGCTTCAGGCGCGTATTCAGCAGCATGCAATAGGCAATCGTGAGCACGAGCAGGATCGCCACCAGACTCTCGATCGCAACTCCGAATAAGTGACTCATTGGGCCTCCATCATCTTGGTCTGCTCGTCGGCCTTCTCGAACATCGCGAAGGTGGTGTTGGGCTTGCGGAGCTGCTTGGTGACACGGATGGCCACGCGATCTCCCACCCGACCCATCCGGCCTTCCGTCAGGGTGACGTTGCCGCATCGCACCGCCACCAGCGCATCGGCTCGCATGTCCAGCGGCAGCGTGTCGCCCACCTTGAGCTTCATCAATTCCTTGAGCGGGATGTCGGCTTCGTAAAGAACAGCATCGACGGCGATCTCGGCCTGCGCGACTTCGGTGGCAAAATGGCCTTCCCAGATCGGATCGCGGCCGAACTTCTCGCCCATGAACATCTGCAACAGGACGTTGCGGATCGGTTCGATGGTCGCATAGGGCAATAGCAGTTCGACATTGCCGCCGCGGTCTTCCATGTCGATGCGCAGCCTCACCAGAATGGCGGCGTTGGCGGGCCGGCTGATCGCGGCGAAGCGCGGGTTGGTTTCCAACCGGTCGATGGTGAAGGTAACCGGGGACAACGGCCGGAAGGCCTGTTCGGCATCCGCCATCACCACTTCGACCAGCCGCTTGACGAGGTTGGTTTCGATTGTCGTGTACGGACGGCCCTCGATGCGCAACGAGGTTTGCCCGCGGCGGCCGCCGAGCAGAACGTCGATCATCGAATAGATCAGGCTCGAATCCACCGTCGCCAGGCCGAAATTCTCCCACTCCTCGGCCTTGAACACGCACAGCACCGCCGGCAAGGGAATCGAATTCATATAGTCGCCGAAACGCACCGAAGTGATGCGGTCGAGCGAGACTTCGACGTTGTCGGAGGTGAAATTGCGCAGGCTGGTGGTCATCAGCCGCACCAGGCGGTCGAACACGATTTCGAGCATCGGCAGACGCTCGTAAGAGACCATCGCCGAATCGATGATTGCCCGGATGCCGGAATTGTCGTCGAGATTGACTTCGCCGGCATTGAAGCCGAGCAGATTGTCGATCTCCTCCTGCGACAGAACCCGCTCGCCGCCATTCTTGCCGCTGCCGAAATCGCGGCTGCCGTCTTCGACCATGGCGGCCCATTGCAGCGCCATGGTCTCGGTGAGCTCATTGGCCGCCGCCGATTCGGCAGCCTTGACCGGATCCTCGGAGCCGAGCGACGCTTCCCACTGCGCCGCTATCGCATCCTGATCGACTGGATCGTTGCCCGCCATGATTCTAGATCCGTCCCGTCACTGAACCACGACTTCTTTGAACAGCACGGCGCTGACCTGATACGGCGACAGCACCAGGTTGACGCGCCGCGTCAGTTCCTCCTTCAGGCGAAAAAGGCCGGCCGAGCCGCTCAGATCGCTCGGTCGCAGCTCTCGCAGATAGGTTTGAAAGATGTCGGTAACGCGAGGCAATGAAGGCTTTATCGCCTCGGCCTGTTTCTCTTCCTTGACCTCAAGCACGAGCTTGACCTTGAGAAATTGCACGCGATCACCGGGCAAGCCTGCCAGATTGACGAGCATGTCCGGGACTTCGACGTAGGACGGCGGTTTCGGCGGCGCCATCGCCTCCGCGTGCATGTCTTCGCCGCTGTGCCGCATGAAGAAGAACCAGCCCGCGGCGCCGCCCACGATCACAAGCAGCGCAACTGCAGCGATGATCAGCTTGAGCTTGCCCCTCGGCTTGGGGACTTCGGCTTCCGCGGCACCATCTGCTTGTTCGTTGTCTGCCATCGCCCGCCCGTTTGCGATCTTTCAAGGGATTTCGACGCCGGTAGGCGGCCCGATGACGCGATACAAATGCCGCCGGCGCTCTCCATCGAGACGCTAAGGTAGCAATGGTTAATGGAATCTTTCTTTTGCCCCGCAACTAGGAAAAAGTTGCCGGGCAAACATGGTCAACAAGACCTTATTGCCGCCCGCGCCGACTCCCTTCCACACCTCTAAATCATTGAAAGAGAATCGCTTTCCAAACTGGCACGGCTTTCGCTGTGTGTTCGGTGAACCGCGGCTTGGGAGAGCCTCGCGGTTTAAGGGATCCACGAAGTCAAGCCTGGGAGGGCAAGGGCTCGCGGATCGTTCAGGGGAGAACGAGCGATGGAGAATGCGCTTCTCGTCGGACTTTCGCGGCAGACGGCGCTCGAGCGGCAGCTGAGCATCATTGCCAACAATATCGCGAACGTAAATACCGCAGGCTACAAGACCGACAACACGCTGTTTGAGGAATTTCTCAATACGCCGGCGCACGAGGATAACTTCGTCGGCCTCGATCGCCGCGTCAGCTACGTCCAGGATCGCGGCACCTTTCACGATTTCTCGCAAGGCCCGCCCGAGGAGACCAAAAATCCCCTCGACGTTACCATCGACGGCTCCGCCTTCCTGGTGGTGCAGACGCCGGGCGGCGAACGTTACACCCGTGACGGCGGCCTGCACCTGAACAACCAGGGCCAGCTCGTGACCGTCTCGGGCAACCCGGTGCTCGGCACCGGCGGTCCGATCACTTTCCAGCCGACCGATCACGACATCAACATCACGCCCGACGGCACCATCACGGCGGTGGCGGGCAACGGCAGGACGGATTCGATCCGGGGCAAGTTGCGCCTCGTCAGCTTCGCCAACCCGCAAAGTCTCCAGAAAGAGGGTTTCAACCTCTTCACCGCCGACCAGGGCGCGGCGCAGGCCGATACCAAGTCGGTGGTGCGCCAGGGCTTCATCGAAAAGTCCAACGTCAACGCGGTCGCCGAAATGGGCCGCATGCTCGACGTCGCGCGCGCCTACACGTCGATCTCGAATCTGCTGCAGCAACAGAACGATTTGCAGAAGAATGCCATTCAGCAACTCGCCGACGTTCCGGCTTAAGCGGTGATTCAGGAGACCATCCATGCAAGCTCTTCATACTGCTGCGACCGGAATGGCGGCCCAGGAACTCAACGTTCAGGTCATCTCCAACAACATCGCCAACCTTCGCACCACCGGCTTCAAGAGGCAGACCGCAGCCTTTCAGGATTTGATCTATGAGCACATCCGAAGGGTGGGCGCGCAGGCCTCCGATCAGGGCACCATTCTTCCTGTCGGCATCGACATCGGCGGCGGCGTGAAGACCGTCGGCACGCCGCGGCAGATGACGCAGGGAACGCTTTCGCAGACCGGCAACGATCTCGACCTCGCGATCACAGGCGAAGGCTTCTTCAAGATCCAGATGCCCGACGGCACCTTCCAGTACACCAGGGACGGCACGTTCCAGATGGACAACACCGGGCGGGTCGTGAACGCCCAGGGAAATCCGGTACAGCCGACGATCACGGTACCGCAAAATGCTTCGGGCCTGACCGTCAACCAGCAAGGCCAGGTCTCGGTAACCCTGCCCGGCGCCGCTAACACTTCCACCGTGATCGGGCAGATCGGGCTGACGCGTTTCATCAACAAAGGCGGCCTGCAGCCGGTCGGGAATAACCTTTTCATCGACACGCCCTCGTCCGGTCCGCCGCAGGATGGTCTGGCCACCGCCGAAGGTTTCGGCACCATCAACCAGGGCAGCCTCGAGCAGGCCAATGTCGATGTCGTCTCCGAGATGTCCGACCTGATCGCCGCCCAGCGTGCCTATGAAATGAACGCGAAGGTGATCACCGCCGCCGACCAGATGCTGCAATCGACCACCGCGCTGTTCCGTTGAGGGAGGTGATGATGACCGCACGTTCGCTTCTCCTCGCCGCCGCCCTGCTCCTCGCCCTTCCGGCGACGGGGCTGGCGCAGGCACGGGAGGAAACCATTGCGGTTCCGGTGCTTCGCGCCAATGTCACGGTGGAAAGCGAAATCGTGCGGGTCGGCGACATCGTCGAGAACGCCGGCACGGCAGCTCAGATCGCCATTTATCGCGCGCCGGATCTCGGCACCACCGGCTCGCTGCCGACCGCACAGGTGATCGCGGCGCTGCAAGCGCACAAGGTCATCGGCGTCGATACCAGGGACATCAAGGCGGTTTCGGTCACGCGACTGGCGCGCACGATCGAGGGCAAGGAAATCGAATCCCGCGTCGCGCGGGCGCTGGAACACCGCAAGGGGCTCGGCGACGCCGCCAATCTCAACCTGACCTTCGACCGCGAGGTTCAGGATCTGAGGCTGGAGGCCTCGAGCAGCGGCGCCATGCAAGCAGCCTCGGTGCGCTATGACCCGCGCAACGGCCGCTTCGATATCACCTTCGAGATCGAAAGCGAGGTCTCGGCCACGCGAACGCGGTTGCGCTTCACCGGGGTTGCGATTGAAACCGCTGAAGTCGCCGTGTTGACGCGCAATGTCGAGCGCAGCGAGATCCTGAAGTCCGCCGACGTCGTCATCGAGCGGCGCCCGAAAGCCGAAATCGTCGGCGACGCGGCGACCCGCGGTCAGGCCGTGGGCATGCAGATGCGAAAGCAACTACGTGCCGGACAGGTGCTCAAACTTGCCGATCTCGGCAAGCCGGATCTGGTGCAGCGCGACGACGGCGTCACGCTGATCTATGAGACCACTGGCCTTTATCTCACCATGCGCGGCAAGGCGCTAGACGGCGGCGCCGAGGGCGACACGGTCAGCGTTCTCAACCTGCAATCCAAACGCACGGTGTCCGGTGTCGTCATCGGCCGCGGACAGGTCGCCATTGCAGTCGCCGCGCCGCGGCTTGCCGCCGGCACGGAGGCAACATCCACCCTTGGGGCAACCGAAACCGCTGCGCCGGTTTCGGTCGCCGCCACCAGCAACACGCAGACCTCTCTAAAAGCCGAGTAAACGTACATGTTGACAGCCAGTATCAATCGTATCGCCCTCACCGGCACCTTGCTGACCATCGTCAGCATCGCAGGCGGATGTTCTGCGATCGACCGACTTTCGCAGATCGGCGAGCAGCCAAAACTCTCGGAAATCGACAATCCGACGGCAAGGCCGGGTTACAAGCCGGTGCAGATGCCGATGCCAAAGCCGGAAGCGGTTTCCTATAACGCCAATTCGCTGTGGCGAAACGGCTCGCGATCGTTCTTCAAGGATCAGCGCGCCCATCAGATCGGCGACCTGCTGACCGTCACGGTCAACATCACCGATCAGGCCAACTTCGCCAACGAGTCCCAGCGCAGCCGCAAGACCACCGACGATTCGGGCATCACCGCCTTTCTCGGCAGCAGCCTGCTCTCCCCAAGCAGCCTCCTGCCGGGCCGCTTCCTGACCGCGGATTCCAATTCCTCCTATGACGGCAAGGGCTCGATCGTCCGCCAGGAAACGCTGCAAACCAACGTCGCCGCGGTCGTCACCCAGTTGCTGCCGAACGGCAATCTCGTGGTCGAAGGCAAGCAGGAGATTCGGGTCAATTATGAAAAGCGCGAGCTGATCGTCGCGGGCATCGTGCGACCAGAGGACATCCAGAGCGACAACACCATTGATTCGAGCAAGATCGCCCAGGCCCGCATCGCCTATGGCGGCCACGGCCAGATCACCGACGTGCAGCAGCCGCGATACGGCAGCCAGGTCATGGACGTGCTGCTGCCGTTCTAGTGGTCCGATTCTAACATTCGCTTCCCTTCTCAACGGCCACTTTTGCGAATGTTAGAATCAAAGGACCACCAGCAAATATAAGATTCTAGTGGAGTTTAGGATTTGACATTCGCTTAATGAACTTGCGGCCGGGTGGGCAGCGAATGTCAAATCCACTCCACTAGGGCATCATCCGGAAGATGTCCGGATAAAACGAGCTCCCACATCGCACCGCGAACCTAGGCGCGGTGAGATGTCCTGCGCGGCCTTCGTCAGCTCCCCTGGCGAAGGCCGCAAACTTTTGAAAACGCGATTTGCCGGCAAGGACAGAAAGCGTCTGTTATATGTGGCCGCATCGCAAAAGAGGATGGAAAGCCGTGTCGAAGGAGCATCGCAGTGATGGGCCAGCCTCGGGAGAGCCGGCGGATCGCGACCTCCAGGAGGAGCCGCGACCGGTTTCGAATCGAATGTTAGCGATCTTCTTCGCGGCGCTCGCCGCAGCGCTCGTGCTCGGTTATCTCTTCCTCAACAAGCTCGCAGATATTTCGCGCGAGGAAGACTGCATGCTGTCGCGCGCCAAAAATTGCGCGGCCACCGAATTGCCGTCCAACCGATAATTCCAGAAACTTCGTCAGCTCTCCTCGGATGACTTGGAACGACTTGCCGAGCGATCGCCGCCCGGCGCGGCGAGACGGCCGAGCGTGGCGACTTCCCGCATCCACTGCTTGCTGGGCTTTGCCGGATAGCCGCCCCAGATTTCACCCGGCGGGACGTCGTGCATGATGCCCGAGCGGGCCGCCACCTTCGCGCCGCGCCCGATCGTGACATGCGGCGCGAGGCCAACCGAGCCGCCGAGAGCGGCGAAATCCTCGAGCGTCACGCTGCCGCTCAGTCCCGACTGCGCCACCACGATGCAATGCCGCCCGATCACGACGTTGTGGCCGATCTGGCACGAATTGTCGATCTTGCTCGACTCTCCGATCACGGTGTCGCGGATGCCGCCGCGATCGATGGTGGTGCCGGCGCCGATCTCGACATCATTCTGAATGATCACACGGCCGGTCTGCGGGATTTTCTGCTGGGCCGCGTCGGTCGTGTAACCGAAACCGTCCTGCCCGATGCGACAGCCCGGATGTATCACGACGCGATCGCCGATCAGCGAATGCACGATGGAGCAGCCGGCGCCGATTGCGCAATCGCGGCCGATCGTGACGTCGGGCCCGATCACGGCGGTCGCACCGATAATGCTGCCGGCGCCGATTTCGGCACGTGGGCCGATCACGGCTCCCGGGTCAACCGTGACATCGCTCTCCAGGCGCGCGGTCGGATGGACAGTCGCGCCTTCGAAAATGCCGCTGGTCTCGAACAGCGAGCCCGGCCGCAGGGACTGCGGATAAAGTTTTCGGTGCACGGCGACGAACGCCCGATAGGGTTCGTCGGTAGCTAAGACGATGAGGCCCGGCGGAGCCTTGCTCCGGAGACGCCGTGGCATCAGGCAGGCGCCGGCATGTGTGGTTGCCAGAGAGGGAAGATATTTGTTGCTCTCGATGAAAGTGAGATCGTGCGGTCCGGCCAGGTCCATCGGCGCCACATCCCTGATCAGATGCGAAAGCCGATTGGGGTCGGAGGATTCAGCTCCCGTCAAAGAAACGATTTCGGCTACCGTCAAGCCCGGCGGGCGATCAAAGAAGCGGCGGTTCCCCATTTCCCCATCCCAAAATTCTTCAGAAATCCTTGATTGCAAAGAGTCGCCGTCGATGCAAGCTGCCGAAACCTGGTAGCTGCCCTTAGATGGCTTGCTGGGGTGGCCGCGGACGGGTTTGGTCCATCGAGTGACACCCGGCCGCCTTCGCGCGCGCTGTGAAAGCGCTCGATCATGTAAATTGTGGGTCGGAAGACCTCACAAACAGTCGAGGTCTGCTTTCTGGGGCAAAGTGGAAATGCGCTAAAGGCACAGAATGTCGCCCTTTGCTCATCTGTGACATCCCTTCGAGTATGCCGGTTTGAGCTGCTACGACGCGATGCCTTGGGGAAGAGCGTCGTCCCAGGTCTCAGCCGGCGTAGCCCGGAGGCGGCACAAACCCGCCGAACTCCCGCTCGATCAGCTCAGCAAAAGCGATGGTTGTGCGGTCCTCCAGGTAAGGCCCGATGATCTGGACTCCGATCGGCAGTCCAGTTTCGGAACGATCGATCGGTATCGCTGTGGCGGGAAGACCCGGCGTCGTGGCAATTCCCGGCCAGACCAACTGATCCAAATATGGATACTCCTTACCATCGACCTCGATGCGTCGTACCGAATATGGCATCCTGTGGTCGTGGGGAAAGGCTGCAGTCGGCATCGGCGGACAGAGTACGACATCCCACTCCCGAAAAAACTCGCTCCATCGCTGCTGCAGGCCGACCCGTGCTCTATCTGTTGCAATCCAATCGCGGTGACTCAAGACCGCGCCGCGACTCCGCTCGGCCACAAGGCTATTGTCGTCTGGGTTGAGCGCTTCGGCCGCGACTTGTGCTTGCTTGTATTGATCCGGTGGCCAATTTGCGGAGAACGCCGGCAGCAACAGACGCATGTATTGCCGCGCTGATCCGGCGAGGTCTGGAAGAAGCGGGCTGTCGTGCCCTACCTTGACACCCACTTTGACGAGTCGTTGCGACAAGCGATCGAGTGCGACTCGCACAGCGGCCGCGGTTGGCAATAGCGGATGCGCGTCGATGACCAATACGCGAAAGTTCTTGAGCTCACTATGCCGAGTCTCGGGCAATGCCAAACGGTACGCGATGCCAGCACGCGCTTCGTCTGGGCCAGCGAGGACGTCGATCCCTAATGCGAGGTCAGCCGCGCTCCTCGCCATAGGTCCGGCGACAGCAAGGTCGCTCTCACGGGGCAAGGATGGGGCACCCGGTGGGCTTTGGCCGCGAAGCGGCACGAGACCAAGCGTCGGCTTGTGAGCGCAGACTCCGCAATAGTGCGCCGGGACGCGTAGGGAGCCACCGATATCCGAGCCAAGTGATAGCGATCCAAAACCGGCCGCAAGCGCTGCAGCAGAGCCACCCGAGGAGCCTCCCGGAGTGCGGCCGGTATCCCAAGGATTGTTGGTCGTTCCGTAAATATCGTTGTAGCTCTGCCAATCCCCCAGAACGAGCGGGACATTGGTCTTGCCGAGGACGACGGCGCCTGCGGCCTTGAGGCGTTTGACCGCGACTGCATCCTCCTTTGGGGTCCAGTCCTTGAACGCTGGTATGCCCCAGGTGGTGGGTAGCCCGGCAACATTGAAGGATTCCTTGACGACCATCGGAATCCCGAGGAGAGAGCGCCGCTCGCCCCGGGAGAGCGCGGTATCGGCATTCTTAGCAGCGTCGCGGGCTCGGTCAAAGTCGCGCACCACGACGGCATTGATCTGCGGATCGAGTGCTTCGATGCGAGAGATTACATGATCGGTCAACTCGACCGCGGACATCTTGCGGCTTTGCAGGGCTTCAACAAGTTCTATGGTGGTGCGATAGTCCCATTCAGATGGAGGAATAGAACCCGCTTGCTGAGCAAGAGCTCTGCCGCTCGATCCATCGTTCCCGATAGCTACAGTAAACGCCGCCGCAGCGGTTTCCTTCAAGAAGTCGCGCCGACTTTGATAGATCATGGCTAAATCTCCATCGGATTCGGGCTAACTGCTCGCGTCGCTTCATGTCCGTTGAGCTGCATGGACAGTCTCGATTTGTGGCGGCGGCAGTTGTCGATGTTAGTTGGCCACCTCACACTCCAAATTACCACACTCACGATTGCAGCAATGGGATTTTCGCGCCAAGGTGACATCAAGCCAAGCGCGCGTGCATGGCTTCGATCAGGCGTGCGTATCGCCTCGATGTTGCGGTCGGACACTTCCGGATCTGGTCCTAAACCGACATGACCATGCGCGCTTCCTATGTCCGCTTCCGGGGGCTGCAGGATGTGTAAAAGAGCCTAATTCAAGGCATCAGCCGCCCTGGATCCGCCCTCAGGGTCGCAGCGGAGCACGTTGACAGTCATCCGCATTCGTCGGATGTTATTTGAAACAATGCGTCATCTGACATTGTTGCGAAAAGCTGGAACGAATGAAGTTCCACGCTGATTGGGAGCAAACCATGAATTTTCAACGCCATTGGCGCGCCGGTCTCTGCGCGGTCGCGATTTCCACAGTTGCTTGCGGCACTCCGCTGCATGCCCAGCAGAAGGCCCCTGCCGTCGGCCCCGACGCGATCGGCGGCCAGGTCACTGGACCGAACGGACCGGAGGCCGGCGTCTGGGTGATCGCGGAAACCACCGACCTTCCGACCAAATTCGCCAAGATGGTCGTGACCAATGATTCCGGCCAGTTCGTTATCCCGCAATTGCCGGCGGCCAAATACAAGATTTGGTCACGCGGCTACGGTCTCGTCGATTCTGACAAGCAGGACATCGCGCCGGGCAAGACCATCGACCTGACGGCAAAGCCCGCGCCGAACGCGGCAGCGGCGGCGGAGTTTTACCCAGGCATGTACTGGTATTCGATGCTCAAGATTCCACCGACCCGCGAATTCCCGGGCTCGGACAAGAGTCCGACCGGCATGCCCGCCGGGATGCAGACGCAAAGCGACTATATCGACACCATCAAGAACTCATGCCAGTCCTGCCACGCGCTCGGTAGCGACAATATTCGTCGTCCGCATGTGAAGGAACTTGGCGAGTCCAAGAATTCGGAAGAGATGTGGGCGCGCCGCCTGCAATCTGGCCAGGCGCTCAACGGCATGGCGCTAGGCATCAACCGCATCGGACCCGACCGCGCCTACAAGATGTTTGCCGACTGGACCGACCGCGTTGCCAAGGGCGAACTTCCCTTTGACAAGCCAGAACGTCCGAAAGGCCTCGAGCGCAACGTTGTGATTACCTCATGGGAATGGGGCAAGCGCGGCATGTACCTGCACGACCAGATTTCGACCGACAAGCGCAATCCGAGCGTCAACGCCAACGGCCCGATCTACGGCTCGCCGGAAGAAAGCTCCGATTACGTGCCGGTGCTCGACCCCGTTCGCAACACGACGAAGCTGATCCTGCATCCCTATCGAGACGAGCAGTTGCCGAGCGCCAAGGACGATCCCGCCGGACCGTCCGTGTTCTGGGGCGACGAGGCGATTTGGGATGGCCATACCTCGATCCACAATCCGATGATGGACGGGAAAGGCCGCGTCTGGTTCACGGCAAGAATTCGCCGCGCACCCAATCCCGCAAGCTGCAAGGCAGGATCGAACCTGGAATCCGCGCAAGTCGCGCCGCTTGAGCAATCCGGACGCCAGCTTTCGGTCTATGATCCGAAAACCGACAAGTGGAGCCTGATCGATACCTGCTTCACCACCCATCATCTGTTCTTCGACAAAAACGATAATTTGTGGCTTAGCGCCGCGCAGCCCTATAGCGGCGTGGTCGGCTGGGTAGACACCAAGAAGTTCGACGCAACCGGCGACGAGATGAAGTCGCAGGGCTGGACGCCGACAGTGGCCAATGTCAGCGGCAGCGGCAAGCGCGAAGCCTTTGTGGCGCCGGACAAGCCGATCGAGCCTGGCAAGGATAAATGGGTGAAGGACGCCTTCTACGGCGTCATGCCAAGCCCCAAGGGCGATGTGATCTGGGGCCAGGTCATGGGCCCGGGCTTCTCCCGTATCTCGCAACCCAGCGCACTGGTGCGCCTGATTCCGGGAAGCGATCCCGCCAAGACCGCTGTTTCCGAAATCTTTGTGCCGCCGGAGGGCGCATTCGGCACCCGCGGCGTCGACGTCGATTCCAACGGCGTCGCCTGGACCGTGCTTGCCAGCGGGCACATGGCGAGCTTCGACCGCTCGAAGTGCAAGGAGCCGCTCTCGGGCGAGAACGCGGCGACCGGGAAACAATGCGCAGAGGGCTGGACGCTCTACCGGATGCCCGGACCGCAATTCAAGGGAGTCGACGAAAAAGGCAGCGCCAACCACGCCTATTATATCTGGGTCGACCTCTACAACACGCTGGGCCTTGGCAAGGACGTGCCGATCGCGATGGCGAACGGAAGCGAATCACTGCTTGCGCTGGTCAACGGCAGGTTCGTCGACCTTCGCGTCCCCTACCCGCTCGGATTCTTCTCGAAGGGCGCCGATGGGCGGATCGACGATGCGAATGCGGGGTGGAAAGGCCGCGCGCTCTGGACGACCACCGGCACGCGCGCCTACTTCCACAGCGAAGGCGGGAAGGAAGCGATGCCGCGCGTGTTCAAGGTGCAGATACGCCCCGACCCCTTGGCGAACTGATATTTGAAGGGAATTTGCTGACGCCTCTCAAGGAGAGGTTTATCGCTCCGCTGCATTGTCAGATGCAGCGGAGCGAGGCGTATCCGAGGGCACGCCCATTTCCTATCATCACACACAGCCGGGAACTCTGACCCTCGCGGTCTGCCTCGCTATCGGCTTGCTCGGGGCTGCCATCATCTGGCGAACCGGACAGATGTCGATGATTCTCGTGCCGATCGTTGCCATCGCGCTCGCCATTGTCTTCAACTCGCTCACCGTCGAAATCACTGACAACGAGCTGCGCTGGCACTTCGGTCCGGGATTGTGGAGCTATTCTCTGGCGCTCGACGAAATCGACAGGGTTGCGATCGTGCGCAACCACTGGTGGAACGGATTTGGCATCAGAATGGCGCCGGGTTTTCGGCTCTACAACGTGTCCGGTCTGGACGCCGTCGAGCTTCGGCTTAAATCGGGCGAGATCCGCCGCATCGGCACCGACGATCCGCAACGCCTTGCGGCCGCAATCGAGCAATCGAGATAGGGCCGAAGTACGACGCGCAATGGGCAGGTAACGGCGTTTGCGAATCTACTCGTCGCGGTAAACCTTCTCGCGCTTCTCGTGCCGCTCCTGCGCCTCTACCGACAGCGTCGCGATCGGGCGCGCTTCCAGCCGCTTGAGCGAGATCGGCTCGCCCGTCTCCTCGCAGTAGCCGTAGGTGTTGTCCTCGATGCGCTGCAATGCCGCATCGATCTTGGAGATCAGCTTGCGCTGCCGGTCGCGAGCGCGCAACTCGATGGCGCGGTCTGTCTCCGACGAGGCGCGGTCGGCGAGGTCCGGATGATTGACGTTCTCCTCCTGAAGCGTCTGCAGCGTGATCCGCGATTCCCGCAAAATCTCGTCCTTCCACGCCAGAAGCTTGGCGCGAAAATAGTCGCGCTGGCGGTCGTTCATGAAAGGCTCTTTTTCGGAGGGTCGATAATTCTTCAACTTTTCCAAGGTCTGCCCATCTATACGTTCGAGTGCCCGATTCCAAAGCCCGTTGCCGCACTTCTTACACGAACTTCGGCAGATCAAGCCGCAGCAAAAAATTAACGCATCTAATGCCGCTCTCTATCCGAAGTTCCTGGGTCGATACGTGGCAACTACCCGTTACGAAACCTCGAATCCGCAACACCGGCAGGTGGTAAAATGCCCGCCCGCCGGCGCCTTATATAGTGGCATGTTGTGACAGACAATATCGCCCTTAAGGAGTGGAAACGGCGCCGATTCCCCCTGAAGGAACCGAAGTTTAGGCGATTTCAGAACTGGCCGGCCTTGGCCAATTCGACCTCCACCCTCAGCTCGATCTCGGACAGCACCTTGTCCAGGCCAGGGTCGCCGGAAGAGGATTTGAGGTTGGCCGCAGCATCGCGCAACCGACTGACCGTCGATGCGTCGAAAATGCCGGACAACAGGCCAATCTTGAGGTCATCGAGCACGTCGAGCGCACGTTTGCCGCGCTGCACCGAACGCTTGCGCCGCTCCAAGGGATCATCCTCGATGCCCTGTAGCGCCAGCAGCGCGTCGATACCTGCGGCTGCCTTGGGCGCCACCGCCGCCCTGGCCTCCGGGGCTGATGCAGCGTCAGGCAATGCAAAGCCGCTGGTACTTGTTCGGCGGACGTTGCCGGACTGAGAGCCGAGAGTGGTGCCGTTCGGTCCTGAGATGCGCATTGCCGTTTCTCGCCTAGTGTCCCGGTTCTGACATTCGTATCCTGTCGCGGCCCCTTTATTTACGAATGTCAGAACCAAAGGGACACTAGTTAAATATCGGAATTCTAGTGGAGTTTTGGATTTGACATTCGCTTTCCGTCTTTGCGGTACGCTGGCTAGCGAATGTCAAATCCACCCCACTAGTGTCGGCCCCCAGCATCGCTCGCGCATGGTTAATGCAACGTAAACGACCCGGCAAAATCTGCCGCGGGGGGCATTTTCGCCGCCCCCGGCGGCTCGCACCCATGCGTGGCCAACCTCCTTTTTATCCGTAAAATCAATCATTTAACTTCATAGAACGCCGTGGCACGGCGCTCGCATGGTGCATGGCGGATCGCCGTCATGGGAGTGATGTGCGCTCCATTTGAGACCCTCAGCGGGGAGCAGAGGATGCCAAGCGTTTCTTGGGGAAAACGGTTTGAGTTCGCCTGCGTGGCGACGGTGGCGTTGGTGCTATCCGCTATTCCCGCAGCAGCGACGTCCCGAATCAAGGATCTCGCCAACATCGAAGGCGTCCGGCAGAACCAGCTGGTCGGTTACGGCCTGGTTGTCGGCCTCAACGGCACCGGCGATACGCTCAACAACATCCCCTTCACCAAACAATCGCTGCAAGCGATGCTTGAGCGGATGGGCGTCAACATCCGTGGCGCTACGATCCGCACCGGCAATGTCGCCGCCGTGATGGTCACGGGCAACCTGCCCGCGTTCGGCACCCAGGGCACCCGCATGGATGTCACGGTTTCGGCGCTTGGCGATGCCAAGAATCTGCAAGGCGGTACCCTGCTCGTTACCCCCCTGCTCGGCGCCGACGGCAACGTCTATGCGGTCGCACAGGGCTCGCTCGCGATCGGCGGCTTTCAGGCGGAGGGCGCGGCCGCCAGCATCACCCGCGGCGTGCCGACCGTCGGCCGCATCGCCAACGGAGCGATCATCGAGCGCGAGATCGAGTTCGCGCTGAACCGCCTGCCCAATGTCAGACTCGCCTTGCGCAACGCCGATTTCACCACCGCCAAGCGCATCGCGGCTGCGGTGAACGACTATCTCGGCACCAAGGCCGCCGAGCCGATCGATCCCTCGACCGTGCAGCTTTCGATCCCGGCGGAATTCAAGGGCAACGTCGTCGCCTTCCTGACCGAGATCGAACAATTGCAGGTCGAACCGGACCTCGCCGCCAAGATCATCATCGACGAACGCTCCGGCATCATCGTGATGGGACGCGACGTCCGCGTCGCGACCGTTGCCGTGGCGCAAGGAAACCTCACCGTCTCGATCTCGGAGAGCCCGCAGGTCAGTCAGCCCATTCCGTTCGCCCGTGGCAGAACGGTGGTGACGCCGCGCACCAGCGTCGGCGTCACGGAGGACGGCAAGAAGCTTGCGGTCGTCAAGGACGGCGTATCCCTGCAGCAGCTCGTCGACGGCCTCAACGGGCTTGGCATCGGGCCGCGTGACCTGATCGGCATCCTGCAGGCGATCAAGGCCGCAGGCGCGATCCAGGCCGACATCGAGGTGATGTGATGCAGGCTGCTTCAATCGGCAGCGGGAACGGCGGCGCGCTGACCAAAACCTCGATCCCCTACATCAACGGGCGGCCCGATTATGATTTCGCCGCCGCTCTGGCGAAAGTCTCGCCGCAGGTGCAGGCCAAGGCCAAGGCCACCGCTCAGGACTTCGAAGCGGTGTTCCTCAATTCGATGTTCTCGCAGATGACGAACGGCCTCAATGGCGAAGGCCCGTTCGGCAATACCACGGGCACCGGTGTCTGGCGTTCCATGCTCACCGAGCAGTACTCCAGACAATTCGCTAAGGCCGGGGGAGTAGGAATTTCCAACGAAGTCTATCGCACGCTGATCCTGCAGCAGGCCCGCCGCATCAACCAGGGTTAAGGAACAACAGGCATGAACAAGCATCCTCAGCGGCAGGGACTACCCACCCGTGAGGCGGCATCAACAACGCCCGCCGAAGCGCGCAAATTGGCCGAGAACCTGATGGAGGTCATGAGCGCTCTCCTCGGCGTCATCGAACGGGAAACCGAGCTCGTGCGCGCCGGCAAGATTCGTGAAGCGATGGCATCGGAGGCCAGAAAAGCGGAGCTGTCGCGCCGCTATGTCAGCGCGGTCACGCAGCTCAAGGCGGGTTCCAAATCCCTGGCTCAGGCGGCACCAGATCTGCTGGCGACGCTGCATCGCCACCACGATACATTTCGCGCGATGCTGCAGATCAACCTCACCGTGCTCGCCACGGCGCATGCCGTATCCGAAAGCATCGTGCGCGGCGTCAACAGCGAGGTTCAGCGCCGCAACATCCCAAATACCTACACGGCGGCCGGACGGCGCGCCACGCCGGGGCCCCGACACATCACGCCGATCGCGGTCAGCCGCTCGCTTTGAGCCCTCCGGCGCTTTTGCATAAAATTTTCGACAAATTTTCGCGCAGGCGTCAGCGCAGCGTTCATCGCGTCCTCTAACATTGCGTTGAGAGGTCAGGTTCATAATTGATGACGAAGAGGGGTTGGATTTGACTCGAGGAGAGCCAGGAGGCTGCCATGAGTACAGATTTCAGCATCAGACCGGTGGGGGCGCCGGTCGCAACACCTATTGTACCCGCCGCGGGTGATGCAGCCCGCGCCGCGGTCCCTACGCAATTGCCGCCAAGCCAAAGCGTTAGCGCCGCTGACGCGAGCACCAGCGTTCGCAACGATCCTCAGGATCCGGGCGAATTCGTTTCGCGTCAGGCCTTTTTTGATCGCGCCGCCGGCTCGTTCGTGTTTCAGGTGATCGACAGCAGAACCGATCAGGTCGTAACACAGTTTCCGGACGAAGCCGTGCTGCGTCGCCGCGCCTATTTCCACACTCTCGACCTGACCAAGGAAGAAACCACGCGGCCACTTGCGACCGATCTCAAGGCCTGATTCTGTTTTAAGTTCCAAACCGGCGTTGCCGGGCTTGGCGCGAGGCGCCTTTGGAGGCGGCGCGGGCTATCGGCGCCGCAGCAGTTCCTCTTCGCGCGCGAAAAGCTTCCGTATTTCCTTCAGCGAGTTGTAAAGGGAGCCGCTCAGTATCAGTCTGCTTGCGGTCTCGATCGTCGATCTGAAGCTCGGCACCGCTTCCAGCAGATCCTTGACGAAACCCATGTAAAGGTCCTGGTACTTCGGAATATCGTTCTCCAGATACATCAACTGAACGCAGAGATAGAGTCGCTTCACCGGCGTGTTCGCCGTTTCCGCGGTCAGGATGTCCTTCTCCCGCAGGATCGGCGCCTCGCCATCGATCAGGAACGTTGCGCGTACCTCTGAATTGGTGACGAGGCTCTGGCCGATGATGATCCGTTCGCCCGGTTTCAGTACAACCCTCAACGACATCGCCGCCCCCTTGCGCGCTCACCCACCCCGAGAGGAGCGGCTGAAATTCCTGTATGCCCGATACCGCCGGAGACGGGAAACTACACACAAAACAGGATTCGCGGCAACACGCTCAGCGCAGGCCGGTCGCGTTCAGAACCTGCGCTTGGGCCAAAGCTGCAACCTCAACGGTGCAACGCTATCCCCTACCCGTTCGCATCGGCTACAATTCGAACGATGAGTTTCACGCGACGGGCGGAAACGCACCCTCTCCGGACAACCGCCGCGCCCCGCATTCGAGAACCGCCGAGACCAGTGCATCGATATCGCTGACGTCGGTGCGATGATTGACGATGGCCGCGCGTATCGCAAGCCGGCTATCCAGCATCGTGGTCGAAGGCGCCGAAATTCCGGATTCCTGGATATCAATGACGATCGCGCCATTCACCCTGTCGGGATCGGACGAGCGATAACGGAAGCAGACGACGTTGAGCTGCGCCGGCGCCAAAAGCTCCAGCCGCGGCTCCGCCAAAACCCGTGCCTCCAGACATCGGGCAAGCTCGCAGGTGCGCTCGATCATCGCGCCCAGTTTTTCGGTGCCGTAGGTTTTCAGCGTGAACCAGGTCTTGAGCGCCCTGAAACCCCTCGACAGATCGGGGCCGAGATCGCAAGGCCATGGCGACCCTGCGGCAAGACCTCTTGCTTCGCGGCGCAAATAGGCCGCCGGCGCCGCGAACGTTTCGCGGTGCCGCTCGCCATCGCGAACGATCAGGAAGCCGGCGTCATAGGGCACCTGCCCCCATTTGTGGAAATCGAGCGCGATGGAATCGGCGCTCTCGATTCCCTTCAGCCGTGGCGCCAGCGTCGGCGAGAGAACTCCGAGCGCTCCATACGCGCCGTCGACATGGAACCAGAGATTTTCCTCGCGGCAGAGCTTGCCCAGCGCTTCGAGATCGTCGATCGCGCCGATATCTACGGTGCCGGCCGAGCCGACAACGAGGAAGGGCTTCAAGCCAATGTTGCGGTCGCGTCCGATCTGCGCGCGCATTTCTGCAACGTCGACGCGGTGCAAGGAATCGACCGGCATGTTCCGCAGCGCATCGCTGCCGAGACCGGCAAAATCCATCGCCTTACCCACACAGCCATGCGCGGCTTTCGAGGCATAGGCCGTAAGCAGCGCGCCTTCTCCGTATACCCCCTGCCCCCTGACGGCCGGCCCCAGCGCCGCGGTTCGCGCCACCAATACCGCCATCATGTTGGCCATCGACGTTCCCGTGACGAACAGACCGCTCGCCTGCTCTGGGAAGCCGAACATCGCGCGCGTCCACTCGACGATCTGACGTTCGACCTCGATCGGAACGTGATCGCGGCCGCCGAGATTGGCGTTGAGCCCGGCAGCCAGCATCTCCGCCAGCATGCCCACCGCGGTGCCGCCGCCATGCACCCACCCCATGAAGCCTGGATGGATGTTGCCTGTCGCGTAAGGCGCGATGAAATCGACAAACTCCCGGTAGACATCGTCGAGATCGGAAGGTGCGCGCGGAAGCTCGGCGCGAAAGCGCGCGCGAACCTCATCCGGTATCGGACGCCACACCGGTCGCTCGCGGACGTTGGCGATATAATCGATCATGTCATCGAGCATGCGATGACCTTGTGCACGAATCTCGTCCCAGCTTTGCGGATCGAGCGTCTGGCTGGGTCCGTTTTGGCTCGGCGCTTTCTGCGGCTTCCTGGTCACGCGCAATCCTGTTGCTCGCGGACGGGGTCGTACCGCATCGCCAATGCCGCGAAAATCTTGCGTAATTGCGGCGGCTCGCGGGAAGAAAGCTCCAGCCAATCCATCTGATGCACGACGGCGGTGACCCGATGATGCTGTAAGGCTATTGCCGATTTCGCGTGAGCCCCATGTCGGCTTTCTGTTTCAGAACAAGTAGGTTGGTTTGGTTAACGACATCTTAACTGCCGGACACAACGGTAGAAGGCAACGAAGAATGATATCGCGGAGCAGCTAACGCGGCGAGTGCCGCTCAGGCGAGCGTAGCGCGGACACGAATTGAATCCAGGCTAATTCGCGAGGCTGATCAGGCACGCCCGCCCAAGCCGGCCGCGATATTGCGGTTGATCTCGATCAGCGGCTTGAAATGTTGGCGCTGCCGGCTGATCTGCAACGCCGCGGTATGCGACAGCACGAAGACGCCGATGTTCGCGATCTTCTGCCGCACCTCCAATGGCTGCGGATTTCCGTCACGATGGGCTTCGCTGAGAAAGATCGTCCACAGCTTGCGGTTGAACATCAGCGCATCGGACATCTGCTGAAATGTCGAGTTTGCATTGGTCATGACGGCTTGTAATTTGTTGGCCGCCATCAACAGGGCCTTGGCTTCGTTTTCACGGGGGGATGCGGTGGTATCAGCGACGCGAGCATAGGCTTGAGCGGCAGCACTAGACATACAACACCTCGGCAACCCCTTTTCCGTCCGATAAGCTTTCCAGCTTTCGTTGAGAGAACCGTAAAACGAGCCACTTAAAATTAACTTACTAACGTGCCGATTTGGTTGTGGAATCTAAAGCTCCGCATCGGCGAACACGCCTTGGTTGCGTACCATCTCGCGCAAAGCGCATCATCAGCCCGTTCGAAGGCGGTGCGAAGAACATCCCCTTTTCGATGGCTTGCGCGCGTTTCCGATAGAAAATCGCCTGCTTTCGAGCGACCGGCCCGAGAACGGTCGCTTCCCGGTCCCATTGACGTTTTGCTAACCGTGTTTGCTAAGCCGCTGTTAACCACATTTTAAAAGCTTTTGTTCACACTTACCATTGGCCGAAAGGGACTAGCGCGTGGGCCGTTGGGGCCGTTTGCGAAGCAGCAGACTTATGGAAGGCAATTTAGATGTCCGATATCACCCTTACCGCAGCCGTCCGCCAGAATCTGCTCTCCTTGCAGGATACCGCTGCGCTGCTCTCTCAGACGCAGGAACGCCTCGCCACCGGCAAAAAGGTCAATAGCGCACTCGACAATCCGACCAACTTCTTCACCGCCGCCGGTCTCGACGCCCGCGCCAGCGACATCTCCAACCTGCTCGACAGCATTGGCAACGGCGTACAGGTCCTGCAGGCGGCGAACACGGGTATCACCTCGCTCTCGCAGCTGGTCGACACCGCCAAATCGATTGCCAATCAGGCGTTGCAGCAGCCGCCCGGATACAGCCCGCCGGCCCACGTCCTGTTTACCGGTACGGGCACCACCTCCGTACCTGGTAGCACCACGGCAACTTCCGCCGACCTTACGACCAGCTCGCTCAACGGTACGGTTCTCACGTTCAAAAATTCCAGCGGCACCGCGGTCACGATCACCGTCGGTACCGCACCTACCAACTTCAATCCGACGACCAAGACGGCACAGGTGCAGTCACTGGACCAACTGAATCAGGCGCTAGCGGATGCAGGGGTGAATCTTTCAGCGGTGATTACCGGCACCAACGGCCTGACCTTCACCTCGACCAATGACGGCGCGGGTCAGACGATCACAACGCTCGGAACCACGCCCGCTACGAATGACGCGGCCGATGTCACCGCCACCGGCGCCACTGCCGGTGCTGTCGTTGCGGCGGTGCCCGATCCGGTGTCGCAAAACGCCCGTGCGACCCTCGTCTCCCAGTACAACCAGATCCTGACGCAGATCACCACGACGGCGCAGGACGCCTCTTTCAATGGCATCAATCTTCTGGACGGCAACTCGTTGAAACTGATCTTCGACGAAACCGGCAAATCGACCCTGACGATTGCGGGCGTGACCTTCAATTCGGCTGGTCTCGGACTTACTCAGCTCACGCCCAGGGTCGATTTCACGGACAACGTCGCAACCGGTACTGTTCTGAATTCGCTCAACGCGGCCAGCTCCGAGCTGCGCTCGCAGGCTTCGGCCTTCGGCGCCAACCTGTCGATCGTGCAGATCCGCCAGGATTTTTCGAAGAGTCTGATCAACGTGTTGCAGACCGGCTCGTCCAATTTGACGCT
>Ga0306921_10001246_pt1 | contig 24450 bp, 24 predicted proteins | sample sta12Cox44000080_FD_203760 | JGI IMG/M metagenome (GOLD analysis project Ga0306921, IMG submission 203760) | Lab enrichment of tropical soil microbial communities from Luquillo Experimental Forest, Puerto Rico - statoxic.12C.oxic.44.000.080 (v2)... | ecosystem: Environmental > Terrestrial >...
GCCCTGGCGAGGGCAAGGGCGCTATCTCGATGTGGGTTGCGGCTCCGGCGGATCGCTGGGTGTGGCGCGGGCGCTTGGCTGGCAGGTGACAGGGATCGAGGTGGACGAGGCGGCCGCCGCAAAGGCCCGGCGCTTCACTTCGGAGCTCTACGTGGGCGACGTGCTGTCCGCGCCCTTCGCGGCCGGGCGCTTCGACGTGGTGTCCGCCTTCCACGTTCTCGAGCACGTGCCGGATCCCGTGGCGGTGCTTCGCCGTCTTCTCCACTGGCTCGCGCCCGGTGGGACCCTCATCGTGGAAGTGCCGAACGCGGGCGGGCTCGGGGCGGCGATGTTCGGCAAGGCATGGTCGGGCCTCGAACTGCCGCGACACCTCTCGCACTTCTCGCCGGCGACCCTTCGACGAGCGGCGGAGCAGGCGGGAGGCCGCGTGGACTGGATCTGGCACGGGGCGAAGCCGCGTTACTACTTGTGGAGCCTCGCCTTCAGCCTGCAGGATGGCGGTTGGTCATGGCTCGCGCGAGCGACTCAATGGCGCCCGATCTACGGCGTGCTCAAGCTCCTGTTGGAGCTGACACTGCCCCTGGCGAGAGTGGCTCGGCGAGGCGAGGTGATCCGCGTCGGGATCACGCCGCGTTAGAAGCTATTCCGCGACCCTCACCGAGACCTGCACGATGTCGGGAAGCGGAGAGCGCTCGGCCTCCAAGCGCCACGAGCCAATGCGCATGATGCCCTGGGCGAACGTGCCGTAGTTGGCGTGGGGGATGCCTCCCTCGAGCACGGTGACGGACGGCCCCTCCTGACGGCTCACTGCGGTACCCCCCGCGCGCTCGAAGAGCGCGGCGACATCGCGCTCGGCATCGCTCCGGGTCTTGACCTGGAGCCGGCCTACCACGTCCACCATGCCGCGACGACTCGACGCTACCGTCTCCGAAGCCTTGATGGACGGATGCGCGTCCGTCGTGGGCTTCACGGCGGCGGCGAACTTTCGGTTCGCCTCCGACGAGCCATTGGTCGCGGTCGAGGCCTTGGCAGGGTCCGACTTCGTGACGGCGGGCGCCGAAGTCTTCTCGTCCTTTGCCATGCTCTCGGATCGAGCGGCCTTCGACGCTCCCTTGGCGTCGATCGCCTTCGCCTCGGTCGCCTTCGCGGCGGCCACCTGGGTCTCAACGCTACGCGCCTGGTCGAGGGATGGCGCGGGCGTTGGGGGTGCCGGCGGCGTCGCCACTGACGGCGGCGGAAGCGCTGGCGTGGTCATCGCCGCCGGCGGCGGAGTCGCTGGCTGATCTACCGGAGCGGGCGGGGGGGCCACCGGTTCCGGGACGACGGGTTTCAAGACGGCGGGCGAGCTCGGCGCGATCGAGGCCGCGAGAGGCGCGACCGGCGTGTCGCTCATGCTCTCCAGGGGTGCCACCGGCCGCTGGTGCATCGTCGAGCCCACGATGAACCCACGCTCAAACACGAGAGCGGCGACCATGACTACGAGAGGTATCGCCGCCGCCAGGGCAAGCTGCCGGGATGGGACCTTTTCTGCGACGAGACGACGGAGTCGGATCGTTACGTCCTCGGCCCGCATGACGCCCAGGGCCTTCTCCACGAAGCCGGGCGCCAGGAACGGGCGCCAGTGGACGGGCAGCCAATGAATGGGGCGCCACTGGATAGGACGCCACTGGATACGCCTGGGCATCGGCCTCGGCCGCTGCTCGAGTTCCCTCAGCTCCTGGAGGTGCACGAGCCGACGCTGGCAACCCTCACAGCTGTTAACATGGAGCTCGAGGGGGACACGCTCGGTGAGCCCGATGTTTCCGTCGAGCAGCATGGAAAGCGAGTCGCGAGCTTCTTGACAGTTCATGGGACGAAGCCCCCCTGACCTTGGCCTGACATAATACTCCGGAGCGCGCCCGCAGGATTTAAAGTGAAAAGCTGGCCGACAGTGGGCAGTTGTTTGACCCTCGGCCTTCGAGCTGGCGGGATCAGCCCCGTCGCGCCATTCTCCAGCTGCCCGGGGAGACACCGATGAAGCCTGAAGAATTCGCTAGTTACGACGGTCTCGGTCTGTCCCAGCTCGTGCGTCGGGGTGAAGTGAGTCCTGGCGAGCTGCTGGACGTGGCCATCGCGCGGGTCGAGGCGCGCAATCCGGAGCTGAATGCCGTGATCTGTAGGCTATACGACCAGGCCCGAGCCACCATTGACGCCGGGCTGCCCGATGGCCCGTTCACCGGGGTGCCCTACCTGCTCAAGGACATCGGCGCGCACTACGAGGGGGCGGTGACCAGCTACGGCAGTGCGCTCTTCAAGGATACCGTGGTCGATCACGACAGCGAGATCACCGCTCGGCTCAAACGCGGCGGCCTCGTGATCTTCGGGAAGACCAACACGCCGGAGATGGGTCTCGCCCCGTCGACCGAGCCTCGCTTGTTCGGTCCTACGCGGAATCCCTGGCGCCTCACGCACACGCCGGGCGGATCGAGTGGTGGCTCCGCAGCGGCGGTGGCGGCGGGCATGGTGCCCATGGCGCACGCGAGCGACGGCGGCGGATCGATCCGCATTCCCGCCTCTTGCTGCGGGCTCTTCGGCCTCAAGCCCACACGCGCCCGCAACCCCATGGGCCCGGATGCGGGCGAGGGGTGGGGCAGTGCGTCGACCGCACATGCGGTGACGCGCACGGTGCGCGACAGCGCGGCGCTCCTGGACGTGACCTCGGGGCCCGACATCGGCGATCCGTACTGGGCGCCACCACCCGCCAGGCCCTTCCTCGACGAGGTGGGCCGCGATCCGGGACGTCTGCGCATCGCCGTGACCACCACGCCGTGGAATGGCCAGGTCGTCCACGCGGAGTGCGCGGAGGCGACCATGGCGGCCGCTCGCCTGTGCGAGCGACTCGGTCATTGCGTGGAGGAAGCACGGCCCGAGATCGACGCCAAGGCGCATGGCACGGCGACCTTTACGGTGGTCTGCGCCAACATCCGAGCCACGCTGGAAACGCGCGCGGCCGCTCTCGGGCGCGAGCTGATAGTCTCCGACGTGGAGCGCCTGACCTGGGCGCGGGCCACTGACGGTCACCGCGCGCATGCTTCGGACTACGCACGGTCGATGGCGGTGATCCATCGCGTGGGTCGCCAGATCGCGCGCTTCTTCACACGGTACGACATGCTCCTCACGCCGACCATCTGCCAGCCTCCGCGGCCCCTCGGCATTCTCGATCTCATGACCGAGAACGAGGAGGCCTACACCCAGGCTGTCCTCGAGTGCATCGCCTTCACGTCAGTGTTCAATTCCGCGGGCAGTCCCGCGATGTCGGTGCCCCTCGGCTGGTCCCGGGACGGGCTTCCCCTGGGCGTGCAGTTCGCCGCTCCTTTCGGAGACGAGGCGACACTGTTCCGCCTGGGTGCCCAGCTCGAGGCGGCGCAGCCCTGGTTCGACCGCCGGCCAGCCGGAGCCTAGGGGTGGCGTCCATGGACGAGCCGGAGATCCACGCGCTCCTTCGAGAGGTCGGGTCTGGCCGGCTCTCCCGCCGTGCCTTCGTCCGCAGCATGGTCGGTTCTGGCCTCACCGTGCCCCTGGCGAGCCAGCTCCTGGCCGGAGCGGGTTTGGCCCAGACCTCGTCCCGGCCGGCCGCCGCTCCTGCGCGGCGGGGCGGGGGAGGGTTACTCAAGACGCTCTCTTGGGATGCGCCCAATCTTCTCAATCCAATCCTCGCCGTCGGGCTCAAGGACTGGAACGCCTGCGCGATCTTCTACGAGCCTCTCGTGTACTTCAATGGCGCAGGGGACATGGTCCCCGTGCTGGCCCAGGAAGTGCCGACCCTCCAGAACGGCGGCGTGGCTAAGGATGGCACCTCCGTGACGTGGAAGCTCAAGCGCGGAGTCTCGTGGCACGACGGCAAGCCCTTCACGGCGTCGGACGTGGTGTTCAACTGGGAGTACGCCACCGATCCTGCGACCGCGGCGCCCGGCCTCGGCGCCTATAAAAGCGTGAAGCAGGTCGAGGCCCTCGATCCCTACACGGTCAAGGTGACGTTCACCCAGCCCACGCCGTTCTGGAACGTCACCTTCCAGATCATTCCCCGGCACGTTTTCGAGCCCTACAAGGGCGCCAAGTCGCGCGAGGCGCCCAACAATCTCAAGCCGGTGGGCACCGGGCCCTATCGCTTCGTCGAGTTCAAGCCCGGCGATCTGCTCAAGGGCGAGATCAATCCCAACTACCACGTGTCCGGCCGGCCCTTCTTTGACGCCATCGAGGTCAAGGGCGGGGGCGATGCGGTGTCCGCCGCCCGCGCCGTGCTGCAGACCGGCGAGTACGACTACGCTTCGGAGGTGGGCGGCGTCGAGGACGACGTCCTCCAGCGGCTGGAACAGGGCGGCAAGGGGCGCGTGGCCATCGGCTTCGGAGGCCGCATCACCCACGTGCAGCTCAACCAGACGGATCCGTGGACCGAGGTGGACGGCGAGCGATCGAGCGTGAAGACGGTGCATCCCTTCCTCACCGATCCCGCCGTGAAGGGGGCGCTGGCCCTCCTCGTGGATCGCATGGCTATCCAGGAGCAGATCCTCGGCCGCCTCGGGCAGGCCACGGGCAACTGGCTCAATAATCCGGAGCGCTTCCGCTCCAAGAACATTCACTGGGAGTTCAACATCGACAAGGCGAACCAGCTCCTGGACAACGGGGGGTGGAAGCGCGGCCCCGACGGCGTGCGGGCCCGCGACGGCAAGCGGCTCAAAATGCTCTTCGCCACCGCGATCAATGCGCCAGCCCAGAAGATGCAGGCCGTCATCAAGCAGGCCGCGGGGAAGGCGGGCATCGAGATCGAGATCAAGGCGGTGCCCGCCACCTCGTTCTTCTCCTCGGATCCCGGCAACCCCGACACCTACACGCACTTCTACTCCGATCTCCAGCTCGTCACCTACGTGATGGGGCCGCCCGATCCCGCGCTCCTCATGCGCGTCTTCACCTCGGCCGACGTGGCGACCAAGGAGAACAAGTGGCAGCGCTTCAACGTGTGGCGCTGGCGAAACGAGGAGTACGACCGGCTCTACAAGCAGGCGGAGACGGAGATGGATCCCGTCAAGCGCGCCGCCCTGTACATCCGCATGAACGATCTCGTGGTGCACAGTGGGATCGTGGTGCCCATCGTCCTCCGCGCCAAGGCGGCTGCCATGTCGACGCGCATGCGGGGCATGGAGCACAACGTCTACGAGGTCGACTTCTGGAACCTCGCCATGTGGTCGAAGGAGGCCTAGCGAGGCCGGCGGGGTAGCGCCATCATTCCCGAAGACGCGGAGCGCGAGGCGGGTCGGGGCCCGTCCCCCGCTGCTACCCGCCCCGATCGCACGGTCGCACTCGTGAATAGCCAAGCTAGGAGGCTGTCGGAGAAAGCGTGCATGACGCCCTTGCCCAACCGCTTGCCGCTCAAACGTTCTGCTCCGAGCGCGGGCTTTGCCCGCGCAACCGAATCCTCGGGGGAGGTTCGGAAGGGGGCGATGCCCCCTCCGAGTGTCCTAGTAGCCGCGGCGGCGATCGACGGCAAAGCGAAGGGGGCGACCGGCCAGATAGCGGCGGAGGTTGTCGTTGAAGATGGGTGCAATCTCGTCCACGGTGCTGGGGCCCGAGATGTGCGGGGTGATGACGACGTTGTCGAACGTCCACAGCGGATGGGCGGCGGGCAGCGGCTCCTCGTCGAAGACGTCGAGGACGGCGCCCGCGATGCGCTTCGCGTTCAGCGCGCCCGCCAGTGCCGCCTCGTCCACGATGGGGCCGCGCGCGATATTGAGAAGCCACGCCGACGGCTTCATGGCCGCGAGCTCCGCGGCCCCGATGAGATGGCGGGTTGCCGGCGTCAGCGGCACTGTCAGCACGACGAAATCCGCCTCACCAAGGGCCTTCCGGAGATCGCGGATCCGATAGACGCGTCCCGCATCCGCCACCTTTCGCCCGCGCTGGCTGACGGCGGTCACGCGCATGCCGAAAGCACGGGCGGCCCGCGCGACGATGCGGCCGATGTCACCCAGGCCAACCACGCACATGGTCGAGCCGTGGAGCCGCAACGGGTCTGTCGGCTGCCAGCGGCGCTCCCGCTGGCGGGCGCGGAAGAGCTCCGTGCGCTGGGTCGACCACAGGCACCATCCGAGGACGTACTCGGCCATCCAGGGACCGAAGATGCCCGCCACGCGGGTAAGCTTCACGCGGGTCGGCAGCTCGGGCACGAGGAAGCGCTCCACGCCCGCCCCCATGTTCTGCACCCAGCGAAGCCGAGTCGCCTTCGGCAGCAACTCGCGAGGGAAGTTCCACGCGTAAAGGATCTCGGCGTCCGCCACGTGCACGGCCGCCTCCGCGAGCGTGGCCCCCGCAGCCACCGTGAAGAGCGGCCGGGGTTGGACGATCCGCCCGGCATAGGCGCGAGCCTCGCCGGGCTCCGGGTGGTACACGAGGATGGAGCGGCCGCTCACGCGCCGATCTTCGCGAGGATCGCGTCTTCGAAGGCGAAATCGACGGGTCGGTCCGCGAGACCCTCACGCTTGTACCATTCCCAGGTGTGAGCGATCGCCGAGGCCAGGGTATAGCGCGGACGGATGCCGAGCGCCTGGCGGAGCTTGGACGTGGTGTGGACGGCGTGGCACTCGTAGACCAGGTTCTGACCGAAGACGGGGCCGGGCTTACCGAAGCTCTTGAGCAGGCCGGGATCGAAGTGCCGGAAGGTGACCGGCTTCCGCATCGCCTCGGCGATCAGCTCCACGAAGCCGACCTGAGTCACCGTGTCCTCGCCCATCACGTTGTAGGCCTGGCCGTGGCTCCGCGGGTCGCCGAGCATGGCCGCCATGGCGGTGGCCAGATCTTCCGCGTGGCCGAACTGGCGGAGCCAGCCGCCGTGGCCGGGCACGAGCACCGGCCGGTCTCGCGCGATGCGATCCATGAAGAAGGTCTCGTTGTTGCGCGTATTGAGCGGACCCATGACATGGGTCGGCCGCACGATGGTGATGGGCCCGCCGCCCTTCCGCTGGCGGTCGAAGAGGAGATCCTCGGAGGTGATCTTGTGCCGGGCGTACTCGCCCCAGTAGAGGTTGCGCGGGGTGTCTTCGGAGTACGGGATGGGTAGGCTATGGTCGTACACTCGGCCCGTGGAGATGAACACCACGTGGGGCGCGCCCGGCAGGCCAGCGAGCAAGGCCGTCACATCCTCGGCGAGAGTGGGGGCGTAGGTGATGTCGAACACACCATCGAAGCGATGGCCCTTGAGCCGCTCGGCGAGTCCTGCGTGGTCCTTGCGGTCACCTACGATGGTCTGCACACCCGCGGGGAGCCGATCACCTCGCTTGCCGCGATTGAAAACGGTGACCTCGTGGCCCTGGGAGAGGAGCTCGCGCACGAGATGCAGGCTAATGAACTCCGTGCCGCCCATGACGAGGGTGCGCATGCCTCGCGAATTCTAGCATAGGGGGTTGAGATGGCACGACCGGTGGAGGTCTCCTGGCTCGGCAACCTGAAGACGGAAGCGCGCATCGGCCCGCATCGCCTCCTCATCGACGAGCCCGTCGACAAGGGCGGCGAGGACTCGGGCCCCACGCCGTCGGAAACGGTGCTGGCCGCTCTCGGCGCTTGAACCGTCCTCACGGTTCGGCTGTACGCCGAACGTAAAGGCTGGACGCTCGATCGCATCGAGACGCGACTCACGCGCGATGCGGGGGAAGGGAAGATCAACAGCATCGAGCTGGAGCTCCTGCTCGGCGGCGACCTCGCCGACGAGCAGCGCCAGCGCCTTGGGGAGATCGCGGGGCGCTGCCCAGTGCATCGCACGCTCACGGAGGGCGTGACCATCACGCACAAGTAGAGGCGCTCGAGCGATCCCGTGGAAGGTTCGGCGTGTGGGAGAGATCCCGAAGCGAAGATCCTGCGCCGCTACGAGGAGCCCGTGGAGGCTCGGAGCGCGTCCGTGTGCTAGTCCGCATGGAATCGCCCTCCGATCACGACGCCATCCGGTCACTCATCGTGCGGGCCTTTGCCGGCCGTCCGTTCAGCGACGGAAGCGAGTCACGCGTTATGGATGGCCTGCGGCGGGCCGATGCTCTCGTCCTCTCGCTGGTGGCCGTGATGGGCAGCCAGATGGTCGGGCATGTGGCCTTCTCCCCCGTAGGACCACCTGCGCTGCACGGCTGGTATGCCCTGGGCCCCGTGTCGGTCGAGCCCTCATTTCAGCGGTGCGGCGTGGGCACGCGCCTCATCGAAGCCGGTCTTCGAGGCCTGCGCTCGCGGGGAGCGAACGGATGTGCCCTCGTCGGCGATCACCGCTACTATCGGCGCTTCGGATTCTCGCTCGCGCCGGAACTGGCCCCGCCCGGTTACCCTACCGAGCACTTTCAACTGCTGGCCTTCGGCCCCTCACGCCCGACGGTTCGGGTAGTCTTCCACCCCGTTTTCTCCGTCGCGCCCTCCTGAGGCAGAGAGCGGCGTCGCTCACCCCACGGTGACGGCGACGCAGGTGGTGGTGCGGGTGACGCCGTCGATGACGCCGATGGCGTCGGTGACGAGGCTGCCGATGGCGTCGAGGGTCTGGCCCTCGACCACCGCGATGAAGTCGTAGGGACCGGTGACGGCGTCCATGGCCAAGACGCTGGCGCGCGCGCTCTTGACCTTGGTGAGCGTCTTTTTCACCTGCTTGGTCTTCCCGGCTGCCGTTTCGATCAGCACGTAGGCTTTCATGTTTCGCCTCCCTGGGTTCGAATCTTTGCGAGCAGGTAGGTCACGGCGACGGCTCCGATACCCGCCGCCACGGGCCAGAAGTTGGTGCGGAAAATGGGCAGCGCGAAGAAGGGCGATCGCCCGCGCGAGGGCGACACCCGGCGGTCGAGCACGTCGCGCACCAACCCCATCGCCTCGTCCATCAGCACGGTGAGCGTCGCCTTGGCGAAGGCGGGATCCGCGAGGGCAGGATGGCCCACGTAGCCCTGCCCGCCGCCGCGCAGCGCATAGTTCGGGATGAGCCGCTGCGGCTTGGAGTAGCGGGCGGGGGGAAGATCGCGCCAGCCCTCGCCGACCAGGTCGGGCCGTAGGAGCAGCATCATCGAGGTCTCCCACCAGCCGCCGTGGGCGTCTTCGGAGAAGGCGACGCGCTCCTCCTCGGTGAGGGCCCGGCCGAGGGCGGCCTCGAACTTCGGCACGTAACGCCCGGACAAGAGCCCCCATGCGAGATAGCCAGTGATCGAGGCCATAGCCACGCCTCGGCGCCGGGACACGATGGCCGAAGCCTCCTCGAGGGCGACGAGGTGCCCGGGGCCGCCGTGGCCGTTGGAGACGAGGATGTGGCGGAAGCCCGCCCGCGCGAGGGCGAGGCCGTAGTCCACGAGGAGGTCGCGCACCACGCGTTGGCGCATGGTCACCGTGCCGACGGTCTCGAAGGCGAAGGTGCCCAGGTGGAGCGTGGGCGCGAGCACGACGTGCCAGCCCTCGCGCTCCGCCACGAGGCGCTCGGCGATGGCCTGGGCGAAGTAGCGACCGGTGAAGGCGTCCACCCCCACGGGCAGGTGCGGGCCGTGGGTCTCGAGCGGGCTCGCGGTGAGGATGATCACCGTGCGATCACGCGGAAGGGCGTCGAGAGCGGGGCTCGAGAGTTCTTCGAGGAGATGAATGCTCAAAAGCTCGATCCTTTCGTGGCGGCGAGATAGTCGTCCCGGGCGCGATCGAGGAAAGCCACGAGCTGCCGGCGCTCGGCGAGGAGACGTGTCGCCGTCTGGTGCCGCGTGAGGGCGAGCAGCCCGAACCGCATCTGGGCCTTGAGGCGGCCGATGCCTCGCAGATAGTGATAGGCGATCATGCTCGAGACGGGCAGGGAGAAAAAGAAGACGAGGGCCCAAGCGAAGCCGGCGAGGCGCCAGACGATCCAGGTCTCGGCGCCCCAGAAAAGGGGGAAGACGACGATGCTGGCGAGGAGGCGTGTGGTGGCGTAGTTGGTCTCCTTGGTCGCCGCGCGCCGGGCGATCCAGCGCGGCACGACGTAGGGCAGCCCGCTCATGATCAGACCATAGACGAAAACAGGAAAGCCGACGGCGGCCCTTCCACCTCGCCGGAGCCGCTGGCGCACCGGCCGGCGTCCCAGGCGCTCGCGCACCGCCTGGTCCTTGATGGCATACGCGGCGAGGGTGGCGCGATAGCGCTCGATGTGATGGCGGAGATCCTCGAGACGTTGCGGCTCGTGGGCCTCGAACCACGCCGCGGCGTCCGCGATGGAGCGCGAGAGGCGCACGGTGTCGATGTGGCCGGGCGAAAGACCGCGCTCGGCGTACAGATCGCGGACGAGCTGGTCCCGGTAGAGGCCCTCGATCTCGCGCACGAGAGCGGCGCGGTCGAGCCGGTCCACGTGCACCACCTGCTTCTCCATGCCCCACTGGATCGCCGTGGTCAGCTCGTCCACGGCCTTGACCTGATCCTCGCCGTACAGATCGAGAAAGGGGCGGAGCGGGATGGCCTCGCCGAAGGACACGCGGACGCGGCCGCCGAACGACTTCCGCGCGTCGAAGGTGAGCCCCACGGGGATGGCGGTCAACGGTTCGCCCGGGCCGCCCTGGCTGCGCTGCGCCTCATAGGCGAGGGCGATGCGCGCGGCGCCCGTCTTGATGCGCTGGACGCGGGACTCGGCGTGCGTGGTGCCCTCGGGATAAATGCCCACGAGGCCACCCCCTCCGAGGGTGACGACGCACGCCTCGAAGGCACCCGCGTTCCTGTCCATCTTGTCCGGATCATCCTGGCGCCGGTAGACGGGGATGGCGCCGCAGGCGCGGAGGAAGTGCCCGACGAGCGGATTCCTGAAGAGCGCCGCGGTGGCAAGATAGTGCACCTTCCGGTCTACCACCGCTCCCACGAGGAGCGAATCGATCAGGTTGTTCGGGTGATTGATACAGAGGAGGACGGGGCCGCGACGGGGCACGCGGTCGGCACGATGCACGTCGACGGACCGGAAGAAGAACCAAACCCAGAAACGGCCGATGGTCCGGACAGTGGTGTAGAACGGATCCGCCGTGCGCGTCACTTGCCGAGGAATCGCTTGAGGGTGGCGGGAAACAGCTCAGCCCGCTCGGTGACTCGGTTGCCCGTGAAGTCGACCTGGGTCCCACGCTCAGAGACATGATCGGCGGGATCGAAGCGCGCGGCGATCATCAGGCTGTCCGGCCCGGCGCGCACGAGAAGGCGCTCGTCCCGGCTCTCGTCGGCGAGACGGGTCACGATCACGTAGAAGCCCGAGGCATCGGTCTCGCCAACATAGCTGAAGCCGGTCTTCTGGCGGATCACCTCGAGGCTCTGCCCCTGGCGCGGTTTCCCCGCCGAGTCCTTGACGTAGCCGACGACCGTGTAGCGGAACTGCGGCTCGTGCTCGGCGAGAGCTGGCGCCGTCGCGAGGCCGGTCACGGCAAGGGCGAGCACGAAGCCCAGGACGCTCTGGAGCAGGCTCCGGTGGCAGCGTCTCTCGTTCTCGCACGAGCAGAGCGCGGTGACTCGCCCGCGCTTCGCCATGCCGCGCAGCGTCCGGAGCGCGCCGGCCGCCGGCTCCCGCTTGAGGCCGGTGAGGTATCGGCGCCGCATCTCGGGCCAGCCGATGCGGCCGGTCTTGAAGGCGCGGAGGTTCCCGACTTCCGCGCCCAGGTCCTTGAGCCAGAGGTCCACCGCGCTCTTCTTGATGCCCCGGGGCCAGAGCCGCATCACGAGGACGCGCGTTCCGTCGCTCTTTTCCGGAGGGTCGTACACGCGCTTGGTGCGGAGCATCTACCGCGGTGGTGGGTCGAGGACGACCGCGGTGCCGTAGGCGAGGACTTCCGTCACGCCGGGCGCGACGTCGTTGGCGTCGTAGCGCATGCCGATGATGGCGTTAGCGCCGCCGGCGGCGGCGTGCTCCAGCATGAGCTGGAAGGCCTCTTCGCGCGCCCGCTCGCACAGCTCGCTGTAGAGGGTGATGTTGCCCCCGAAGAGGGTCTGGATGAAGGCGCCGATGTTCGCCACCACGTTGCGGGAGCGCACGGTGATGCCGCGGACCACGCCGCGGTGGGAGGCGATGCGGTAGCCGTCGAAGGTGAAGGCAGTGGTGACCCACTGCCGCGGGATGGGCATGGCCGCTCCTCAGTCCAGGACGAGACGGGACGGGCCGACCGTTCGCACGAGCCTCTTCATGGACGCTCCTCGGACGCTTGGAGGGGACGACGCGCGACGCTCATCTTGCGCTGCACCAAGGCGCGATTATACTACCCGCGCCTCATGTCCCGCCCCTTCGAGAAAGCCACGCTCGCCGACGCCGTGGGCCGCCTTCGCCGCGGTATGAAGGTGCTCCTCCCCGCGGGCTGCGGCGATCCCACCGCGCTCGTCTCCGAGATTCTCCGCCAGGCGGATCGGCTCGCCCCGCTCACGCTCATGGGCGGGCTCCGGCTCGACGACTATCCGTTCGGCGCGGCCGTCTACGCGGGCAAGCTGCGTTTCGCCACCTGGCATCACTCGCCTCGGCTCACCGAGGCCCAGGCGCGGGGCGACGTCGACTTCGTCCCCCTGCGCTACTTCGACACGGTGAGCGTGTTCGCGGGCGGAGGCGCGTGGGCGCCCGACGCCGTCCTCGTTCACTGCGCGCCGCCCGACCGGGCGGGCTACCTCTCCCTTGGCGTATCCGTGAGCTACACCCTCGTGGCCGCGCGCCGGGCACCCTGCGTGATCGCCCAGATCAATCCACGGATGCCGCGCACGCTCGGCAACGCCTTCCTGCACCGCTCGCAGATCGATGCCTGGGTCGAGGCGGAGCATCCCCTCGTGGAATACCCACCGACGCCCGTCGGCGAGGTGGAGCGGACCATCGCCCGCCACGTCGCCGAGCTCGTGCCGGACGGCGCCACCGTGCAGGTCGGAGTGGGCTCGATCCCGCAGGCGGTGATGGAAGCGCTGGCGTGCAAGCGTGACCTCGGGGTGCACTCGCTGCTCGTCGACCACATGCTGCCCCTGATCGAGGCGGGCGTGATCACCAACATGCGCAAACGGCTTCATCGCGGACGAATGGACGTCGGAGAGATCATGGGGACGGCACGGCTCTTTCGCTGGGCGCACGAGAATCCGACCGTCAACATGGAGCCCTCGGACATCGTCCATGATCCCGAGGTCATTGGCTCGCTCGGCGACTTCGTGTCGGTGAACTCCGCCCTCGAGGTGGACCTCTTCGGCCAGGTCAACGCGGAGAGCGTAGACGGCCGGCAGATCACCGGCATCGGCGGCCAATTCGACTTCGTTCTCGGCGCGTCGCGCGCGTCGGGCGGTCGCTCGATCATCGCCCTGCCGTCGACGGGACGCCAGGGGAAGGTCTCGCGTATCGCGGGCCGGCTGCCCTCGGGCGCGCGGGTGACCACGCCACGCTTCGTCGCGGACTACGTGATCACCGAGTACGGGACGGCCGCGCTGCGCGGACAGAGCGACGCCGGGAGGGCCCGGGCCATCGCCCGGATCGCCCACCCGGCGTTCAGGGAACCACTGGAGCGCGAGGCGGCTATTTCTTGAGCTTGTCGATTTCCGCGAACACCTCGGCGTCTTCAGGGAAACGGTAGGTGACCTGGTTGTCCCAGATCCGCTTGCCGTCGATGTCGACGAAGAACACGCCTCCCGACCCTTCCTTCAGGGCGGCGCTGATGCCGTACTTGGTCTTGATGGCGGCCTGCAAACTGGAGGCCTGGGGGAGGAAGTTTCACTCCGCGCAATACGTGATCAGGATATCCATGCGATCCTCCTTCATTGGGTTTGACCGCCGCCGCCCATGATACGAATCCGTTCCGGGAGTGTCAATTGACGACCCCCCTCCTCATCGACACCGACCCCGGCATCGACGACGCGCTCGCCATCCTTGTCGCCTTCGGCTCCCCCGAGCTGTCCGTGGAAGCCATCACCACCGTGGCCGGCAACGTCGAGGTGAGCCTCTGCACGGAGAACATCTTCCGGATCCTCGACGTCCTGCGACCCTCGCGCCGGCCCCGGGTGGCCCAGGGAGCCGCGGTACCCCTCCGTCAGCCGCTCGTCACCGCCCCCCACGTTCACGGTCCGGACGGCCTCGGCAATCTCGAGCGCTTTGAGGGGCCGGGCGGCGGACCACGCTACGGCGAGCCCTTTCGCTTCCTTGAGACGCTCGACGCCGCGGATCTGATTCTCCAGACCATCAAGGAATTTCCCGACCAGCTCGTCCTCGTCGCCCTCGGGCCCCTGAGCAACCTCGCCCTGGCCTTCCAGCGCGATCCGGAAACCCTCGCCCGCTGCGCGCGCATCGTGATCATGGGCGGGGCGATCGCCACCTGCGGCAACGTCACCCCGGTGGCCGAGTTCAACATGTACGTTGACCCCGACGCCGCGGCCATCGTCTTCGCGGCGGGCCTGCCCATCGATCTCGTGCCCCTCGACGTCACGCGCAAGGTCATGTTGAGTCGTGGGATCCTCCAGGGCGCCCTCCCCCGTGTCCGGTCACCCCGCGCCCGCTTCCTCGAGGACTTCACGCTCTTCGGCTTCGAGTTCGGGGAGTCGCGGAACGAGGGGGGCATCTTCCTCCACGATCCGCTCGCCATGGCAGTGGCAGTGGAGCCGAATCTGGTCGGCTTCGAGCCGCTGCACGTGGCGGTGGAGGCGGAGGGCCGGCTCACCCGAGGCATGACCGTGGCCGAGCTCCGGGACCTCGAAGCCTATCGCAAGCCGCCGTCGACCTGCCGTGCCGCCCTGAGTGTGGACGTGCCGCAAGCCCTCCACTTCATCCTGGAGCGACTGTGCCGCGCGTGTGCGTGATCGGCTCCGCCAACGTCGACTACACGGTCGGCCTGTCGCGGCTCCCGAATCCCGGCGAAACCGTCTCCGGGGGGACGCTCCTCGTGAACCTGGGGGGCAAGGGCGCGAACCAGGCGGTGGCGGCCCGGCGTCTGGGAGGCGAGGTGAGGATGATCGGCTGTATCGGCGACGATCCCGACGGTCGTCGCATTGCAGAGAGCCTGGGGACGGCGGGCATCGATGTGAGCGGGCTTATCGCGGCGCCGGATGCCGCCACGGGCACCGCGCTGATCATGGTCGACGCGCAGGGGCGAAACCAGATCGCCGTGGCGCCCGGGGCCAATCACCGGCTCACCGTCGAGATGGTCGCGCCGTACGCCCACAGCATCGCGTGGGCCGACGTGGTCGCCTGCCAGCTCGAGACGCCGCTGCCCGTGGTGCGGTGGGCGCTCGCCGAAGCGCGGCGCCAGGGCGTGACCACGGTCCTGAATCCCGCGCCGGTGCAGCCGCTCGACCCGGAGCTCCTCACGCTCGCGGACTACCTGTCGCCGAACCAGCACGAGGCGGCACGGCTGACCGAGCTCGCCGTCGATACGCTCGAGGATGCGGCCACGGCCGCCACGCACCTGCGCGCCTCGGGGGCCGGCGTGGTCCTGGTGACCATGGGCGAACGGGGCGTGCTCGCCTGCGAGGGCGAGAGCGTCGTGCACTTCCCCGCCTTTCCCGTAGAGGCGGTCGATACCACGGCGGCGGGTGATGCCTTCAACGGCGCGCTCGCCGTGGGACTGGCCGCGGGCGGCTCGCTCGAGCAGGCGATCCCCCTCGCCAACGCCGCGGCGGCGCTCGCCTGCACGAAGCGTGGAGCGCAGGACTCGCTGCCCCTGCGCGCGGAGGTGGAGGCCTTCCTGCGCTCGCTCGGCGGCCGCTCCCGGTGACCCCCGAGCGGCGCAGCTTCTTCGTCCGCGCGGCGCCGCCCCTCCTCGTGGGCGGGCTCATCGTCCTGTTGCCCGTGCCCGAAGGGCTCAAGCCACAGGCGTGGTACTACTTCGCCCTCTTCGCCGCCGTCATCGTGGGGGTGGCGACCGAGCCCATCCCGCCGGGGGCGGTGGGGCTGGCCGGCGTGGTCATCGCCGCCATGTCGGGGCTCGTGTTCAAGAACCCGACGCAGGCCGTGAACTGGGCGCTCAGCGGCTTCGGCCAGCCGACGGTGTGGCTCATCTTCGGCGCCTACGTGCTCTCCGTGGGCTACGAGAAGACGGGGCTGGGCAAGCGTATCGCGCTGCGGCTGATCCGCCGCTTCGGGAGTAGCTCGCTCGGCCTCGGCTACGCCATCACCCTCGCCGACCTCGCTATCGCGCCCTTCACGCCATCGAACACGGCGCGGAGCGCCGGCACTATTTACCCCGTCATCCGCAACATTCCGTCGCTCTACGGCTCGGAGCCCGGCCCCACCGCGCGGAAGATCGGCGGCTATCTCATGTACTCGGCGCTGGGCGCCACCTGTGTGACGAGCAGCATGTTCCCCACCGCGCTGGCCCCGAACATCCTCGCCGTGCTCCTGATCGCCGACACCTTGGGGGTGACCATCCCGTGGATCGACTGGGTGACGGGGTTTCTCCCCGTGGGCGTTCTTCTCCTCGTGGGGCTGCCGCCGTTCCTCCACCGCATCTACCCGCCCGAGATCACGTGGGTGCCCAGCGCGCCCAAGTGGGCGGCTGAAGAGCTCAAGCGCCTCGGTCCCATGCGCCGGATGGAGTGGTTGATGCTGTCCGGCACCCTCCTCGTCATTGCGCTGTGGATCGGGGGCAGCCGCTACACCGACGCCACGACGGCGGCGCTCCTCGGCGTGGTGCTCCTGGTCGTGCGCGGCGTGGTTTCGTGGGACGACATCCTCGGCAATCGCCGCGCCTGGGACACCGTCATGTGGATCGCCACCCTGGTGACCATGGCGAGTGGCCTCGTACAGGTGGAGTTCGTTCCGTGGGTGGCCGCCACTATCAAACCGGTGATGTCGAGCCTCACCCTCCCGGTGGCCGTGGTGTTCCTGATTACGGTGTTCTTCTTCGTGCACTACCTTTTCGCCACCATCTCCGGTCATGCCACGGCTCTGCTGCCGCTCTTCCTCATCCTCGCCGTCACCGTGCCCGGCCTGAGCCCGAAGGGCTGGGCCCTTGCCCTCGGCTACACCTTCGGCATGATGGGCATCCTCACCCCCTACGCTACCGGGCCCTCGCCCGTGTACTACCGCTGCGGTTACATCTCCCGCACGGAGTTCTGGACGCTGGGGTTGATCCTGGGTGTGGTGTTCCTCGGTCTCTACCTCGCGATCGGCGTGCCCTGGATCCTGTGGCGAAATTTCTGAGGCGCAACGAATGATTCGAGCCGCGGTGCTATTCGCCGTCCTGGCTGGCGCCTCCGCGGCGACGTGGTCGGTGTGCCTCAAGCTAGGCGCGGCCCGCATCAACGTGGCCCTCGCCGCCATGGTCATCACCGGCGCCGCCTTCGTCGTGAACTGTATCGTGATGCTCGTGATGCGAGCCCGCGGCCACGAGATCGCCCTGCGCGCCGACGCTGTGTGGTTCCTCGCCCTGGCCGGTATCGCGGCGGCGGGCGTGGACACCTTCGGCCTCCTCGCGTACGAGCACGGGCTGCGCATCACCTCGTCGCTCATCATCGGCGGCACCTCCACCGCGCTGGTCCTCATCGTGGGCTTTCTGCTGCTCGGCGAGCCGATGACGTGGTTGAGAGCCTTGGCCATCGCCCTTGTGGCGACTGGCATCCTTCTCTTCCAGTTGGAGGGCGGATAGACGCGCTGGCATAGCTCTTGCGGGTGCCTCACGCCATGCGCGGTGTAAAACCAGAGGGACATCTAGAGGAGCAGCAGCCGCACGGCCGACTGACCTTGGCCATGTTGCGTCGGGAAGCCGCGTCCTGCACGGCCTGCGACCTTTACAAGCGCGCCACGCAGACGGTGTTCGGCGAGGGGAGCGCTACGGCGCGCATGGTCCTCGTGGGAGAGCAGCCGGGGCACGAGGAGGATCTGGCAGGCCGTCCCTCCGTGGGCCCCGCGGGCCGTCTCCTCGACGAGGCGCTCGAGCAGGCAGGAGTGGAGAGGCGCAGCGTCTACATCACGAACGCAGTCAAGCACTTCAAGTGGAAGGGAGAGGAAGGCGGCAAGCGTCGAATCCACGGCAAGCCTCGCCAGGACGAGGTCGAGGCGTGCCGACCGTGGTTCGACAAGGAGCTATGGGTCATCAAGCCGGAGGTGCTGGTCTGCCTCGGCGCTACCGCGGCGGGAGCGGTGATGGGCCGCGGCACCACGATCAAGTCTGCGCGTGGACGCGCCCTCGTCTCGCCCTCCGGCATCCGCACCTTCGTGACCGTGCACCCCTCGGCGATTCTCCGGATGCCCGATCACGCCGTCCGGCAGGAGGAGATGCGGCGCTTCGTGGGCGACCTGCGCCGGGCTGCCCACGCGCTCTCCTAGCGGTCGCCCCGACCCGGTAAGCCTGACCGGGAGCTACTTGGGGATGCGGCTGCGGAGCACCCGCACGCGTTCGATCGACGCGGCGAGGGCCTTGGGGGAGAGGCGACCATTCGCAATGGCGTTGCGCACGGCGGCGAGCACGCTCTCGGCCGCGCCGCGCTCTACCCGTCCCTGGTTCTGCGAGATGAGGAGCATGTCCACCGACGCTTGCAAGGCGAGGATGGAGGCTTCCTCTACGCCGTAGCGCTGCCGGATCGCCTCCATGAGCAGGTCGTCCGAGACCACGAGCCCCTTGTAGCCGAGCTTGTCCCGCAGGTAGCGCTTGACGGTGAAGCGGGAGAGGGTGGCGGGATTCCAGGGATCGAGCCCCCGATTGAAAACGTGCGCGGTCATCACGCTGTCCGCCAGCTTCTCCTTGATGAGCGCGCGATAGGGCTGGAGCTCGATCTTGAGGTCGGCGGTGTCCGTCACGTCCACGAAGCCCTGGTGCGAGTCGGTCCGGCTCGAGCCGTGGCCGGGGAAGTGCTTGAGGGCCGTGAGCACGCCCGCCTCGTGCATGCCCTGGATGAAGGCGCGCGCCTGCTCGATGACCTGCTGCGGATCCGAGGAGAACGAGCGGCCGAGGGTGACCACGGCCGGATTCAGCGGGTTGATGGCCACGTCGACGACGGGCGCAAGGTTCCAGTTGATGCCCGCCTCTCGGAGGGTGGCGCCCATGCGGCGTGACTCCAGCGCGGTGGCCGCGGGATCGCCCGCGTCGCCCAGGGCCTGGGCAGGCGGCGTGGGCAGGTAACCGAGGCGCGGGGAGAGCCGCATGACCTGACCGCCCTCGTTGTCGGCGGCGATGAGGAGCGCCCGGCCCGTGCACTCGCGGGCGAGGGCCTGCAGGTCCGAGGTGAGCTGGCGCACCTGCTCGGGGCTCGTGATGTTGCGCGCCTCGCCGGTGCGGGAGTCGCGCTCGAAGAGGATCAGCCCGCCCACCTTCACGTCGCACACGAGAGAGCGGACCTCCTCGTTGCCTTCGACCTGCGTGCCGCCGAATCCCATGAGAAGCAAGTCCCCGAGGGGGAGGGGAGGCGGCGGCGGCTTGCGAGACGCGCCGTGCGAGACGGAGGTGGCCGCGCAGCCCTCGACGATCAAGACCAGGAGGAGAGCGGCGAGACGTGCCCTCACCGACGTCCCGCGGCCCGCACGAGCGCGCGCACGCGATCCGCATCCACCCGATTGGTGACCACCCCCTCACGCTTCACCGAGGTGCCCACGATCAGGCAGTCGGCAAAAGCGAGCAGGTCGGCTGCGTTCTCGGGCGAAGCGCCGCTTCCGACGAGAAGCGGCACCTCGGGCACGGCAAGGCGCACGCGCTCGAGATCGCTGGTCTTGGGCGGCAGCCCCGTCGCCTCGCCGGAGACGATGAGCCCGTCGGCCAGGCCCCGGTGCACGCAGTCGCGCGCCTCGTGCTCGATGGGCACGGCGGCCAGGGGAGCGGCGTGCTTGGTCTGCACGTCGGCGAACAAGGCCACGGGAGTGCCGAGGAGGCGGCGATAGCGAAGGGTATCGTGGGCGCCGGAGGTGAGAATGCCCTGGTCGGTGACCACCGCGCCCGTGTGCACGTTCACGCGGATGAAACGCGCGCCCACCGCGGTGGCAATGGCGAGGGCAGAGACGGCGTCGGAGCGGAGGGCATTGATGCCGAGGGGTAGGGATACGGCGCGGCGGATTTCCGTAGCCACCGCGGCCATGGCCGCCACGCAGCCGGGATCGACGCGGCCCGGGACGAACGGAACGTCTCCGAAGTTCTCCACGAGGATGGCGTCGACGCCGCCCTCGGCGAGAGCGTGAGCGTCGGCAAGGGCGGCGTGGGTCACCGCCTTCATCGAGCCGGCCCAGCGCGGACTGCCGGGAAGCGGCTCCAGATGGACCATGCCGACTACGGCTTTCGGCGAACCGAAGATCGCGTCGAGGCTCATGAATCAGGCGGGAATGACATGGCGAAATCGTAGCATGCAGGAGTATAGTGACCAAGTCATGGCGCCACGCGCGCAGGCCGCGGAGTCGCGGATCTTCTATGGCTGGTGGGTCGCGGTGGCGTTCTCCCTGATCATCTTCCTCTCCACGGGCATCCGCTTCGCCGTCGGCCCCTTCCTCAAGCCCGTGGTGGGCGATCTCGGCATCGATCGCGGCGCCTTCTCGCTCGTCGTCTCGCTTTCGTTGTTCCTCTATGGTCTCTTCGTGCCGCTCATCGGTCCGCTGGTGGACCGCTGGGGCTCGCGAAGGGTCTGTGCGCTCGGCACGGTGGTGATGGCCATCGCCATGGGGCTGACCTCGACCGTGCACACCCTGTGGCAGTTCGCCCTCTACTACGGCGTGCTCGCCGCGCTGGGACTCGCGGCCACCGGCCAGGTGGTCGCCTCCGCCACCCTTTCCCGCTGGTTCGCGAAGCGCCGGGGGACCGCGGTGAGCGCGCTGTCCGTCGCGTCGATGGCGGGGATCTCGCTGCTCGTGCCAGGCGTGATGTGGAGCATCCTCCGCTTCGGCTGGCGCGAGACCTTCGTGATCCTCGGAGTGGTGTCGCTGGTCTTCTGCCTCCCCATCGCGCTCCTCGTAGTGCGGGACGATCCCGAGCGCATGGGACTCCATCCGGACGGCGAGACCCCCGATCCCGTCGGCCCGGACGTGGCTCCAGCCATCGAGCGTACGGCGACCGGCGATGCCGTGCGCATGCCATCCTTCTGGCTCCTGAGCGGTGGACTCTTCTCCTGCGGCTTCTCCATGAGCCTGCTCTCCGCGCACGGTGTCCCCATGCTCACGGACCACGGCTTCCACAGCATGACCGCGTCCACGGCCATGGGGCTCACCGGCCTATCGAGCATTGCCGCGGGCATGATCATCGGCATCCTGTCCGACCGATGGGGCCGCAAGCCCATGCTCGCCTTCGTCTATGTCCTGCGCGTGGTCGCCTTCATCCTGATCTTCTTCACCCGCGATCCCGCCGTCCTCATGCTCGTGGTCATCCTCGCTGGCCTGTCCCTCACGGGCAGCTTCGCCATGGCCTCCGCGCTCACCGCCGACATCTTCGGCCGCCTCTCTGTCGGGTCCATCTTCGGCCTCATCTTCCTCGTGCATCAGATCGGCTCGGCCTTGGGTTCCTGGCTCTCCGGCTATCTCTTCGACGTCTCTGGCGGCTATGGCATCGCCTTCGCCGTCGCCTGCGGGCTCCTTCTCGTGGGAGCCGGGCTGGCCCTCAGCATCGATGTGAATGGGCGGCCCGTGCGCCGCGAGCTCCAGCCGGTGGCTGGAGGGAGGTGAACGATGGGCTACCAGTCTCTCCTCGTCGATCGTGTCGACAGCGTGGCCACTCTGACCATGAGCCGGCCGGAGGCGCGGAACGCCCTCGACATCCGGATGCGCGAGGAGCTGGTGGAGGCGCTGGACGAGATCGAGCGCGATCCGGCCATGCGCGTAGTCATCCTCACGGGAGCGGGCGGCCACTTCTCCGCGGGCGGGGACGTGAAGACCATGGCCGTGCGCCGCCACACCGCCTCGGAGGGGAGGGAGCGCGTGGAGCTCTTGAACCGCTTCGTGCTCCGCCTCTTCAATTTCCCCAAGCCGACCATCGCCATGGTCGATGGGTTCGCGGTGGGCGCTGGCTGCAACATCGCGCTGGGCTGCGACATGATCATCGCCTCCGACCGGGCAAAGTTCGGCGAGGTCTTCATCAAGATCGGCCTCGTCCCCGACGGAGGAGGGACGTGGCTCCTGCAGCGCCTGGTCGGTCTCGCCAAGGCCAAGGAGATGGTGCTGACCGGCGAGATCATCGATGCCGCCGAGGCTCTGCGGATCGGGCTCGTGAATCGGGTGGTGCCCGCGGCGGAGCTCGAGGCGACCACACGGGGGCTGGCCGGCAGGATCGCGGCGGGGCCGCCCGTGGCCGCCACCCTCGCCAAGTCGCTCCTCAATCGCGCGGCCACCGTCGACCTGGCCGCGGCCCTGGAGGGTGAGGCCTTCGGCCAGTCCAATGCCATCAGCACGGAGGACCACGCCGAGGGCGTGCGCGCCTTCCTCGAGAAGCGCGCTCCCAAGTTCCAGGGCCGTTGATGCCCGTACGCTCTGGCATCACGGGCACCGGCATGGCTTTGCCCGAATGCGTCGTCGACAACCATCTCCTCTCGCGCTGCATGACGACGAGTGACGAGTGGATCGTGCAGCGCACGGGGATTCGCGAGCGTCGCGTCTCTCCCGACACCTATCGGATGCTCCTCCGGCTCGCCGAGGCGCCTGACAAGATCGCCTACATGCGCGAGGTGAAGGCGCGCGGCTTCGAGGGCGACATCGACTCCTCGCTGGCCGTCTCCGATCTCGCTCTCGAGGCCTCGCGGATGGCCCTCAAGCATGCGGGGCTGACCGCCGAGGATCTCGACTGCATCGTCGAGTCGTCCACCCTGCCTGAGATGGCCTTTCCGGGCACGGGCTGCGTGCTGCAAGGAAAGCTCGGGCTCACCTCCACGCCCGTGTTCAACCTCGCCCAGGGTTGCGCAGGGTTCGTGTACGGGCTGTCCCTGGCCGATCAGTTCATCCGCGGTGGCGTGTACGGCAAGGTGCTGGTGGTGGGCGCCGAGCTCCTCTCCTCCGCCTTCGATTACACCGACGCCGGCCGCGACATGGCCGTCCTCTTCGCCGACGGGGCGGGGGCGGTGGTGCTGGAAGCCCGCGAGGAGACCAGCCCGCCCCGCGGGCTCCTGTCGCATCATCTCCACTCCGACGGCCGCGCCATCGACGCGCTCTACGGGGAGATCTGCGGCTCCTCCACCTTTCCCCTCGTGTCCAAGCAGAAGATCGACGACGACCGGACGCGCCCGCGTATGAACGGGCGTGTGGTGTTCGTGAACGCGGTGAAGCGGGTGCGTGAGGTGGTGCAGGAGTGCCTCGATGCCAACCGTCTCATCGCCGACGACATCGGCCTGTTCATCTTTCACCAGGCAAACCTTCGCATCGTGGAGGCTATGGCGGAGACCTTCGGGATTACCGAGCCCCGCATGTTCAACAACCTTCAGCGCTACGGCAACACCGCGGGAGCCTCCGTGGCCATCTGCCTCCACGAGGCGGTGATGGCGGAACGCGTGAAGGACAACGATCTCGTGATGCTGGTCGCCTTCGGCACCGGCTTCTCGTGGGGGGCCACACTGCTCAGGTGGTGAGAACGCATGTGCTGAGGTCGCTCCTCCAGAAGCTGTCCCTGCCCCGCACTCCCCCTCCTCCTACCAAGCGGGCCCTCGTCCTCGCGGGCGGCGGCGTGATCGGCGGCATGTACGAGGCGGGAGCCCTCGCCGCGCTCGACAGGCTCCCCAATTTCCGCGCCAACGACTTCGATCTGTACGTGGGGTCGAGCTCCGGATCCGTGGTGTGCTCCCTCATGGCCAACGGCATCCGGCCGCGGGACCTCTACGACATCCTCGACAAGGAGACGGACGACCCGCTGAACTTCCAACGGGGCGCCGTCTATCACAAGGGCGCCTTCTCCAATGCCGCGCGCAACCTCGCCCAGTTCGTCTGGGCCATCGGCAAGAAGGCGGTGACGGGCTTCCGCCTCGAGTGGCCGGACCTCCTCGCGCGGAGCGGAGCGGACATGCCGCCCGGCTTCTTCTCCGTGGCGCCGCTGGAGCGCTTCATGCGCGAGGCCTTCGCAGCCAAGGGCCTGCCCAACAGCTTTCGTGAGTGTCGGCGCGCGCTCCTCATCCCGGCCACCCATCTCGACCGGGCCGAGCGGGTGGTCTTTGGGCTCGATCCCTTCCAGGACGTGCCGATCTCCGAGGCCATCGCAGCCTCGTCCTCGATCCCGGGCTTCTTCGAGCCCTATCGCATCGGCGGCCGCGACTACGTGGACGGCGATGTGGGATACACGGGCCATGCGGACCTGGCCGTGGAGCACGGCTGCACCGTCGTCGTGGTGCTGAACCCGGCGGTGCCGCTCCGCATCGGCAGCCCCGACGAGCCGGACGTCCGCACGCGCGGCCTCTACGCGATCATGGAGCAGACTGGGCACATCACGAGCATGAACATCCTCGAGCTCGGGTTGCGGGAGCTCAAGCTGAGGCGGCCCGACGTCGTGATTCATCTCGTCCAGCCCGAATCCAAGACCTCGCCGCTTCGCGGTCCCTCCATGGGCTTCGAGGCGAGCCGCGCCGCCCTCCGCTACGGCTACTCCTCCGTCACTGATT
>Ga0306921_10001247_pt1 | contig 24440 bp, 21 predicted proteins | sample sta12Cox44000080_FD_203760 | JGI IMG/M metagenome (GOLD analysis project Ga0306921, IMG submission 203760) | Lab enrichment of tropical soil microbial communities from Luquillo Experimental Forest, Puerto Rico - statoxic.12C.oxic.44.000.080 (v2)... | ecosystem: Environmental > Terrestrial >...
CACGCGCGGCTTCGGGAAATTCGATCTCGGCCTTCGCGCCGAGCGCCGCGGCAACGCGTGCAAGCGCCGTCTGCGCCTCGGGGAAGGCGCCGGCACGGAAATAGCCGCCGGCGACCGCGATGCGCAGCCCCGCGATGCCGCGAGCAATGAGCGGAATCGTCCGTACGGCCGGCCGGCTGGTACAGACGGGATCGTCGGCGTCGGGGCCAGCCATGGCGTCATAGGCGAGCGCAAGGTCGCGCGCAGAGCGTGCCATCGGCCCGACATGATCGAGGCTTGCCACGAAGGGAAACGTGCCGGCGCGCGAGAGCCGGCCGTAGGTCGGCTTGAGGCCGAAAACTCCGCACAACGACGACGGCACCCGGATCGAGCCGTTGGTGTCGGAGCCGAGCGCAAGCGCCGTCAATCCGGCGGCGACCGCGCAGGCGGAGCCGCTCGACGAGCCGCCGGTCATGCGGGTGAGGTCGTGCGGGTTGCGGCAGTCGCCGTCGTGCACGTTCTCGCCGGTGAAGTCGTAGGCATACTCGCCCATGTTCAACGCGCCCACCAGCACGGCGCCTGCGGCTTCGAGGTGCGCGATAAGCGTGGCGTCGCGCGTTGCGGGTGCGCGGTCGCGGTTGATCCGCGATCCGGCGCGGGTCGCGAGCCCGGCAATGTCGAACAGGTTCTTGACCGCGAAAGGCACGCCCGCGAGCGGTCCTTTCGCGCGCGTCCGGTCGATCGCCTGCGCGCGCTCGAGCGCGCGCTCGCCAAGCACGTCGGTGAATGCGTTGAGCTTCGAGTTGAGCTGCCTGATCCGCGCCAGCGCCGCGCCGACCACCGCGGCGGCGCTTATGCGGCCCTCGGAGACGGCGGCGGCGATCTCGCTCGCCTGTGCCCATGCGCCATCCATCGCGACAGCCTATGCCCTGAAGATGGGCGCCGGCTCGGCCTCGTCCGGCAGCGGAAACTCCATGAAGGAGGCCGCCAGCCGCAGCGTTGCCGCAAGGTTGGCCTCGACCGCGGCCTTCCAGGCGGGGTCGATCGAAAGCTCGAGCACGCGCGCGGCCGCATCGATGAAATCCGTGTGCGAATCCATTCGTATCCTCGTTGTTGGTTGTGCGCCGTAATTGACGCCGGTAGGGGCGGGTTTACAACCCGCCCCTTGTCCAACTACGCGGACGCTGCGATGGGGCGGGTTTAAAACCCGTCCCTACACAAAATTCGGGTGGGGAATGGCGGCCAGGAGATCGCGCGTGTACTGCGCCTGCGGCGCAAACAGCACCTCCTCGGTCGGTCCCTGCTCCACAATGCGCCCCGCCTGCATGACAATGACGCGGTCGCACAGGAGCCGCACGACATTGAGGTCGTGGGACACGAACAGATAGCTCATCCCCAGCGTGTCCCTGAGCTCGGCCAGGAGATTGAGGACGAGCGCCTGCACCGACACGTCGAGCGCGGCGGTCGGCTCATCGAGGATGACAAGATCGGGGTTGAGCGCAATTGCCCGCGCAATGCCCACGCGCGCCTTCTGTCCGCCGGAGAGCTGGTGCGGAAAGCGGTCGAGCAGCTCCGCGGGCAGGCCAACCTGGCGGGCGAGCGCCTCGCAGCGCGCCCGCACCGCGCGCCGGCCGCGCTCGTCGCCAAGCCGCAGGATGGGATCCGCGATGGCGCGCGCCGCCGTGAAGCGGGGATTGAGGCTGTCGGTCGGATCCTGGAACACCATCTGGATGCGCTTGCGCAACGGCAGCTCGGCAAATTTCCTCGGCGCGATTGCGCCGATGTCCTCGCCGTCGAACATGATGACGCCGTCGCTCTTGTCGATCAGGCGCATCACCATGGTGGAGGTGGTCGATTTCCCGCACCCGGATTCGCCCACCAGTCCCACGCTCTCGCCGCGGTTCACGGCAAAGCTGATGCCGTCGACCGCACGAAAGGTTTCGGGCTCGGGCGCGGGCTTGCGCTGGAGCATCCCGCGCAAGGCGCCGCCCATCCCCTTGCGGGGATATTCCTTCACCAGCTTCTCCACCACCAGCAGCGGCGCGCTCCCTTTGCCGTTGGTCGGGCGCGGCGCGCTGACCGCGCGGTCCATTGGGTGAGGGTGTGACCCCCACCCCGACCCCTCCCCACCCGAACTCGGGTCTACCCGAGTTCGGCACTCGACGTGGCCGAAATCGGATAAATCCGATTTCGGCTGGGGAGGGGAGTTCACCGCGCTTGCGGCACCATTGTCGTCCGGCAGCAGGTCGCGCAGCGAGATGCCCGGACGCGGCGTCGCGCACATGAGCTTGCGGGTATAGGGATGCGCCGGCGCCGTGAAGATCGCCCGCGACGGCGCAGTCTCCACGACCTTGCCGTGCTCCATCACCACCACCCGGTCGCAGTAGGTTGCAGCGAGCCCGAGGTCGTGGGTGATGAGGATGGTCGACATGCCCTGCTGGCGCGTGAGCTCGACCATCAGATCCATCACGGCCTTCTGGGTGGTCACGTCGAGCCCCGTCGTCGGCTCGTCCGCGATGAGCAGGCGCGGGCGGCAGGCGAGCGCCAAGGCGATCACCACGCGCTGGCACATGCCGCCGGAGAGCTCGAACGGATACGCGTGATAGCGCTCGCGCGGCCGCGCGATGCGCACCTGCTCGAGCATCTCGACCGCCTTGCCGGTGAGCGCGCTGGAATCGACCTGCGAATGCTGGCGCAGCACGTCCTCGATCTGATGCCCGACCTTGCGGATCGGGTTGAGCGCCGCGCGCGGGTTCTGGAACACCATCGATATCTCGCGCCCGCGCAGGCTGCGCATCTCGTCTTCGGTGGCCGCAATGAGGTCGACGCCGGAAAAATGCACCGCGCCCTGCGCAATGCGGCCGGCGCGATCGAGGATGCGCATGACCGCATAGGAGGTGACCGACTTGCCGGAGCCGGACTCCCCGACAATGCCGACCGTCTCCCCCTTGCCGACGCCGATATTGACCTGCGTCACCGCGCGCACGACGCCGCGCCGGGTCGAGAACTCGACCGTGAGATCGCAGACGTCGAGCAGGGGCAGGGGACCGCTCATCCGTCGTTCCGTTGACGGAATTTGGTCCGGCGCAATTGCCGCAGCCGCTCATCACCTCTCCCCAGCCCAAGTTGGATATATCCGACTTGGGCCAGCTTATAGTGCCGAACTCGGGCAAGCCCGAGTTCGGGTGGGGAGAGGTCGGATCGCGCTTGCGCGATCCTGGTCGCGCTAAGCGCGCCCATTCCGACCTCTCCCCTCCAGGGAGAGGTGACGCCCGCTGCGAGACCGCGCAAGAGATTTGATCGCATCGAAATCTGCCCTACGTCCTTCGCCGCGGATCGGCGATGTCGCGCAGGCCGTCGCCAAGCAGGTTGAAACAGAACACCGCGATCATCAGCGCGGCGCCGGGAAAGAATGCGATCCACCATTCGCCTGACACCATGAAGGCTGCGCCTTCCGCCACCATGATGCCCCACTCCGCCGTGGGCGGACGCACGCCGAGACCGATGAAGGAGAGGCCCGCGGCATTGAGGATGGCGTAGCCCATGGTCAGCGATATCTGCACCACCATGATCGGCATGATGTTGGGGAGCACCTGGGCGAGCAGGATGCGCATCTCGCTGTTGCCGCACAGGCGCGCCGCGTGCACGAAGCCGGCGTCGCGCAGCACGTTCGATTCCGCGCGCGCCACGCGCGCATAGAGCGGGAAGTTCACGATCGCGGTGGCGAGCACGATGTTCTGCACGGCGTTGCCGAGCGCCGCGACGATGCCCATGGCGAGCACGAACAGCGGGAACGCCATGATGGTGTCGGCGATGCGGCCGACCACGCGGTCGGTCCAGCCGCCGAAGAAGCCGGCGGCGACGCCGGCGAGCCCGCCCATCAGGAAGACGAGCGCCACCGAGGCAATCGCGATGACGAAATCGAGCCGCGTGGCGACGATCACGCGGCTGAACACGTCGCGCCCGAGCTGATCCGTCCCGCACCAGTGGGCGAGCGAGGGGGGCTTGAGCGCGGCCGCGGTGTCGCTCGCTAGCGGGTCGTAGGGAACGACGTAGGGGCCGATGAGCGCAGCGAGCACGATCAGCAGGAACAACGCGAACGCAAACGCGGTGACCGCGTTCTCCCCCAGGATGTAGCGGGCGTGCCGCAGCGTGGCGAGCAAGCCGTGCCCGGAGGCGCCGCGTTGGTCGGGAAGCGCGATGTTGGTCACGACTCGATCCTTATTCTTGGATCGATCACGCCGTAGAGGATGTCGATTGCGAGATTGAGCGCCACGTACATCACCGCCATGGTCAGCACGAATCCCTGCAGCGGCGCGAAATCGGATGCGATCAATGCCTCGACCGCGAACGAGCCGATGCCGGGCCATGCGAACACCTTCTCCACCAGCACGTTGGCGCCGAGCAGGAACGAGAACACCATGCCGAGCGTGGTGATGACCGGCAGCATGGCGTTGCGAAAGGCGTAGGTAACGACGACGGTGAACGGGGTGAGCCCGCTCGCGCGCGCGGTGCGCACGAAGTCGGAGGCGAGCGCGGCCAGCATGGAGGCCCGCGTCATGCGCGCGATAGGCGCGAGCGAGAAGATGCCCAGCGTGAGCGCGGGCAATATCAGCGCCTTGAGGGCGGCGAGAAAGACCTCGCCGTCGCCGGCGAGCGCGCTGTCGATGAGATAGAAGCCGGTGACCTGGGGCGGCGGGCTGAAGAAGACATCGAGCCGGCCGAGCGGCGCCGGCGCCCAGCCGAGCAGATAGTAGAAGACATAGGTCAGCACCAGGCCGGTGAAGAATACTGGCAGCGACACGCCCGCAGTCGAGATCGCGCGGCAGCAATGGTCGAGCACGGAGTTCGGCCGTGTCGCCGCGAGGATGCCGAGCGGCACGGCGATGACGACCGCCACCAGAAGCCCGAGCAGCGTGAGCTCGGCCGAGGCCGGCAGGCGGCTCCTGATCTCCTGCCCGACCGGCTGGCCGGTGGTGAGCGAATTGCCGAGATCGCCGCGGGCGAGATCGCCGACGTAGCGCATGAACTGGACGTAGAGCGGCTTGTCGAGGCCGAGCTTGACGCGCACCTGCTCGATCGCCTCGGCGGTCGCGGCGGGGCCGGCAAAATAGGCGGCCGGGTCTCCCGGCAGCGCGCGCGTGAGCAGGAACGTGACGATCACCACCCCGATGAGCGAGGGCACCGCGGCCGCCACGCGCTTGACGATCATGCTCAGCATGGACGCGCGCTCGCAGGCTGATCCTCGGTCTTGGCCCCCCTCACCCGGCGCCTTCGGCGCCGACCTCTCCCCGCCGGGGAGAGGTGGAACGGAGCGCGCGGCAGGCTCGGATCACCTCTCCCCTGTGGGGAGAGGTCGCGAGCGAAGCGAGCGGGTGAGGGGGGCACCGGCACCCTCCGCGTCTGGCGCACGCGCGACCGCGGCCCCGCTCACCCCTTCACCAGCGCGCGATAGTCGAGCCGCCGGTGGAACCAGTACTGATAGCCCGACACGTTCTTCTGCATCGCGACGTTGACGAACGGCTGATAGAGCGGGATGCGCGGCATGTCGGCAAAGGCAAGCTCGACGAATGCCTTGACGTCCTTCTCGTAAGCCTGCTTGTCGCCCTCCGCCGCGGCGTCCACCGCGCCGTCGATGAAGCCGTCCATCTCCTTTGATTGATAGCTCATGGTGTTGAAGATCGAGTTCTTGCCGTGATAGCACCAGATGAAGAAATATTCGGGATAGTCGAGCCAGCCCGAGAACACGTTGGTGTAGAGCGGCAGCACCTTCTTGTTGAGCTCGGTGCGCCAGGTGGCGCCCGGAATCTTGTTGATGGTGCACTTGATGCCGATCTGGGCGAGGCTCTCCTGGGTGAGCACGCAGATCGGCTCGTTGACGCCGGCAAAGCCCAGGTCGAACGAAAGCGTGGTCTCGAAACCGTCGCCGTAGCCGGCCTCGGCCAGCAACTGCTTCGCCTTCGCGATGTCTGTGGTGTAGCCGTGCGGCTGCGGCCAGGCGACCTCGGTCGGCGTGCCGGGAGGCGCGCCGAACATGGGCTTGGCGAGCCCGAACAGCGCCGCGTCCATGATCTTCTGATAGGGGATGGCGAACGCAACCGCCTGGCGGACCTTCAGGTTGTCGAACGGCGGATGCTTCACGTTCATGCCGATATACTGGATCCCGTTCGAATACGGCGTGGACACGATGTTGAGCTTGCCGATGCTCCTGAGCTCGACGAAATCCTTGTTCGGCAGGTCGTAGGAGATGTCGGCATCGCCGCGCTCGAGCAGTGCCCGGCGATTGCCGGAGGAGGGCACGATGCGCCAGATGATGCGCTTGACCTTCGGCACAGGTCCGCCCGCCCATTTGTCGTTGCGCTCGAGAATGACCTCGGTGCCCGCGTTCCAGCTCACGACGCGGTAGGCGCCGCTGCCGGCCGTGTTCTGCTTGGTGTAGTCGAGCCCCCACGGATCCTTCTCCGTCGCGTGCTTCTTCACCAGCTCCGAGTTGAGCACGCACGGCACCACCACCGCGAGGTCGGGAATGGTGAGGCGGTCCTTGCGCAGGAAATCGACGCGGATGGTATTGTCGTCGAGCACCACGAATTGCTCGGGCTTGGTCAGCGCACCGGCGCCCATCTGGAAGGTCGGAAAACCGCCGACCGTCACGGCGCGGTCGAGCGACCACTCGACATCCCTGGCGGTCACCGGCGCGCCGTCGTGGAAGGTCGCATTCTTCTTGAGCTTGAAGGTGACGGACATGTCGCCGATCTTCATGTCGTCGGCGAGCTCCATCTTGAAATTGTCGCGGTCGTAATACTGCGTCCCGTTCGCAAGCGTCTTCATCTCGTGGCTGATGAGCCGGTCGTAGCAGTTCCACGAGACTTCATAGCCGGGCACGTTGGTGCCGACGCCGTGGATGTCGATGTTGTTGGGCCCGCTCTCGGACACGATGAGGAGCGTCTCCGCGCGCGACTGTGCCTTGGCGGTCGACCAGACCGCAGGCGCCGCGGGCAGCGCGCCCCCTGCCGCCAGCGCGGTCATAGACTTCAGAAATTCGCGACGCTTCATCGAACCCTCCAGATCTCGGCCCAGCAGCCCGGTCAACCGCGCCGCAAAGGCCGTGCCAAAAGACGGCGAGCGCCGCGTACTTGCGCAGTCGCCGCATCGCTCGGCTGCCATCGCCGCCTTCTTGGGCGAATGACCCGGCAAGCCCTGCTCCTGCGGTCGTCTGCCATGATCGGGTGACCGAGGTGCTCCCCGCCTGTCGCGGTTTCAGGTCGCGCGGCTGCGCGGGACATGACACTCCATTGGTGCGTCTGTGCAAAAACTCATCGATTGCCCAAGAAATGGGCAACTAGCCTAGATCGCCTCGCGCACGCATTGAAGCAACAAGCCATTTGTCGCCTGTGAGGGGCTGCGAATCTGGCACATGCATTGCACACCTGCCGCCGCGCTCGGCCGAGGGCCGCGCGGGCAAATAGCTGGCAACGAAGAGGGAGCAGACACCCATGCAGCGCAGCGAGCTCACGGAGAAGATTCTCAACGTCAAGCGCGAGAACGGCTGGAGCTGGAAATACGTCCATCAGCAGATCGGCGGCTATTCGCCGGTCCTGCTGGTGGGAGCGCTGCTCGGCCAGATGAAGCTGACCAAGCCGCAGGCGGCGAAGGCCGCCGACCTGTTCGGCCTGTCGAAGGCCGAGGCGGCGCTGCTCAACGAGGTGCCGATGCGCGGCGCCGGCGTCCCGATGCCGCCGACCGATCCGCTCATCTACCGATTCTACGAGCTCGTCATGGTCAACGGCCCGGCGTGGAAGGCGTTGATCGAGGAGGAGTTCGGCGATGGCATCATGTCGGCCATCGATTTCGACATGCAGATCGAGCGCCTGCCAAATCCGAAAGGCGATCGGGTCAAGGTCACCATGTCGGGCAAGTTCCTCCCATACAAATATTACGGCAATTCCGGCAACGTTCCGGAATACGGATACAAGGAGTAGGGATTTCTATTGCGGCGGCTCGAGCGAGACGGGTGCGCCGTCATCGCGAGGAGGAGGCGCCCCTTCGCGCGGGGTCGCTTCCCGCGGCCTGGGGCGTACCGTCGCTGATCGCCGTGCGGCGGCGGCGCCGTCTGATGCCATGGCAATGCCGTAGGCCAGCGCCGCCGGGTTCGTATACCAGGCGACGAATGAGCCGCGGCTGTCCCCTTCGCCCGCCTGCAAGGCGGCGATGGTATCCGCCGCGCGGCGCTGGGCGTCGCGCAAGTCCTGGTTCTCACGTCGCAGCGAAGCCACTTCATCCGAGAGGCGGCTTACGGCGGCTTCAAGCGCTTCCGTCGCCGGCGCGGCGGCCTGCTCCGGCTGCAGCTGCGGTCGCGATGCGCCGAACATGCTTGGCCCCCCCAGCGCAAGCGCGCTGATGACGCCCGCCGCGAGCGCCAATCCAATCACGGTGGAAAGCCGAAATCCGCTCCTGGGAAGCGGATCTTCGACGGTAGCATCATGCTCGCGTCCGAACTCATCGTCGAACGCGTTGAGGCTCGGCATGGTCTCTGCGTCGCCGCCGGCCGACATGACACTTTTATTAGCTTGCACGCGACGCCGCCCGATCGCTCCGTGATACACTCTGCAACATGCATTCCTCGCGCATTTCCATTTGCGCGAGCACCCGGAATCCTTCCGATCATGCTCCGATAAGATCAGGGATTCAAGGTGTTATCGCGCGCGACCGGGCAGCTCGACGATGCAGCGGAACGTGTCGGCGGCGGCTCGTGGAACGTAGTCTATCAAAAGTTGTATAATATATAGAACGACGCGTAAGTTGTTTTTTGACAAAACAAATTCCTCAGAAAAGCTGAGTGCTTTCAGAGGGGATGGCTTAGAAGAGTTCCAGAGCAAACGGAGGATCGCACATGGATATCGGCTTCATCGGCGTCGGCCAGATGGGCTCCCACATGGCGCGCCGGCTCATCGAAGCCGGCCATCGCGTTCTGGTCGCCGACACCAATCCGGAGGCGGTCGGCCGCCTCGCCGCGCTCGGGGCGCAGGCGCGCGATTGCCCGCGTGCGATCGCCGATGAAGTCGAGACCGTGATGGCGAGCCTGCCGACGCCCGACGTGGTGCTCAAAGTGGCAACCGGCGAATCCGGCGTGATCGAAGGCGCCCGCGTGCGCCGCTTCGTCGACCTCTCCACCACCGGCGCGGTCATGGCGCGCCGCATCTTCGATGCGCTCAGGGCGCGCGGCATCGTGCAGATCGACAGCCCCGTGAGCGGCGGCGTCACCGGCGCGGCAAAAGGCACGCTGGCGGTCATGGTCTCCGGCCCGCGCGCCGAGGTCAAAGCGGTGGAAGGGGCGCTTGCGGTGCTGGGCAAGGTATTCTTCATCGGCGAGCAATCCGGCGCCGGGCAGACCATGAAGCTCTGCAACAATTTCCTGTCCGCGGCCGCCATGACCGCGACCTCGGAGGCCATGGTGATGGGCGTGAAGGCGGGCCTCGATCCGAGCCTCATGCTCGACGTGATCAATTCCGGCAGCGGCCGCAATAGGGCCACCGAGGACAAGTTCGGCCGTGCCGTGCTGCCGCGTCTGTTCAACCTCGGCTTCACCACGGGATTGATGACCAAGGATCTCAAACTTTGCCTTGCGGAAGGCGGTGCGCTCGGCGTCCCCATGGAGGTGGCGCAGGCGGTCACCGCCATGCTGGAGCGCGCCTGCAGCGAGATCGGCCCCGACAAGGATCTCACTACCGTGGTGCAGACGGTCGAGCGGCGCGCCGGAGTCGAAGTGCGCGCGCGGCGCGAAGGCGGCGCGCTGCCCAAATGAGCCGCGCACGCGGCCGCTGGCGTCTTACATGATGGCGAACTCGGCGTTGCGGCGGTCGGTGACCAGCATGCAGCCGGGATAATGGGTGACGCAGAATTCGGGTTTGGCGGTTGCGACCACGGATTGCGGCGTCACGCCGCAGGCCCAGAATACCGGAATCTCGTCCTCATTGACCGGCACCGGGTCGCCATAGTCCGGCTTCATCAGATCGGAAATGCCGATCAGCTCCGGCTTGCCGATGTGTACCGGCGCGCCGTGCACCGCCGGAAAGCGAGTCGTGATCTGGATGGCGCGGATGGCATTCTCCGGCGTCATCGGGCGCATCGACACGACCAGCGGACCGTGGAACGGACCGGCCGGAGCGGTCGCGACCGAGGTGCGATACATGGGCACCGTGACCCCGAGCGTCATGTGGCGAAGCTCGATTCCGGCCTCGGCGAGCGCCTCCTCGAACGAGAACGAGCAGCCCAGCACGAAGGCGACCAGATCCTCGCGCCAATGGCCACGGATATCGGTCGGCTCGTCGATGAGCAGGCCGCGCCGAAATACGCGATAGCGCGAGAGGTCGGTGCGGATATCGAGATCGTCGGCCAGCGTCGGCAAGGCGAAATCACCGGGATTGGAGGCGGCCAGCAGCGGGCAGGGCTTTGGATTGAGCTGGCAAAAGCGCAGGAAGTCTGTCGCCAGCCGCTCGGGCAGGATGGCGAGATTGCCCTGCACGTAGCCGGGGGCAACGCCTGCGGTCTGACCCGTGAGCTCGCCGCTGCGGATCGCGCGCCGCGCATCCCGGCCGGTCCGGGGCGGGTCGCAAGCGCCGCCACGCATGTGCAAAAGCGTCATTGCAGCTCCATGCTCGAAGGGAAAGGTCGCCGGGCTGCCTACTTTATCACCATTCGAGCGCGGGAAAACCGCCAATCCGCTCCAGCGACGATCTTTTATTTGGATCGGCAGGGATGCACGCGCGACGTTGACGCACGCGCGTTGTAGATGCGCAGCTCTTGAGCTATTGTCGAATTGTCAGGCGCACCTTGTCCTGATCGAATGCGATCTGATGGCGGGTGGCGGGCCGCGGCTCGGCCGCGGTCTGGCGCTGCACGACAGCCGACCTGAGAGGGAACCAAGCAGAGGAAACAGCAATGACTGACAAGAACACACCGGATTGGGGAGAGCAATTTTGGCACGCCGGCAAGGTCACGCGCCGGCGATTGATCGGGTATGGCACCGCTGCGGGAGCGCTCGGCGCCACCATGCTGGTGCCGGCACCGTGGCAGCGCGCCTTCGGGCAGGCCAAGCCGTACACGATCGGAACCATGCAGCCGCTTTCCGGCGTTGCCGCCTCCGGCGGCAAGACGGCGCTGGTCGGTGTGCAGATGGCGGTCGACCGCATCAACAAGTCCGGCGGGATCAACGGCCGGCCGGTCAAGCTGCTTGTCGAAGATGACGAATCCAAGCCTGACGTCGGTCGCCGCAAGGCCGAGAAGCTGGTGGTCGAGGACAGGATCGACGCCCAGGTCGGCGGCTTCCTCTCCAACATCTGCCTCGCCTGCATGCCCGTTTGGGAGGAAACCAAGGTCGTCAACATGATCGGGGTGTGCCTCGACACCACGCTCACCACGACGAAGTGCAATCGTTATACGTTCCGGCCGTTCGACTATGCGCCGGCGCAGGCCGTCGCCTTCGCGCCCTATCTCGTCAACAAGATGGGCAAGAAGTGGCACATCGCCTTTGCCGACTATGCCTGGGGCCAGTCGACGCGCGATGCCTATGCCGAGCAGATCAAGAAGGCCGGTGGCGAGGTGGTGGGAACCACCGGCATCCCGCTCAACCGCGCCGACATGACCCCGTTCCTCTCCAAGATCAGCGGCGACTTTGACGGGCTGTTCGGTATCTTCTTCGGACCCGACGGCATCACGATCGCCAACCAGGCCCACGATCTCGGGCTGACCAAAAAGTACAGATTTGCCGGAGACGGCGCGATCGCGGAGTCCACCAACCTGCCGGCGCTCGGCAACAAGATCGAGGGCTTTGTGGGCATCAACCGGTATCTGCCGGTGTTTGAAGGCGTGCTCGATACCCCGGCGCACAAGAAGTTCTTCGACGATGCCGTGGTGCGGCTCAAGCAGATCGACCCGTCCGGCCCGTTGCCTGATCGCTATGTGCAATCGAACTACGAGGCCATGAATGCCTTGAAGATCGGCATGGAGAAGTCCGGCTTCCAGGGTCGCGAGGACACCATGAAGCTGATCGAGGCGCTGGAAGGGCTGGAGATGAAGGAAGGGGAGGACTTCCCGCAGGGCGACAAACTGCTGCGCAAGGAGGACCACCAGGCGTTCCTGCGCGAGTTCATCTTCGACATCAAGGACGGCAAGCATCGGATTCTCGAGGTCGTGGCGAAGGAAAAGACGATATTCCCGCCGGCCTGCAAGTTCGCCTCCGCCTAGGTGGCGCTCGCGCCGCCCATCGATGCGCCTGTCCCGGCCGTTGCCGGCCGGGAAGGCGCCCCGGCAGCGCTGCTGCGCACGCAGGGCCTCACGGTCCGCTTCGGTGGGCTCACCGCGCTCGACAACGTCGATTTTGAAATCGCGCGCGGCGAGGTGCGCGCCATCATCGGTCCGAACGGAGCGGGCAAAAGCACCTTCTTCAATTGTCTGACCGGCGTGCTGCGCCCCTCCGCGGGGCGCATTCTTCTCAACGAGGAGAATATCACCGGCCTTCCTCCCAATCGTATCTCACAGAAGGGGATCGCGCGCTCCTACCAGGTCACCAACATCCTGCCCAATGCGACCACGCTGGAAAACGTTCGCGTCGCCGCGCAGTCGCGCCGGCACGGCTGGAGCATGCTGCGCCATCATGGCGCCTACCGTGACCTGATCGAGGAAGCAGACGCCGTGCTGCAATCGGTGGGGTTGCGCGGCAAGGCCGACGAGCTCGCCGCCAATCTGTCGCACGGCGAGCAGCGCAACCTCGAGATCGGCATTGCGCTCGCCACGCAGCCGCGGCTGCTGTGTCTCGACGAGCCGACTGCCGGCATGAGCGCGGCCGAGACCCACGACACCGTGGCGCTGGTGCGTCGCATCGCAGAGGATTTGACCATCCTCATTGTCGAGCATGACATGCAGGTGGTCATGGGGCTGGCGCGACGCATCACCGTCTTTCACTACGGTCGCGTGCTGGCTGAGGGGTCGCCGGCGGACATCCAGCAAAATCCCCGCGTGCAGGAGGTCTATCTCAAGACATGACCGGCGCGGACGCGTCCTCCACCCTCGTCGAGGTCGAGGATATCCACACCTATTACGGAAAGAGCCACGTCCTGCACGGCGTCTCGCTGTGGGTGGGCCGGGGAGAGGTGGTCGGGCTGCTGGGGCGCAATGGGGTGGGCAAGAGCACCACGCTCAAGACCATCATGGGCCTCGTCCGTCCGAGCCGGGGCAGGGTTCGCTTCGAAGGCGGCCCCATCACCGGCATGCCGGCGCACCGGTTGGCGCGCATCGGGATCGCCTACGTTCCGGAGGACCGGCGCATCTTCCGCCTGCTCACGGTCATGGAAAATCTGCGCACCGGGCTTGATCGCCGCGGCGTGAGCGAGGCGCGCAAGCACGAGCTCACCGACAAGGTCTTCGCGTATTTCCCGGTGCTGGCCGAACGTCGCGGCCAGCCCGGCGGCACCCTCTCAGGCGGCGAGCAGCAGATGCTGGCGATTGCGCGGGCAATGATGCTCGAGCCCAAGATCATCCTGCTCGACGAGCCGACGGAAGGTCTGATGCCGCGCATGGTGTCGCAGATCCGCGACATCATCGAGGTGCTGCACCGCGAAGGCGTGGCGATCCTGCTGGTGGAGCAGAACGTGCCGCTCACGCTCCAGGCAAGCCAGCGCATCTACATCATGGAGAAAGGAAGCGTGCGCCATCACTGCGCAGCGTCCGAGCTGCGGGTGGACGACACGGTCATCCATCAGTATCTCGGAGTGTAGCATGGAGCCGATCAGCGCAATTCTCCATGCTCTTCCCTGGGATCAGATCCTGATCCAGACGCTCAACGGCATCGTCACCGGAATGATCCTGGCGCTGGTGGCATCCGGCCTCACGCTCATCTTCGGCATCATGGATGTCGTGAACTTCGCGCACGGCGAGCTGTTCATGCTGGGCGCGTATATCGGCGTGGTCGTGATGGCGACCTCGGGTAGCTTCTGGCTGGCGCTCGTGCTTTCAACCCTGGTCGTGGCGATCATCGGCGCGGCGCTGCAGATCACAACCCTGCGCCCGCTGCTCGGCCGCGATCCCCTGACCACCATTCTTGCCACGTTCGGCATCTCGCTGGTGCTGCAGAATTACGCCCTCTGGCAGTTCGGGCCGGTGGCGCGCAAGATTCAGGAGCCCATCACCGGCCGCTTCTCGCTCTTCTATCTCGAATATCCCTGGTACCGAATCGTGATCGCTGTTCTCTCAGGAGCGATCATCGGCGGCTTCTGGCTGTTTCTCAAATACGGCACCTACGGCATCTGGATCCGCGCCACCACGCAGGACCGCGTCATGGCGCAGGCGATGGGCATCCCGGTCCCGTGGGTTCACACCGCCGTGTTCGCCATCGGCGCCGGCATGGCCGCGGCGAGCGGCGTGCTGTTCGGCCCGCTGGTGGGCGTCAACCACGCGATGGGAATCGATTGGGTGCTGCGCGCCTTCATCGTCGTTGTGGTGGGCGGCATGGGCAACCTCGGAGGCTCGATTGCTGCCTCGATCTTCATCAGCCTGCTCGAGGCCTACGCATCCATCTGGGTGGATCCGGCGCAGGCCGTGATCGTCTCGTTTGTCGTCCTCATCCTGACTCTGCTGTTCCGGCCCACCGGTCTGTTTGTTCCAACCCCCAAATGAGCAAGCGCTCCTCCTACATCTACTGGACGGGGTTTTGCGTCATTGTGGCGCTCCTGATCGTTGAGCCGTTCATATTGCCGGAGTTTTGGCGCCGCTTTGTCACCGAGATCCTGATCTGGGGACTGCTGGCCATGTCCTCCGATATCCTGATCGGCTACACCGGGATGGTGTCGTTCGGCCATTCGGCATTTTTCGGCCTTGGCATGTACGGCGCAGCCGCGGCTTTGCTGTCGGTCGCGCCCCCCAATCTCTGGCTGGCGATCCTCTACGGGCTTATCGGCGCGGCCGCCGTCGCGCTGTTCGTGGCCTATTTCTCCACTCGGCTGCGCGACATCTATTTCGCAATCACGACCCTCATCTTCTCGCAGATCTTCTATGTCATCATCTTCACCTGGACCGAGGTGACGGGCGGCGAGAACGGGCTCACCTTCAGCCGGCCGGCGCTCGCCATTCCCGGCCTGTTCTCGCTTCCGTTCACCACCAGCACGCTGCATTGGTTCGTGCTGGCGGTGGTCACCGCCTCCTATCTGATCCTGCGGCGCATTACCCAGTCGCCGTTCGGCATGGTGCTGCAATCAATCCGCGAGAACGAGGCGCGCACGCGCGCCATCGGCTATGCGGTCGAGCGCTACAAGATCGTGGCGGTGATGCTTTCCGGCCTGTTCGCGGGTCTGGCCGGCGTGCTCTACGCCATTCAAAACCGGTTTGCGGCTCCCGACTTCGTCTATTTCCTGGTGTCCGGCGAGGCGGTCATTTTCAATGTCATGGGCGGGATCGGCACCCTGGTGGGGCCGATTGTCGGTGCGGCGTTCTACCTGCTGCTGCGCGAGGGGTTCTCGCGATTTTTCACGGAATTCTACCTCATCCCGGTTGGGATCATCTTCATCGCCATGATCATTTTCATGCCCCAGGGCCTGCTCGGCTTCATGCGCCGCTGGCTCAACCAGTAAGCCGGCACGCTGGCGCCGCTTGGGGCTCTCCGTTAACATTCGCGCGCAATCCACCAGGGCAAGAACACGAGGCGAGCGCACATGGCCAAGTTCGGCATTGGGCAAGCGGTGCGGAGGGTCGAGGACCAGCGTTTCCTGCTCGGCAGAGGCCGCTACGTCGACGATATCAGCTTGCCCGGGCAATGCCATGGGGTGACGGTGCTCTCCCCGCATGCGCATGCGCGCATCAAGCGGGTCGACGTGTCGAAGGCGAAAGCCGCCCCCGGCGTATTGTGCGTGCTGACCGGCGCCGATGCGGCGGCCGAGAAGCTCGGCAGCTTTACCTCACATCTCATGCCGGAAGACCTCGGCGCTCCCAAAGGCCATCGCACGTTCCAGCCCCTGCTGAGCACTGAGAAGGTGCGCTTCGTCGGCGATCGCGTTGCCTTTGTGGTTGCCGAGACGCTCACGCAAGCGCGCGACGCGGCCGAGCTCGTCGAGATCGAATACGAGCCCCTTGCTGCAGTGGTCGATCTCGAGGCGGCGGCGAAAGAAGGCGCCGTGAAGGTCTGGGAAGACTGCCCGCAGGGCAATGTCGGCTTCCGGCTGATGTTCGGCAGCAAGGAGGCGACCGACGCGGCCTTCGCCGCCGCCCGGCATGTCGTGAAGCTGCGTGTGGAGAACAACCGGCTCTCGCCGGTTGCCATGGAGCCGCGCGTTGCGATCGGGGACTACAATGCCGCCGAGGATCAGTACACGCTCTACACCGCCTCGCAAAATCCGCACGGCGTGCGCATGGAAATGTCGCATGTCTTTCACGTGGCGGAGAATCAGGTCCGGGTTGTGTCGCCCGACGTCGGCGGCGGCTTTGGCCTCAAGGGCAACGTGTTTCCCGACGAAGCGCTGGTGCTGTGGGCTTCGCGCCGCATCCGGCGTCCCGTGAAATGGGTCGCGACGCGCTCGGAAAGCATGCTCACCGACCACTGCGGCCGCGAGATGGTCTATTACGGCGAGATCGCGCTCGACGAGCACGGGAAAATTCTGGCGCTGCGAGCGCGCTGCCTGTTCCAGCTGGGCGCCTATTTTGTCGGTGCGGCGCTTGCGGCGGGCGCCTTCTCCGTGCGCTTCATTCCGGAAGCCTATGACATCCAGACCATGCACATCGCGTCGCAGGGCCTGTTCACGAACACCTCGCAAAGCGGACCCTATCGCGGCGCCGGGCGTCCGGAGGCGGCGTATTTCATGGAGCGACTGATCGAGCACGCGGCGCGCACCATCGGCATGGACGCCGCGGAAATCCGGCGCCGTAATCTCATTCCGCCCGGCAAGCTTCCTTACGCGACGCCGACACTGTGGAACTATGACAGCGGGGAGTTCCAGCGGCTGATGGAGCGATGCATCGAGGTGAGCGACTGGAAGGGGTTTGCAGCCCGCAAGCAGGCCGCGCAGAAGAATGGCAGGCTGCGCGGGCGCGCGGTGAGCTACTACATCGAGTTCGGAGGCATCTTCAACGACCGGATGGATCTGCGCTTCAATCCCGACGGAACGCTGACCGTGCTTGCGGGCACCCATTCGCACGGCCAGGGACATGCAACCGTCTTTGCGCAGCTCGCGCACGAGCTGCTCGGCGTTCCGCTGGATTCCATCAAATATGTGCAGGGCGACACCGCGCAGGTAGCGATCGGGCGCGGCACCTACGGCGCGCGCAGCGCGGTGGTGGGCGGCAATGCGCTCAAGGCCGCGAGCGAGGCGCTCATCGAGAAGGCCAAGCCGATGGCGGCGACCCTGTTGGAGGCAGACGCCGCCGATCTCGAGTTCAAGGACGGGCAGTTTCGGGTGGTCGGCACCGACAAGGCGATCGGCATCATCGACGTCGCCAAAGCGGCGTATGCGCCCGCCGGCCCGCTCACTGATCGATTCGGTGTCGGGCTCGAGGCAAGCGGAAGCTTCAGCCCCAACCCGCCGAGCCATCCCAACGGCTCTCACGTCTGCGAGCTGGAAGTCGATCCGGAAACCGGCGAAGTGGTGGTTGACCGCTATTTCGTCGTCGATGACCTCGGCCGGGTGCTCAATCCGATGATCGTGCGCGGTCAGATCCATGGCGGCGTGGTCCAGGGTCTTGGCCAGGCGCTCATCGAGCATCAGGTCTATGACCCCCAGTCCGGGCAGCTCCTCTCCGGCAGCTTCATGGACTACGGCATGCCGCGCGCCGATACCATGCCGAGCGTCAACGCGGAGCTGGAGGAAGTGCCCTGCAAGACCAATCCGCTCGGGGTCAAAGGCATCGGCGAATCCGGCACTATCGGCGCGCCGCCGACCGTGATCAACGCTCTGCTCGATGCGCTCGAGCCGCTCGGCGTCGGCCACATCGACATGCCGGCAACGCCGATGCGGGTCTGGAGCAGCATCGCGCAGGCGCGCGCGACCGCTCCCGCGCGGACGGGGTGACAGCGAGGGCGCTATCGCGCCGAATCGACAAGGGTCGCGGCAATTTTCTCCGCCACCATGATGGTCGGGATGTTGGTATTGCCGCGCGGCACCGTCGGCATGATCGAGGCGTCGACGACCCGCAGGCCAGGGACGCTATGCACGCGCCCTGCGGCATCGACCACGGAGAGCCGATCATCTATGCGCCCCATCCGGCAGGTGCCGACCGGATGGAACGTGCCGGCAACATTGTTGCGGATGTGCTCCGCAAGCGCATCGTCCTCCGCGGCGAGCGTTGCAAGATCGACGCGTCTGTCCGCCAGCGTCGCGAAGATCGGACCGGCGAGCGGCGGCACCAGGTCGATCAGTCCGGCAACGATCGCGCTCTTGAGCTTGTTGGAAGCGGTGATGCGATTGAGCCGGCGCAGCCGGTCCGTGAACTTCACCGGGAAGGTGATGCTGCTCATGGCGCGCACTTTTTGGTGCGCCAGGATTTCGACCGCCCGACGGAAGCCTTGCATGAAGCGCCGCAGATCGAGCTCCTCGCCGGCGAAGTTGAACTCCACGCAGGGGTATCGGGCAGCGCGCGAGGCAAGCGTGACGCGCCCGCGCGCCATCGGCTTGAGCAGGCTCGGCGCGAGATTGGCGACCTGAAAGCCGAGCGGTGACCACGAGGTCTTGCACTGCACATTGATGTACATGTCGGTGGGCGGCGCCCCCGGCAGGCCGGAGGAATAGCGAAACGCCGTCATGGGGTGCGGGCGCAAGGATTGCGCTTGCCGCGAGCCGGCGTTTTGCAGGAGGCCGACAAACACGATGGCGTGGTTGGACAGGTTCTCGCCGACGCCCGGAAGATCCGCGCGCACCTCGATGCCGAGCTTGCGCAGCTGTGCGGACGGCCCAATGCCCGATCGCAACAGGAATGCGGGCGAGAAGATGCCGCCCGCCGACAGGATGACCTCGCGCGCGCGGAATCCCTTTTCCTCGCCGTCGATGCTCGCGGCAACGCCGCATACCCGGCGGCCATCGAATATGAAGCCGGTTGCGCTCGCGCCACTGATGACGGTGAGATTGCTTCTGCCGCGTACCGATGCATCGAGATAGCAGATTGCCGCGGAGGCGCGCTTGTCCGGCCAGTTGCTCATGGGAACCGCGCCATAGCCGTCGCGAAAATCGGCATTCATGTCCGCAATGAACGGGATCTGGCGCTCCTGCGCGAAGGCTTGCACCGCCTTCGAGAGCGGCGCCCAGTCCGCCGGCTTGGTGCGGCGGATCGGAACCGGGCCGTTTGTCCCGTGCAGCTCGCCGGCAAAATCGAGGTCATGCTCGAGCTTGCGGTAAAACGGCAGCACGTCGTTCCAGCCCCAGCCGTCCGCGCCATGCGCCTCCCATTCCGCATAGTCGTCCGGCGTGCCGCGATAGGCGACCATGCCCATGACGGAGGAGCCGCCGCCCATGATGCGCCCCTGGGAAAAGCCGACCGGGGGCGAATTGTCCTGGCGGCGCCAATGCACCTTGAGACCGGGCCAGAAATAGGCGTCGTTGTAATAGGAGGTCGCGTAGGTATCGAGCACGTCGACCGGTTCCCGGCCTGGCGGCGCATCCTGGCCGGCTTCCAGGAGAAGCACCTTTTCACCCGAGCGCGCGGACAAGCGGTTCGCCAGCACGCATCCGGCCGCGCCGGCGCCGACGATGATGGTGTCGAAAATCGCCGTCATGATTGTCGCAGCGGTTCCCTGCCGCTCACGCGACCGACCTGCTCGGCATGCTTGATGTTTCCTGCAAGCCCAATGTTTCCTGCAAGCACATGACGACGATGCAAAGGGCTGTCATAATCACGTGCGACGCAGGAAAACAACACCCATGAAAGCCATGCCGAGTCCGCGATCGTGGAAGAGGGTCAGGCAGAAGATTTGACGATCTGGTGATATCGACATGCCAAAACCGCTCGCAGGCATTCGGATCATTGAGCTCGCGAACTTCATCGCCGGCCCGTTTGCGGGAACGCTGCTCGCCGACATGGGCGCCGACGTGGTCAAGGTCGAGCCGCCGGCGGGCGACATGGCCCGCGCGACGCCCCCTATCCGCAACGGTGAAAGCGTCAGCTTTGCCGCGCTCAACCGCAACAAGCGCAGCCTCGTCCTCGATCTCAAGCAGCCGCAGGCAATCGAGATCCTGCTCAAGCTCGCAGCGAAGTCGGACGTGTTCCTGGAGGCCTATCGTCCCGGTGCGCTTGACAAGCTCGGCCTTGGCAGCGCGGACGTGAAGGCGGTCAACCCTCGCATCGTCTATACGTCGGTGTCGGGGTTCGGCCAGACCGGGCCGGACCGCCGTCGCGCGGGCGTCAATCTCATCATCGAGGCCTTTTCGGGTGCGCTCTCCGTTACCGGCGAGCCCGGCATGATGCCGATGCGGCCGGGGCTGCAGACCGCCGATGTGTTCGGCGCGCTGTTCGCCACCTATGCGACGCTGGTCTCCCTGCTTGGCGCGGTGCGCCATGGCGAGGGGCACATCGCCGATGTCTCGCTGGTGGAGGCTTCCATTGCAGCCGCCGCGTGGGAGGCCGCGGAGTATCTGGAGACCGGAAAGGTTCCGCAGGCGCTCGGCAACCGGCACCGGCTCAATGCGCCCTATCAGTTGTTCGAAACGAGCGACGGCCGCTATCTCGCCATCGGCACTCCGAACGACCAGCGGTTCGGCAAGCTGATGCAAACGCTGGGACTTGCGGATCATCTCCGCGATCCGCGCTTTGCGACCTACGCGAGCCGCAAGGCGCATGAGGATGCGCTGCTTGCGCTGGTTGAGCCGGCCGTGCGGCTTCGCGAAGCACCGGAGCTGGAAGCCGCGCTCCTTGCCGGAGGCGTGCCTTGCGCGCGGGTGAACAACTTCCAGGAAGTGTTCGATCACCCCCAGATCATCGCCCGCGGCGTGGCGCAGGAGATAAGGCATCCGCGGCTAGGCACCATGCGCGCCACCCGCAATCCGGTGCTGCTCGACCATGACGGTCCCATGATCGAGCGGCATGCCCCCATGCTGGGCGAGCATTCCCGCGATGTGCTCGACGAGCTCGGCTATTCGCCGGATGCGATCCGGGAGCTCCTCGCCGCGGGGGTGACGCGCGTGAACGAACCCCCGCGCGAGCCAAGCTCAATCGCCGCCGCGGAATGATTTGGCGCATTATTTGGATTTAGGCTCGGCGCCGGATATATACCTCAAATGCGACAGCAACCTACACAGGATACCAGACTTGCGGAGGCGGTAAGCCTGCTCGCGGAAGGACTGCACCCACGCGCCATCATTCTGTTTGGCAGCCGCGCGCGCGGCACCTATCGGTCGGATAGCGATTACGATCTTCTTGTCATCAGTGAGCAGTTGCTGGATTACACGAGGTCTATCGGCCCCTAGCGGGACGCGGTCTTCGATGCGATGTCGTGCCGTGCACCGTCGAGACATGGCGAGAAGCTCATTTGGATGCTGGCGGGGTGCTTCGAGACGCGTTCGACGAGGGTATTGTGCTGTATGGTCAATCCTAGGCGCATCGGTGCGCTCATGGAAATGGCTGATGAAGATCTCGCAGGCGCAAAGGCGCTCCTTGACATTTCGACGCGCCTTGCCCGCTACCATGTGCAGCAAAGCGCCGAGAAAGCTGTCAAAGCCTTGCTTGAGCTACGCGGACTGAACCCCGGTAGCGAGCACCGCTTCGAAGCCCTCGCAGAGATGTTGCCCCCGGGGGATCAATGGCGTGAAAAGGATTCAAGCCTTTGATCTGCTTTCACCAGCTGCCACGTCGCTTCGTTACCTGACCGTAGAGGGTCGGATCATGCCCTCGCCTGTTCGCGAGCTTGTCGAGCAAGAAATTGGTGCCGTGGCAGCTTTCATTCAGGATGTAAGAAGGACTGTCAGTGAGACCTCGGGGTAAACTCAGTTTCGAAGGCCCCCGAAACCGTATTTCAGCGCTCCCCGCGCTGAGTTCATTTCTTCAACGCACCGTACGGTGCCGTGCCCTCCTCGAGCAGCTCGATGACGGTGCCGGGCGCGGACTCATCGGTGAGCCCGACGGTAATGCAGGGGCCATCCGCTATCCGCACGCTGGCAATGCAACGCGGCTGCCAGTCAGTCTGACCAAGCATGTGGCGAATGGTGGAAACCTCCTCCACCACGGCTTCATGGACTCGTTCCTGCGCAAAGACGTCGCCATGACAGCGCGGGCAGAGCAGTCGCTGCGGAAAGAATGCCGCGCGGCAGCCGGCGCAGCGCCAGATCGCCACGCCCTGCTTCATTCCTGGCGCTCCAGGATCGCCGCCGCCGCCGTGCCGCCGTAGCGGTACATGGTCATACCGTATCCCGTCGCCACCGCCAGACGGGCATCTTTCACCTGACGCTCGCCCGCGCGGTGCTGCAGCTGGAGAACGGCTTCAGCAATCCCGTTGAGCCCGCCAGCCGGACCGCCGGGCTGGCCGGCGGACAGCATGCCGCCCCACGTGTTGATGGGCAATCGCCGCTCCGCGATCTCGCGGCGGGCAAAGCGCTTGAGATCATGGTCGGGAATGAGGCCCAGGTCGTCGAGCTGCGCCAGCACAATGGCGGGGTAATCGTCGTAGATGCTCGCGACATCGATATCCTCAGGTCCCACGTCCCCCTCCTGCCACAGCTCGTGCGCAAACGTCACAATGCCGGTCCTGAGCCCGTCGCCTTCCTGGTTGTCGTAATTGAAGCTCGCGCGATGGGCGCGCACGCGCACCGGCGCGCGTCCGCCCGGGCAGCGGTCGGGATGCGCCACCACAATCGCCTGCGCGCCGGCGACCACCGGCACACAGTCGTAACGGCACAAGGGGTCCGCCACGATCGGCGCCGCGAGGTAGTCCTGCATGGTCATGGGCGCGCGATAGACCGCAAACGGATTGCCGGCGGCCCAGGCGCGCTGCGCGATCGCAATGTGGCCGTAGTCCGATTTTTCCAGACCGAATTTCTTCATCTGACGGCTGGTGACCAGGGCGTACACGCCGTTCGGCCCGCCATGGCCGAGCGGAGCCAGATGCAACTGGGTTACGGTGTTGAAATTGGCGGCGATCCGGGCGTAGCCGCCGAGTCCCGTGGCATCCCCGCCGACCATGAGAACGACGGAGGCGGCGGCGCTTTCCACTGCGCGCACGGCGTGGCCGAGCATGTTCATGGCGGAGGAGCCGCCGTTGGTATCCTGCAACAGCCAGCGCAAGGACAGGCCGAGCTTCCAGGCAAGGTCGACCGCCGTGTCGGGCGCGAGCGAAAGGGAAGCAACGGCCAGCCCATCGACTTCGCCGGCTGCGATCTGCGCGTCCGCCAGCGCGGCGATCACCGCGTCGCGCATGAAGGTTTGCGTGCATTGCCCTCCTTGCGGCCGCCGGACATAGGCGGATTGCCCCACGCCAATAATGGCGGCGTTTACGTGCATGGAGTTGGTTTCGGCAAATGCGTTGAGAGGGCGAGCACACGATGTTAGCCTCCTGATCACCGCCTGCGGAAGCGGCGATCGGATGGTCGCCGAAGCTTAAGCTCCTGCCCTCACCGCCATGCAACCTGCAAAATCCGAGTTCCGCGACGGCATGCGCATCGATTGGGATGCGCCGATCGAGATGGACGACGGCGTGGTGCTGCGCGCGGACGTCTTTCGTCCGCTCGCAGAGGGCCGACATCCCGTCATCCTGAGCTATGGCCCCTACGCCAAGGGTCTCGCCTTCCAGGACGCCTACAAGAGTGCCTGGATGCGCCTGACCAAGGACTTTCCGGAGGTGCTGCAAGGCTCGAGCAACAAATATCAGAACTGGGAGCTGGTCGATCCCGAGAAATGGGTGCCGGACGGCTACGCTGTCGTGCGGGTGGATTCGCGCGGCGCCGGCTCCTCGCCTGGTTATCTTGACGTCTGGTCGCCGCGCGAGGCGCAGGACCTGCATGATTGCGTCGAATGGGCCGGCACGCAGCCCTGGTCGAACGGTAAGGTCGGCATCAACGGAATTTCCTACTACGCCATGAACCAGTGGCACGTCGCCCCGTCGCGTCCTGCGCATCTGGCGGCGCTGTGCATCTGGGAGGGTGCCGCCGACTATTACCGCGAGCTTGCCCGCCATGGCGGCATTCTCTGCGATTTCCTGCAGAGCTGGTCGCGCCGGCAGGTCACGAACGTGCAGCACGGCGTGGGAGAGCACGGGCCGCGCAGCAGCGTCACCGGGTCGCCGGTTGCCGGCTCACAGACGCTGAGCGAAGACGAGCTTGCGCGCAATCGTGCCGATGTCGGTGAGGACGCTTTGCGCCACCGCCTCGCGGACGACTATTATCACGCCCGCATCCCGCAGCTCGACAAGATCGACGTGCCGCTCTTATCGGCCGCCAATTGGGGCGGGCATGGCCTGCACACGCGGGGAAATTTCGAGGGCTATCTCGCCGCCGGCTCACGGCAGA
>Ga0306921_10001248_pt1 | contig 24435 bp, 17 predicted proteins | sample sta12Cox44000080_FD_203760 | JGI IMG/M metagenome (GOLD analysis project Ga0306921, IMG submission 203760) | Lab enrichment of tropical soil microbial communities from Luquillo Experimental Forest, Puerto Rico - statoxic.12C.oxic.44.000.080 (v2)... | ecosystem: Environmental > Terrestrial >...
GCCAACCTGCGTGGCATTCTCTGGTCCGGCCTGGCGGGCATCCTGTTCGCGCTGCTCAACGTCTTCACGCTGATCCCCGCGCAGCATCTCAATTCCTATGTCATGGCGTTCCTGCGCTACTGCGCGGGAACACTGATCCTGCTGCCGCTCATCTGGCGGATCGGGCTTTACCGGTCGCTGCATTCCAATCGCAAGGGCCTGCACATATCGCGCGGCGTCATTCACGCCTGCGGCATGTTCCTGTGGTTCGCGGCGCTGCCGCTCACCAGCTTGGCCGAGATCACGGCGCTCGGTTTCACCGGCCCGATCTTCGTCACCATCGGCGCGGCGCTGTTCCTGGGCGAGGACGTGCGGCTCCGGCGCTGGGCCGCGGTGATGGTCGGCTTCGGCGGCGCCATGATCATCATCCGGCCGGGCTTCGCCGAGATCGGCCTCGGCGCGATCTGCGTGTTGCTATCGACGCCGATCTTCTCGGCCTCTAACCTGATCTCCAAGGCGCTGGCGCGCACCGACGGCGCCGAGACCATCGTCATCTGGCAGCATCTGGTGATCGTGCTGTGCGCGGCGCCGGTCGCCTTGTGGTTCTGGCAGTCGCCGACCTGGACCGACATCCTGTGGTTCTTCGCCGCCGGCTTCTGCGGCACGGCCGGCCATATCTGCCAGCAGCGCGGCTACCAGATCGCCGACATCACGCTCCTGCAGCCGATCGGCTTCTTGTCCTTGCTATGGAACACGCTGCTCGGCTTCTTCTTGTTCAGCCAGCAGCCCGATGCCTGGACCTTCGTCGGCGCCGCCGTGATCTTCGCCAGCGCCATGTACATCTCGCACCGCGAGGCGGTGCGGCGGGCCAAGGTCAAGAGTGCATTGGGGCCGGCCGGGCCGGCAACCTAGCGGGGCTAGCCGCCGGTGACGCTCATATGCCGGCGCACGGCCGGCGCGGCATGGCGGCGGTCGATGATGAAGTCGTGGCCCTTGGGCTTGCGCTTGATCGCTTCGGTGATCGCCTGGTCGAGCAGCTCGTCGTTTTCCGAGGCGCGCAGCGGCGCGCGCAGGTCGGCGGCATCGTCCTGGCCGAGGCACATGTAGAGCGTGCCGGTGCAGGTGAGCCGCACGCGGTTGCAGCTTTCGCAGAAATTGTGGGTGAGCGGCGTGATGAAGCCGACCCGCCCGCCGGTCTCGCCGACCGTGAAGTAGCGCGCCGGCCCGCCGGTGCGGTAGTCGGTCTCGATCAAGTTGAAGCGCTTGCCAAGATCGGCGCGCACCAGTGAGAGCGGCAGGTACTGGTCGAGCCGGGCGTTCTCGCCGAGCTCGCCCATCGGCATGACCTCGATCAGCACCAGGTCCATGCCCCGGCCGTGGCTCCAGCGGATCAACTCGTCGAATTCCATGTCGTTGACGCCGCGCAGCGCCACGGCGTTGATCTTGATCCGGAGGCCCGCGTCTTGCGCCGCATCGATGCCGCGCATCACCTGGTCGAGGTCGCCCCAGCGGGTGAGCTCGCGGAATTTGTCCTTGTCGAGCGTGTCCATCGAGACGTTGACGCGCTTCACGCCGATCGACGCCAGCTCCTTGGCGTACTTGGCGAGCTGGCTGCCGTTGGTGGTGAGGGTCAGCTCCTCGAGCGCGCCGGTCTCGAGATGGCGGCCGAGCCCACGGAACAGGCTCATCACGTTCTTGCGCACCAGCGGCTCGCCGCCCGTGAGGCGCAGCTTTTTGACGCCGCGGCGCACAAAGGCGCTGCACAGCCGCTCGAGCTCCTCGAGCGACAGCACCTCGGCCTTGGGCAGGAAGGTCATGTCCTCGGCCATGCAATAGACGCAGCGGAAGTCGCAGCGGTCCGTCACCGAGACGCGCAGGTAGGAGATATGCCGGCCGAAAGGATCAATCATGACGGTTCGATAATGGGGACGCCGCAGAGTCGCTGCAAGGGCTGAAAAAGCCTTATGAATCCCGGTCTGCCGTGGGCAGGCGGCCGTCTTTTATGGCCTTCAGCAGGGTGTCATGGTCGGCTTCGGTCTGCTTGGCATAGGCCTGGGCGAAGGCGCCGATGGCCTCGTCGAAGGTGGTGTTGGTGCCTAGATAGGCCGACAAGGCCACCGCGTCCGCCGTGCGGGCATGAGCGCGGGCCAGCACCTCGCCACAGGTCTCGGCATAGCGCTGGAGGTGCCTCGACGTCATGGTCTCGAGCTGCGGCTTGATCTTGGCGTCGCGCAACTGGCGCACATAGATGTGGCGTCCGGTCGGCCCCTTGGCGAAGCCCAGCAGGATGTCGCTCGCCGCCTGCAGCAGCCGCTGCCCGCGCACTACGCGCTCGCCATGGTGCTGGTAGGGGCTTGGCCCGGCAAAGGCCTCGAACACCGAGCGCGTCGCCTCCTTGAATTGCAGGTAGAGCGCCTCGCCGCTGCCCGAGACCATGAGCAGCACGCCACACAGCGTGCCGACCGAGCCGACGCCCACGACCTTGAGGGCGGCGTCAGCCATGCGGTAGCGATCGAGCAGCGTCTGGCGCTCGGGCGTGAGCGAGGCGCGGTAGCCTTTGAGCATCGTTCGGATGCCGGCCTTGAAGGCGGCGGCGTCGCTTTCAGCGGGGTGGTAGACGAGAGGCGGCGCATCGACGATACGCGGCTCGGGTCCGCCGCCATGACTGAGGGAGACGATCGGCGCGTGGGTGAGAAAGCTCACGGCCTTGCGCAGGGTGGCCGCGCCGACGCCGATCGCCGACGCCTTGTCCTGGTCGATGGCCATGGCGAGGTACCAGGCGTCGAGCACCGGCATCCCGGCGATACTCGCCATGGTCTCGCGGTAGCGGCGCGCCACGGTCTCGGCGAGACCGATGCGGCTGTTCTTGTCGAGGATGTCGAGCGTGGCCACCACGAAGCTCGTGGCCAGGCGCTTCAGATCCCATTCCCACGGCCCGACGGCCGTCTCGTCGAAGTCGTTGATGTCGAACACCAGCCGGCGCTCGGGCGTGGCGAAGCCACCGAAGTTGAGCAGATGACAGTCGCCGCCCGACTGCACGGTGAGGCCGGTCGACGGCGTGGTGGCCAGATCCTCCGTCATGACGGCGGCGCCGCCGCGCAGGAAAGCGAAGGGCGAGGTCTTCATGCGCGAATAGCGCAGCGGCAGGAGATTGGGCAGCCGCGACTCGCCCTGCTCGATCAGGATCTCGACCGGATCGCGCCGCTTCTTATGCGCCTTCCACTCGGCGTGGTCGCGTCGGCGTACGCGGTCACGCAGTGCCCGGCCCTGGGCGGCGCGCTCGTCGAGCGACTGCGTATGGGTCTGCGGCGGCAAGGCGCCGCTGGCTAGTTCGGTCATGTCCGCCTCATGGCACGAAGCGTAGCAGATTTTCCACCGTGTCGGCCTCCGCCGCGGGCTTGTCAGTCCGTATGCGATTGATGCGCGGGAAGCGCATGGCGACGCCCGACTTGTGCCGGGTCGAGCGGGCGATGCCGTCGAAGGCGATCTCCAGCACCAGTTTCTGCTCGACCTCGCGCACCGGGCCGAAGCGGTTGGTGGTGTGGTCGCGCACCCATTTGTCGAGCCAGCGCAGCTCCTCGTCGGTGAAGCCGAAATAGGCCTTGCCGACCGGGGCGAGCTCGCGCTTGGCGTCGAGCCCGCGCCAGCAGCCGAAGGTATAGTCCGAATAGAACGAGCTGCGCTTGCCATGGCCGCGCTGGGCATACATCAGCACGCAGTCGGCCAGCATCGGGTCGCGCTTCCACTTGAACCACGGGCCCTTCGGCCGGCCGGCTAGATAGGGGCTGTCGCCGCGCTTCAGCATCAGGCCTTCGATGCCGTCCTGGCGCATGTTTTCGCGCAAGGTCGCGAGGTGCGCCCAGTCGGTGAAGCGGACCAGCGGCGAGACGTCGAAGCGCGGGCGCGGCCGTTCCGCCATCCACGCCTCCAGGCGGGCGCGGCGCTCGTCGAAAGTGAGCGCCCGCAAATCCTCGCCCTCGAGCCATAGCACGTCGTAGAGCCGCACGTGGGCGGGATGCTCCTTCAGCATCTTGGGCGTCACGGTCTTGCGGTTGAGCCGCTGCTGCAGGTCGTTGAACGGCGCCACCGCCTCCTCGCGCCGCACCAGCAGCTCGCCGTCGAACACGCCCTCGAAGTCGATCGCTGAGAGGATGTCGGGGAAGGCGCCTGACACGTCCTCGCCAGCCCGGCTGTAGAGCCGCTTCACGCCGCCCGACGAAGCGACCTGCACGCGGATGCCGTCCCATTTCCACTCGGCACGGAAGTGCGCGGGGTCGAGCGTGTCGAGCTCGGCGCGCTCGATCGGGTTGGCCAACATGGGCGGCAGGAAGGCGCCGCCCATGTTGCTCCTGGGCTTGGGGCCATCCGACTGCAGCCACTCGAACAACGGTCGATAGGGCGGGCTGAGGCCGTGCCAGACCTCCTCCACGTCGTCGACCGGCTTGTCGCCGATATTGGCGGCCGCCTGTTTGGCGAGCCTCGCCGAGACGCCGACCCGGAGCGCGCCGGTCAGGAGCTTGAGCAGCGCCCAGCGGCCGGTGGCGTCGAGCGCGTCGAGCCAACGCTTGAGGATCGCCGGCGTCTGCAGCTTGGTGGCGCGCTGCAGGGTTTCGACGACCTCGCCCAGGCTGGGCGGCGGGCCGGCATCGGGCTTGGTTTCCCAGACCAGCGCCAGCGTCTCGGCCAGGTCGCCGACATAGTCGTAGGACCAATGGAACAGTTCGGCGCCGATCTTGTCCTCGCCGAAGCTGCGCAGCAGCGCCGGCTTGGCCGACGCGAAGCTCAGCCCGCCGGTCAATGCCGCCAACGCCCAGCCGCGATCGGGATCGGGCGTGTGCTGCAGGTAATGCTCGATCAGGCGCAGCTTGGCATTGCGTGCCGGCTGGAAGGAGAGGGCGTCGAGCAGCTCGGCGAAGGCCTGCATCAGGTCTCGCCCTCGTCTTCTTCGCGGCCGGCGATGTGCAGGGCCTCGGCTTCGATCCCGAGCGAGCGCGCCATATGGACGAGTGCCTCCTCGCGGCCATGCGTTACCCAGACCTTGGGCGCGCCGACGTCCTTCAGGGTCATGCACAGCTCCGACCAGTCGGCATGGTCGGAGATGATCAGCGGCAGCTCGGCGCCGCGCTGGCGGGCGCGGGCGCGCACGCCCATCCAGCCCGAGGCCATCGCCGGGATCGGCTCGTTGAAACGGCGCGTCCAGCGGTCGGAAATCGCCGAGGGCGGGCAGAGCACGATGGCGCCCTTGAAGGTCTCGAGGATGGCATCGGACACCAGCGCGATGTCGCCAAGATCGACGCCGTGGTCCTGGTAGAGCGTGCACAGCGAAGCGAGGGCGCCATGCAGCCAGATCCGCTTGTCGTAGCCCGCGGCGCGCAGGAGCTTGATCACCCGCTGGCACTTGCCCAGGGCATAGACGCCCACCAAGTGAGTACGCTCGGGGAAGGTCTCGAGCGAGCGCAGCAGCTTGCCGATCTCGACCATGTCAGGAGGGTGATGGAAGACCGGCAGCGCGAAGGTCGCCTCGGTGATGAAGACGTCACACGGCACCGGTTCGAACGCTGGGCAGGTGGGATCGGGCCGGCGCTTGTAGTCGCCCGATACGACGATGCGTTGGCTCTTGTGCTCGAGCACGACCTGGGCCGAGCCCAGGATATGGCCGGCCGGGACCAGGCTCACCTCGACGTCGCCGATTTTGACGCTATCGCCGTATTTCAGCGCCTGCTGGCTGGTGTCGGGCATGTCCTGGAAGCGGTTGCGCATGATGGCCAGCGTCTCGGGCGTGGCGAGCGCGTTCCGGTGCCCGGGCCGGGCATGGTCGCCATGGCCGTGGGTTATGACGGCGCGGGCAACTGCCACGGCGGGGTCGACATAGAAATCGCCCGGCTCACAATAGAGGCCGCGCGGGGTGGGGTAGAGCCAGGAGTGAGGATTTAGAGTGTCGGTGGTCATTGAGCGCGAGCCATCCTATCCGGCAGATATGGGTCTTCCCGACCTGTTTTCACGCTGGTTCGAGAGCCGCGGCTGGACGCCCCGGCAGCATCAGCTTGCCCTCATCGACCTGGCAAAAAATGGCAGTAGCGCGCTGCTGATCGCGCCGACCGGCGGCGGCAAGACCTTGGCGGGGTTCCTGCCGTCGCTGATCGAGCTCACCGAGCGCCGCCGCGCCGGCAAGGACCTCGCCCACGCCAAGGGTAAGGGCGAGCTGCACACGCTCTATATTTCGCCGCTCAAGGCGCTGGCGACCGACATCCGCCGCAACCTCGAGATGCCGATCGCCGAGATGCAGCTGCCGGTGCGCGCCGAAAGCCGGACCGGCGACACACCGCAGAGCCGCCGTCTGCGCCAGCGCGAGCGACCGCCCGATCTCCTGATGACCACGCCGGAGTCGCTGGCGCTGCTGCTCAGCTATCCTGACGCCGAGAAGTTCTTTGCCAACCTGCGCTGCGTCATCATCGACGAACTGCATTCCTTCGCCACCAGCAAGCGCGGCCACCACCTGGCGCTTTGCCTGGCTCGTCTGGCGACGCTGGCGCCGCAGACGCGCTTCGTCGGCCTGTCGGCCACGGTCGCCGATCCACCCGGGCTGGCGCAGTACCTCGCCGTGCGCGACCAGCCGGTCGAGATCATCCATGGCGAACAGGGCGCCGCGCCCAAAGTCAGCATCGTCGATGTCCAGGAGCGCACGCCGTGGGGTGGCCACATGGGCCGCCATGCGCTGCCCGAGATCTACAACGTCATCCGCCAGCACAAGACCTCGATCGTGTTCGTCAACACCCGCGCCCAGGCCGAGCTCGCCTTCGACGGTCTGTGGCGCATGAACGAGGAGAACCTGGCGATCGGCCTGCATCACGGCTCGTTGGCGGTCGAACAGCGTCGCAAGGTCGAGGCGGCGATGGCGACCGGCAAGCTGCGCGCCGTGGTCGCGACCTCCTCGCTCGACCTCGGCATCGACTGGGGCGACGTCGACCTGGTGATTCAGCTCGGCGCGCCCAAGGGGGTGAGCCGCCTGATGCAGCGCATCGGCCGCGCCAACCACCGGCTCGACGAGCCGAGCCGCGCCATGATCGCGCCCGCCAACCGCTTCGAGGTGCTGGAGTCGCTCGCCGCGATGGAGGCGATCGAGGCGCGTGAGCTCGACGGCGATCCGCCGCGGCCGGCTTGCCTCGACGTGCTGGCCCAGCACATCGTCGGCACCGCCTGCGCCCAGCCGATCGACCGCGAGGCATTCTTCCACGAGGTGCGGCGGGCACAGCCCTACCGCGACCTGCCGCGTAAGGACTTCGACGACACCTTCGATTTCGTCGCCACCGGCGGCTATGCCCTGGCCGCCTACGAGCGCTGGCACCGCCTGAAACAGCTGCCCAACGGCCGCTGGATGCTCGCCTCGCCGATGGTGGCGCGGCAGTTCCGCATGAATGTCGGCACCATCGTCGAGCTGCCGCTTCTCAAGGTGAAGATGCGGCGCGGGCCGGTGCTGGGCGAGGTCGAGGAGGCTTTCATCCAGGGCCTGGTGCCGGGTGACACCTTCGTGTTCGCCGGCCGCCTGCTGCGCTTCGAAGGCGTGCGCGAGCTGGTGGCGCAGTGCTCGCTGGCGACCGGCGGCGATCCCAAAATTCCCGCCTACGGCGGCGGCCGCCTGCCGCTCTCGACCTTCCTGGCCGACCGCGTGCGCGGCATCCTGCAGGACCCGGCGCGCCATCCCAAGTTGCCGGGCGAAGTACGCGAATGGCTGAACATCCAGCGCTGGCGTTCCGGCCTGCCGCGCGCCGACCGGCTTTTGATCGAAGGATTCCCCCGCGGCAGCAAGCAGTTCATCGTCGCCTACTGCTTCGAGGGCCGGAACGCGCACCAGACCTTGGGCATGCTGCTGACCCGCCGCATGGAGCGCATGGGGCTGAAGCCCCTGGGCTTCGTCGCCACCGACTATGTGCTCGGCCTGTGGGGTCTGCGGCCGCCGACCAAGGCGCAACTCGATCAGCTGTTTGACGAAGACATGCTGGGCGACGACCTCGAGGCGTGGATGGACGAGTCGACCATGCTCAGGCGTTCGTTCCGCAACGTGGCGGTGATCGCCGGGCTGATCGAGCGGCGCTTCCCGGGCGAGGAGAAGTCGCGCCGCCAGGTCACCTTCAGCTCCGACCTGATCTACGACGCGCTGCGCAAGCACGAGCCCGATCACATCCTGCTGCGCGCCACGCGCCAGGACGCCGCCCACCAGCTTGCCGACCTGAAGCGCCTGGGCGATCTCCTGAAGCGCGCCAAGGGCCGCATCGAGTACCGCCGGCTCGACCGCATCTCGCCGCTCGCCGTGCCGGTGCTGCTGGAGATCGGCAAGGAGCGCATCCTCGACGGCACCGCCGAGGACGAGCTTCTGGACATCGCCGCGCAAGAGCTGATCGACGAGGCAACGCGTCTCACCTAGTCTCCCGCCCGAGGGGGAGACATGGACATCGCAGCAAAGCTCAAGGAGTCGGTTGCCAACGGCAGCGTGCATGGCGTGGTCGCCGCGGCGGCGAGCGACAAGGGCGTGATCTTCGAGGGGGCGGCCGGCGGGCTCAGCCAAGACAGCGTGATCTGGATCGCCTCGATGACCAAGGCGATCACCGGCGCGGCGGCCATGCAGATGGTCGAGCGCGGCAAGTTCACGCTCGATCAGCCGGCGGCCGACATCGTTCCGGAGATTGCCAAGAAGCAGGTGCTGATGAGCATCGGTGCCGACGGCGCGATCGAGATGCGGCCGCCCAAGCGGCCGATCACGCTGCGGCACCTCCTGACCCACACCTCGGGCATGGGCTACGACACCTGGGACGGCGAGATGTTCCGCTACGTGCAGGTCAAAGGACCGCTCAAGCCTGCCTCGATGGAAGTGCTGTCGACGCCGCTGCTGTTCGATCCGGGCGAGCGCTGGGCGTACTCGATCTCGATCGACTGGGCCGGACTGATGGTCGAGGCGGTGAGCGGTATGCGGCTCGACCGCTACATGAAGGAGAACATCTTCGAGCCGCTGGGCATGGCCGACAGCGGCTTTCGGATCACGCCCGCCATGCGGCCGCGCAAGGCCGCGGTGCACGTGCGCAAGGACGGCGGCGGCTTCACCGCCACCGACCACGAGCTCAACCAGGACCCCGAAGTATTCCAGGGTGGCGGCGCGCTCTACTCGACGGCGGGCGACTACCTCAAGTTCACGCACGCGCTGTTGATGGGCGGGGCACCGATCCTGAAGCCCGAGACCGTGGCGCTGATGTTCAAGAACTCGATGAACCCGGGCGTGCTCTGCCGGCCGCTCAAGAGTTACATCCCGGCGCGCAGCACCGACATGAACTTCGTCGACGGCATGCAGTGGGGGCTCACCTTCATGATCAATCCGCAGGCGTTCCCGGGACGGCGCTTGGCCAACAGCCTGACCTGGGGCGGTCTGGCCAACTCGTACTTCTGGATCGATCCGGTGAAGAAAGTGACCGGTGTATGGGCCACCCAACTGTTGCCGTTCTACGACGCGCGTGCGGTGGCGGCGTTCGAGGCGTTCGAGCGCGGGGTCTATGCCAACCTCTAGTGGAAGTCGCGCGAGGCGATCCGGATCGTCGGCCGGTCGAGGTGGATGCGGCTGCGGTCGTAGGGCTGCTTCCGGGCCGGTGGTCCCTTGCCGGCGCGGTGGCGGGTAGCGTTGGCCTCGGGGACCTGGACGCGGCGATCGCCGGGGTCGGTGCGAACTTCATCGCCGCGGCCGTTCCGCGGCTCGATGGTGTCGAGGTCGGCGATGCGGTCGAGCTCGGCCGACCAGTCCCACAGCCGCTCGGCCACGAGATGGATCACCAGCCCCTCGCGCTGGACATGGCCGCTTACGGCCAATAGCCGCGAGCCCATGACGATACGGCGATGCGCCTCGAACACCTTGGGCCAGACCACGAGGTTGGCGATGCCGCACTCATCCTCGATGGTGACGAACACCACGCCCGAGGCGGTGCCCGGCCGCTGCCGCACCAGCACCAGGCCGGCCAGCGTGAAGCGGTCGTCGTTCTTGGAGTCGAGAAGCACGTCGGTGCGCGACACGCGTCTTTCCTGCAGCATCGGCCGCAGCAGCGACATCGGATGGGAACGCAAGGACATCGAGAAGGAGGCGTAGTCGTCGACCACCTGCTCGCCCAGGGTCAGCGCCGGCAGGGTGACGGCAGGTTCCAGGTCTCGCGCTGCCGGCTTGTGCTCCAACAGGGGCAGTGAGACTTCCGAAAAAGCGCGCACCGCCCACAGCACGTCGCGGCGCGTCAGGCCCAGCGAGGCGAAAGCGTCGGCTCGGGCGAGCGCCAGAATCTGGCGCTTGGTGAGGCCGCCGCGCCGCCACACGTCGGCCGGATCGCGATAGGGAGTCGTGCGCCGCTCGACGAAGCGCTTCATGTCGTCTTCGGCCAGTCCCGTGACCTGGCGGAAGCCCAAGCGTAAGGCGCACTTCCCCCTCCCTGGCCCTCCCCCTGCGGGGGAGGGTTGGGTGGGGGGCTCCAGCGTGCAATCCCAGTCGCTGGCGTTGATGTCGGGCGGCCGCACCTCGACCTTGTGCTCGCGCGCGTCGCGCACCAGCTGGGCCGGCGCATAGAAGCCCATCGGTTGCGCGTTGAGGAGCGCGGCGCAAAAGGCTTCGGGGAAGTACCATTTCACCCACGACGAGACGTAGACCAGGATGGCGAAGCTCGCGGCATGGCTTTCGGGGAAGCCGTACTCGCCGAAACCCTCGATCTGCTTGAAGCAGCGCTCGGCGAACTCGCGCTCGTAGTCGTTGCCGAGCATGCCGTTGATGAAATCGTCCTTGAGCTTGTGGATCGTGCCCGAGCGGCGGAAGGTCGCCATGGCGCGCCGGAGCTTGTCGGCCTTGGCCGGGCTGAAGCCCGCGGCGACGATCGCCATCTGCATCGCCTGCTCCTGGAACAGCGGCACGCCCAAGGTCCGCTTGAGGACGCTCTTGAGCTTGCCGGGATAGTCGATCTCCTCCGGGTTCTTGGCGCGGTTCTTCAGGTAGGGATGCACCATGCCACCCTGAATCGGCCCCGGCCGCACGATCGCCACCTCGACCACCAGGTCGTAGTAATCGCGCGGCTGGAGCCGCGGCAGCATCGACATCTGCGCCCGGCTCTCGACCTGGAACACGCCGACCGAGTCGGCCTTGCACAGCATGTCGTAGACTTTCTCATCGTCCGCAGGCATGTCGAGCGACGGACGCTTGCCGTAATGCTGCTCGATCAGGGCGAAGCTCTTGCGCAGGGCCGTCAGCATGCCGAGCCCCAGCACATCGACCTTGTAGATGCCGAGGGTGTCGAGATCGTCCTTGTCCCATTCGACGACGGTGCGGTCTTCCATTGCCGCGTTCTGGATCGGGATCAGCTCGTCGAGCCGGTCGTCGGTCAGCACGAAACCGCCGACATGTTGGGAGAGATGGCGCGGGAAGCCGCACAGGGTGGCCGACAGTTCCAGGGCCAGCCGCAGCCGCGGGTCGTTGGGGTCGAGGCCGGCGTCACGCACGTGCCGGACATCGACGCCGCCCGACCCCATGCCCCAGACCGTGTCGGCCATCACGCCCAGGGTGTCGGGCGACAGCCCGAGCGCCTTGCCGACGTCGCGGATGGCGCTGCGGCTGCGATAGGCGATCACCGTGGCGGCAAGAGCGGCCCGCTCGCGACTCTTTTCCGTGTAAATCCACTGGATCACTTCCTCGCGCCGCTCGTGCTCGAAATCGACGTCGATGTCGGGCGGTTCGTTGCGCTCATTGGACAGGAAGCGCTCGAACAGGACTTCGATCTTGTCGGGATTCACCTCGGTGATGCCGAGGCAGTAACAGACGGTCGAGTTGGCGGCCGAGCCACGACCCTGGCAGAAGATTCCCATCTTGCGGGCCTGAGTCACGATCTCGTGCACGGTGAGGAAGTAGGGGGCGATCTTCTTGCGCTCGATCAGGTCGAACTCGCGCTTGATCGTGGCGGTGATCTTGTCCGGGAGGCCCTCCGGATAGCGTCCCTTGGCGCCTTGCCAGGTCAGCCGCTCGAGCTTCTGCATCGGCGTCTCGCCGCCCTCGTACATGACCGGATATTGGTAGGTGAGCTGGTCGAGCGAGAAGTTGCAGCGCTCGACGATCTCCTGGATACGGTCGATGGCGTGCGGGTGCCGGCGGAACAGCCGCGCCATCTCCTCCGGCGCCTTGAGATGGCGCTCGGCCGAGGCGAATCGGCGGAAGCCCAGGTCCTCGACCGTGCAGGTGAGGCGGATGGCGGTGACCACGTCCTGCAGCGCCCGCCGGTCGGCGACGTGGTAGTGCACGTCGTTGGTGGCGACCAGGTGCACCTTCATCCGGGCGGCAAGATTGTCGAGATAGGCGAGCCGCCTGGCATCGTCGCCGCGGAACAGCACGGAGCCCGCGAGATAGCAGCGGTCGCCGAACAGCCGCGCCAGCCGGCGCAGGCGCTCGTGGAAGGCGGGATCGTCGACCTTGCGCGGCGGCAGGACGATGGCAAGCAGGCCTTCGGAGAACTGCGCGAGGTCGTCGAAGGTGAGGTCGCATTCGCCCTTGGCGGCGCGGCGATTGCCCTGGGTCAGCATCCGCGACAGCCGCTTGTAGCCGTCGAGATCCATCGGATAGGCGATCAGCGAATAGCCGTCGCGCGTCTCGAGCCGCGCCCCCACTAAAAGCTTGATCCAGCTTTCCCGCGGGATCGCGGTGTCCTCGTAGAATTCCTTGATCGCTGCATAGGCGCGCACCACGCCGGCCAGCGTGTTGCGGTCGGCAATGCCGATGGCGTTGTGGCCGAGCTCGATGGCGCGATAGACCAGCTCGCCCGGATGCGAGCCGCTGCGCAGGAAGCTGTAGTTGGTGGTGACCTGAAGCTCGGCGTAGCGCACGGCCGGTTACCAAAAGTGATCGTTGAATAAAATAATGGGAAAATAATGGGGGGTGGTCATGCGCAGAACCCATGGAGGAACCACTTAGCTGAGTTGGTCGAGCCGTCGCGGAACAGCCAGAAGCGGCCGCCATCGTCGTCCTCGACACGGTAATAGTCGCGCACCGGCGGGATGATGTTGGCGGGCATGACGCGGCCGTTCGAGCGCGGCCGCCACCATTCGTCGGCGATGCGCTCGGGTCCCTCGACCTTCATCACCTTGTGGGCGTGACGGCGCCACTGGAACTGGCGCGGCGGATCGTCGGGCAACAGCGCCAGCACATCGACCGGTTCGGGTCGCTGCAACAGCCGTGTCGGCCGCGCGCCCTTCATCGACGCCAGCCGCTGCCAGGCGCCTTCCGGCACGGTCTGGGCGGACAGCGGCGCCATCGTCTGCACGCGCTCGGGCAAATGGCTGTCACGCGGCGCCAGCCGCACGACATTCTCCTGGCCGAGCCTCAGCGCCAGCCGGTCGGCGAGATCAATCGTGCCGTCCTCGCCCAACGGATGGCCGGCTGCCGCCGTCTCGGGCAGCGTCTCCTGCGCGCCGGTCCAGCTCTCGACCTCGGGGGCGGCCAGGATCATCAGCTCGACGCCAAAGCCGGGATCGAGCTCGCCCAGCTTCTCCTCGAACAGCTTCATAAGCTTCGGATTGTCGCGATTGGGCCGGCTGGTGCCGATGGCCGTGCGATCGACCGAGCCGTCGACGCGATAGAGAGCGATCTCGAGCTTGCGCGCACCGACGCTCGCCTGTTCGAGCTGGGTGCACAGCGCCGCCAGCAGGCGGCTGGTGGCGGCGGCGATGTCCTCGGGCCGGCCGATCGGCTCGGCGAAGGCCATCCGCGTGCGGAAGGCGGGCGGCGGACGGCGCGGCTCGATCGGCTCATCGATCCTGCCCAGCGCCTGGTCGATGCGGGTGAGCGGCAGATCGCCGAACCGGCGGGCCAGGGGTGCGCGCGGCAAGGGATAGAGATCGCCGATGCGGCGCAAGCCGAGCTTCAGGAAGGTTTCCAGGATCGTCTTGTCGAGTCTCAGCCCATCGACCGGCAGGGTGGCGAGCGCGGTGCGCTGGCCGTTGCGCGGGCAGAAGAGGTCGGCCTGCTTCTCGGCGTAGCGCGCCAGCGCCCAGGCAGCACCCGCGGTGTCGGCCATGGCGGCGCGGCAGGTGAAGTCGTGGCGTGCGAGCCGCTCGACCAGATCAGCGAGCAGGGCGCGCTCGCCCGCTTCGTCCTTGCCGAACAGATGGCCGCAGCCGGTGACGTCGAGCAGCAGCCCGGCATCGCCGCCGAAGCCGCCGGCGCTGCACGCAGACGTATCTCCATTTGGGCTTTCTTCGGCGATCGCCGCGCCCAAGGGATCGATCGCCACCCACGGCGTATAGCGGTCGCACCAGCTGGCCAGGGTCTCGATCAGGCGTCGGTCGGCCTGCGGCTCGACCGCGGTGGTGACGAGGTCGGGCACCAAGGTGCGGGCATCGGCCAGCCGCATATAGGTGCTGAGACCGGCAGCGCGGGCGTGACTGTTGACGGCCGCGAGTCTCGGACAGCTGTCGAGCCAGACGACAGTGGCGGCGGCCCTAGCCCGCCAGTCTTTCTGCCCACTCCGCGCCAGTCGATCCGTCGACAGCTTGGGGAACCAGAGAGAGACAATGCGTTTCATCGTTCCACTCCACGAGCCAGGATGGAATTTCAGCGGCCGACGGCGTGCCGAAGCGGTTGCGCCTGAGATCGATCCGCCAGCGCGGGCCGCCGAGATCGGCGAGGCCCGGCGTCGACGGCGACGGCGCCGAGGCGACGCGCCAGCGCGTGGCGCACACGCTTTGCGGCGGCCCAGGCTGCGGACGCAGCAGCAGGGCGGGCACGCCGCTCTTCTCGGCGGCGAGCGACAGGCGGCGGCCGGCGGTGGGATCGGCGGCGCGGGTTTCTCCCACCACCACGGCGATGCCGGGGCAGCGCAGCCCTTCCTCCATCGCCCAGAACAGATCCTCCTCGCGCCGGGCTGTGACCATTAAGAGGCGCGCCGGATCGATCCAGGCGGACAGGGCCGGGGCGTAAGGGGGCGCGTCGGAGGGCTGGCGGCACCACAGGATCGTGCCGCGGCCAAAGCGACTCATCAGGAAAGCGGCAAAGCCCAGGGCCGCACCGTCATGCGCGGCGACGCGGCCGGACGGCGTCGGGCCGGCCTCGATTTCGTGCAGCGCGCCGGTCAGCAATCCGCCGTCGGGCAGCAGGGCATCGATCGCCGGCAGGCCCAGCGGCCGGGCGGCTTGGCCCGCCCGTTGGGCGCTGTGGGCGCGCTCCAGGCGGCGGACCTGCTCGCGCAATTCCGCCGGAACTGGGAGCCCCCTGTCGTTGGCGACAGGGGGAGCAAAGGTATTTGGGGAAATGGCTGGCATCGCCCCCTCGTCAGGCTTGTCAGGTCAGGGATGTTCTCTATTTGTTCTAAATCCCTGACCCGAAAGAGTCAACGAAGGCCGCCATTTTTCGCTTTACCTAACGTTGCGTAAGAACGTTAGTCCCACACCACATCTTGTGGCGGCGTGTGTTACCAACCGCGCTAAATCCTCTCGCGGCTCTCCTGAATAGGATCACCGCGATACGGCAGCCCGATCAGCCACCGGATGAGCATGCAAGCCACGCTCAGCCCGACATACGCCAGCACCAAGACGATCACGTCGATCAGGGTGATGGTATTCATGTACCCCTCCATGCACCGCCCCAAAACACACGATCATTCCCCTCGCGTTTCTTGTGTTTCAGGCGGGCGGACATTGGGCGTGGCGAACGCCTCATTCAGTGGTAATTCGCACAGTGTGAGAATGAGTTCCTGAGGGGGGACCGACTGATGCAAGCGCGACCATCCTCGAACCTGCGCGTGATCTCCTTGTTCGAAGAGCTGGGCGATGCCGAACTGGCGCGCATCGCCGAGAGCTGCTCGACCCGGACCTACGAGAAGAACGCGCACATCCTGGGCGAGCAGGATCCCACCACCGACGTCTTCTTCATCCTGGCGGGCACGGTGCGCGCCAACAGCGTCAGCCCCAAAGGCCGCGAGGTCATCTATTCCGAATTCTCCGCCGGCGCGATCTTCGGCGAGTTCTCGGCGATCGACGGCCGGCCGCGCTCGTCGGCGGTGTCGGCGCAGACCGATTGCGTGGTGTCCCGCATGCCGGCCAAGGCGTTCTTCGAGCTGTTGCGTGGCAACGGCATCGTGGCGACCAAGCTGGTCGAGCTGCTGGTCGTCAAGATCCGCAACATGTCGGAGCGGGTGTTCGAGGTGAGCGCGCTGTCGGTCAGCGAGCGGCTGCGCCGCGAGCTGGTGCGCTTGGCCAGCACCGGCGAGCGCCAGGGCAAGATGATCGTCATCAAGCCGGCGCCGACGCACTACGACATCGCCGCCCGCATCGGCTCGCACCGCGAAGCGGTGACGCGCGAATTCAACCGGATGGAGTCGGAGAAACTCCTGGAAGTGAGCCGCCGCCAGATCAGCATCCTCGACCTCGCGCGTCTCGAGCAGGCGGCCGAGGAAGACTGACGCGGCACGGTGCTTGCGAGGGCCGGAGCGGCCGACGCATCATCGGCTGCTTGAGGGAGGCTTCGCGTGGTCCACCGCTTTCCGGTTCTTGCCCTGCTCGCCGCCGCTTTTGCCGTGCTGGCCGGGCCAGCGCTGGCGAAATGCTCGAAGAACCTGGTGGAAAGATTGGGACCCGGCACGCAGCTCGCCTCGCTCGACGGCGTGCAGCTGGCAGCCGATCCGTCGGGTAGCCGCGCCGTCATCACCTTCCTCGGCCATTCCAGCTACCAGATCGACACGCCGCAGGGCGTGCGCGCGATCACCGACTACAACGGCGTCAACGGCTTCGGCCGCAAGCCCGACATCGTCACCATGAACAATGCGCACTCGACGCACTTCACGGACGTGCCCGAGGAAGGCATCACCTATGTGCTGCCCGGCTGGCCGAGCAAGCCCGGCGAGAGCGAGGCCCATCACGACGTCACGCTGAAGGACATGCGGGTGTGGAACGTGCCGACCAATGCGCGCGCCTGGTACGGCGGTGAGACGCGCATCAACGGCAACTCGATCTTCATCTATGCCGTCCAGGACCTCTGCATCGCCCATTTGGGCCACCTGCACCACCGGCTGACGCCCGAACATCTCGAAGAGCTCGGCCGCATCGACGTGCTGATGGTGCCGATCGACGGCTCCTTCACCATGGGCCAGCCCCTGATGGTCGACGTGATCAAGCAGATCGAGCCCAAGATCGTGCTGCCGATGCACTACTGGGGCCGCTACCAGCTCGACCGCTTCATGGGCCTGCTGGCGCCGCTCGAGCCCGAGTTCATCTGGCCCGACGCGCCGACGATCGAAGTTGCCAAGCAAAGCCTGCCCGACAAGCTGACGGTGATCGCCGTCGGCGGCGAGGGCGGCGGCTGACCGGAGTGCGCTGGAGTGAGTGTCGTCAACCTGCAACCTTGAACTGCAAATCTGTGAGGTGCTGAACACGGAGGGACGCATGTCGAACCATTTCACCGGATTGAGCCTCGGCCCACCGATGGGCGATCAAAGACTCGACCTTTGCGATCTTTATGCCTTCCAGTCGCCGGCCGATCCCGCGCGCACGGCGATCATCCTCAACGCCAATCCGGCGGCCGACGGCTTCCACCCGGATGCCCTCTACCGCGTCAACATCGACACCGATGGCGACTGCCTGACCGACATCGCCTTCACCTATGCGTTCTCGCCGGTGAAGGACGGCAAGCAGAGCGCCAGCGTCTATCTCGCCAAGGGCGCCGAGTCGCGCTCGCCGGAGGCCGTGGGGACCGAGATCGTCTCCGACGCCGCGGTGTCGTTCGGCCGTGAGCCGAACATCGTCAAGTCCGGCGACTACACCTTCTTCTGGGGCACGCGCAGCGATGCCTTCTTCTTCGACTTCGACGGCATCAAGAATCTGTTCGACATCCGCGGCAAGCGGAACTTCACCGAGCCGCACCTCACCCCCGGCAAGTCGCCCTGGACCGGCGTCGATTCGAACACCGAGGCCAACGTGTTCTCGACGGTGGTCGAGTTGCCGACCAGCGAGCTCGGCGGCCAGGCCGTCCGCGTGTGGGGCCGCTGCAGCCTGCGCCGCGACGGCAAGCTGCTCCATGTCGATCGTGCCGGCCATCCGTCCGTCTCGAGCTTTTTCAACACCGACGACACCAAGGAGGAATACAACGCCGCCGAGCCGGTCAACGACCGCAGCCGCTGGCTGGAGATGTTCATCCATCTGATGGGACATACCGGCAATTACACGCGCGAGGAGGCAATCGCGGCGATCGACGATCACGCCATCCTGCCCGACATGTTGGGCTTCGATCCCCGGAAGCCGGCGAAATATCCCAACGGCCGTGTCTTGACCGACGACGTGATCGACTTTCGCCTGGCCTTCCTGACCAAAGGTGAGTGCCCGGCCAGCGGGCTCAGTCCGCATACCGACACGCTCCGGGTCTTTCCCTATCTCGGGAGCCCGCACCAGAAGAAGAGCTAGCGCCTAGACCCGCAGGTTGGTGCGGGCGAGGTCGACCAGCTGGGCGGCGCGGCCGTCCATCACCGCCTTCAGCGTGAACAGGCCGAACTTGGTGGCCTGTTCGAAGGTCGCCTTGGGCGGCATGACCAGCTCCTGACGCGCGCTCACCACGTCGAGCAGCGCCGGCCCTTTGTGGGCCAGCACCTCGCGCATCGCCGTCTCGAGCCTGTGCGGATCTTCTACGCGGATCGCCTTGATGCCCATGCCCTCGGCCATCGCCGCGAAGTTGGGGTTCTTGAGTGCGACGGCTGTATCGACGAAGCCCGAGGCCTTCATCTCGAGCTCGACGAAGCCCAGGGTGCCGTTGTTGAGCACGATCACCTTCACCGGCAGGTCGAGTTGGGTGAGCGTCACGAAGTCGCCCATCATCATAGTGAAGCCGCCGTCGCCTGACATCGAGATCACCTGGCGACCCTTGTGCGAGGCCTGGGCGCCGATCGCCTGCAGCATGGCGTTGGCCATCGAGCCGTGGTTGAACGAGCCGATCAGCCGGCGCTTGCCGTTCATCTTGAGGTAGCGCGCCGCCCACACGGTCGGCGTGCCGACGTCGCAGGTGAAGATCGCGTCATCGGCGGCGAGTTCGCTCACCAGCCGCGAGACATATTGCGGATGGATCCGGCCGCTGCCCGGCTTGTTCTCGGCGAGTTTGTCGAGATCGGCGCGCGCCTTCTTGTAGTGCTCACGGGCGGCCTGCAGGAACGCCCAGTCGCCCTTCGGCTTGAGCTTGGGCAGCAGCGCGGTGATCGTCGTCTTGACGTCGCCCAGTACGCCGATGTCGATATGGGTGCGGTTGCCCAGGCTTTCCGGGCGGATGTCGATCTGGGCGATCTTCGCCTTCTCGGGATAGAACTGGCGATAAGGGAAATCGGTGCCGACCAGCAGCAGCGTGTCGCACTCCTTCATCGCGGCGTAGCCCGAGGCGAAGCCGATCAGGCCGGTCATGCCGACATCGAAGTCGTTATCGTACTCGACATGCTCCTTGCCGCGCAGCGAATGGATGATCGGCGCGCCCACGGTCTTGGCGAGCTCGACCACCTGGGTATGGGCGCTGGCGCAGCCCGCGCCGCACATCATGGCGACCCGCTTGCCGGCGTTGAGCAGCGCCGCCAGCGCATCGAGCTCGCCGTCGCTCGGCCGCACCACGGCGGGCTTGGGCGCCACCCAGCTTGGCGCCTGGGCGTCGGTCGATTGCAGGGCGATGTCGCCCGGGATCACCACCACGGCGACGCCGCGCTCGGCGACGGCGATGCGGATCGCCTTCTCGAGGATGCGCGGCAGATGGTCGATGTTGGAGACCAGCTCGACATAGTGCGAGCATTCGGCGAACAGCTGCTCGGGATGGGTCTCCTGGAAGTAGGACCCGCCGATCTCGACGCTCGGGATGTGGGCGGCGATCGCCAGCACCGGCACGCGGCTGCGATGGCAGTCGAACAGGCCGTTGATCAGATGCAGGTTGCCCGGACCGCAGCTGCCGGCGCACACCGCGAGCTCGCCGGTGAGGTGCGCCTCGGCGCCGGCGGCGAAAGCGCCGGCTTCCTCGTGGCGCATATGCACCCAGTCGATGGTCTTGGTCCGGCGCAGTGAATCGGTGATGCCGTTCAGCGAATCGCCGGCCACGCCGTAGATGCGCTTGATGCCTGCCGCTTGCAGGGTCTCGATGACCAGGTCGGCACCGGTTCGCGCCATGTCGCTCCTCCCGTTGAGGCCTCGACTTTACTTGCGGCCGTCCTCGAAGCCAGCGAGGAACTGCACCAGATTGCGACCCAAATCGTCGCTGAGATAGCCGCCTTCCTGCACCAGCACCGTCGGCAGGCCAAGGCCCGCGACCTTCTTTGCCATGGCGTGGAAGCCCGCGCCCGTTACCTTCAGGCCCTGCAGCGGATCGCTCTCGCTGGCATCGAGGCCGAGCGCCACGACCAGCGCGGTGGGGGCGAATTCACGGATGCGCGCCAGAGCCTTGTCGCCGGCGGCCAGCCAGACCGCGTCGGGCGAACCGAGCGGCTGCGGCAGGTTGAGGTTGTAGCCGGTCCCTGCGCCCGCGCCGGTCTCATGGGCGTGCCCCCAGAAGTAGGGATAGTAGTCGGCGGGATCGCCGTGGATCGAGACCGTGAGCACGTCGTTGCGCTCATAAAAGATGCCCTGCGTGCCGTTGCCGTGATGGACGTCGACATCGAGCACGGCGACGCGCTCGTGCTGGCCGCGCAGGCGTTGCGCGGCGATGGCGCTGTTGTTCAAAAAGCAGAAGCCGCCCGCCATGTCGGCGAAGGCGTGATGGCCGGGCGGCCGGCAGAGCGCGTAGGCCTGGCGCTCGCCCGCCAGCACCATGTCGGTCGCGGTCGTGGCGACTTCGCTCGCCGCCAGCGCCGCGTCCCACGTGCCGGGACCGATCGGGCAGGAGGTATCGACCTGGTGCCAACCGGCGCGGCCGGCCAGCGCCCGCGGATAGGTCGCGGGATAACGCGCCGGATGGACGTTGGGTATGACCTCGGCCGAGGCGTTCGGCAGCTTCGCCCAGTCGCGCGACGCGGTCTGCAGGAAGTCGAGATATTGCGGCGTATGCACGGCCGCGGCCGGCGCCGTGCCGTAGGATTTCGGCCCGTGGATGTCGTGGCCGGCCGACTTGGCCGCCGCCAAGAGCCGCGTGGCGCGCTCGGGCTGCTCGGCGCTGCGCTGCTTGACGCCGCGGACGATGAAGGTCTGCGGGTCGTGGACGGCATGCTTGTCGGAGTAGACGATCTTCATGGTGTGCCGCCCCTTATGGCAAGCCAATCGCCTTGGCGTCGCGCAGGGCCGCGATCTCGGCGTCGCTGAAGCCGACCTCGTGCATGATCTCGACGGTGTGCTCGCCGACGCCCGGCGCCTTGCGCCGCATCTCGACGGCCGCATCGGAGAGTTTGATCGGATTGGCCGCCGACTTCACCGGGCCGATGCCGGGATAGTCGACCTCGATCACCGCGCCGCGCGCCTTGGTGTGTGGATTGGCCATCGCGTCGCTCACCTTGTAGGCGGCGGCGCACGCCATGCCGGCCGGGATCAGCTTGTCCAAAAACTCCTGCGCGGTGTGCTTCAGGAAGAAGGCCTCGATCATCGGCTCGAGGATCGGTCGATGCTCGACGCGGCCCTCGTTGGTGGCGAAGCGCGGGTCGTCCAGCCAGTCCTTGCGGCCGAGAGCGGTGCAGAAGGTGCGCCAGAAGGCATCGGTGGTGCAGGCGATGAACACGCCCTGCGTTTTCGTCGGAAAGACGCGCAACGGGAAGATGAAGGAATTGCCCGTGCCCATGCGCACCGGGTTCTCGCCCTTCAGGCCATAGTTGGTGATCCAATGGCCCATCAGGTGCATGCCGACGTCGAACAGCGAGAGATCGAGCCGCTGGCCCTTGCCGGTCTTGTGGCGCGCCAGCAGGGCGAAGGCGATGCCGCCGGCGCACGCCAGGCCGGTCGAATAGTCGACCGGCGCGGTGCCGACCCGGCACATCTCGCCGCCCATCGGGCCAGTCGCCTCGATCATGCCGACCTCGGCCTGGATGCAGGGATCGTAACCCGCGCGGCCCGCGTAGGGGCCGGTCTGGCCATAGCCCGAGATCGAGGCATAGATCAGCCGCGGATTCTCCTTCGACACGACATCCCAGCTAAAACCCAGCTTGTCGATCACGCCCGGAGTGAACGCCTCCATGAACACGTCGGCTTTGCGCACCAATCGCATCAGCACCTCGCGGCCGCCGGCAGTGCGCAGATCGAGCGCCAGCCCGCGCTTGTTGCGGTTCATCGACGGCACCCAGGCGCCGCCGAACTGCGGGCGGAAATGCTCGCCCTGCAGGGGCTCGACCTTGATCACGTCGGCGCCCATGTCGCCCAGGATCTGGCCGGCGGTGGGGCCGGCGATGGCCTGCGTGAGGTCGAGAACAAGCGTGTCGGAGAGTGGCAGCATGGCCGAGCAGTACCGCCTTTGCCGAAAGTGCGCTACTGCAGCGGCGTGCTACGTTTCGCATCCGCTTCTTGAGGAGCTTCCATGGCCGCCGCCGACCGTCCCAACCTTCGCATCGATGCCGACCGGCTGTGGTCGAGCCTGATGGAGCTGGCGAAGATCGGCGGCACCGAGAAGGGCGGCGTGTGCCGTATCGCGCTCACCGACCTCGACCGCCAGGGGCGCGATCTGTTCGTGCGCTGGGCCAAGGAGGCGGGCTGCACCATCAAGGTCGACAAGGTCGGCAACGTGTTCGCCCGCCGCGAGGGCCGCGATTCGGCCAAGCCGCCGATCATGACCGGCAGTCATCTCGACACTCAGCCGACCGGGGGCAAGTTCGACGGCGCCTATGGCGTGATGGCGGGCCTCGAAGTGCTGCGCGTGCTGCACGATTCGAACTATGTCACCGAGGCGCCGATCGAGGTCGCGGTATGGACCAACGAGGAAGGCTGCCGCTTCGCGCCGGCCATGGTGGCATCGGGCGTGTTCGGCGGCGCCTTCGAACTCGACTATGCGCTGGCCATCAAGGACCGCGACGGCGTGAGCTTCGGCGAGGCGCTGAAGAAGATCGGCTATGACGGCAAGGAACAGGTCGGCGGGCGCAAGGTCGGCGCCTTCTTCGAGGCGCATATCGAGCAGGGTCCGATCCTCGAGCGCGAGAACAAGACCATCGGCGTGGTTACTGGCGCGCAAGGCCAGCGCTGGTACGAGATCACCTGGACCGGCATGGAAAGCCACGCCGGCACCACGCCCATGGAGGGCCGGCGCGATGCGCTGGTTGGCGCGGCCGAGCTGATCGTGGCGGCGCGCAAGATCGGCAACCGGCCCAACGGGCGTTCGACCGTCGGCGTGATCGAGAGCAAGCCGCAGTCGCGCAACACCATTCCCGGCCAGGTGTTCATGACGGTCGACTTCCGCCATCCCGACGACGGCGAGCTCACGAAGATGGACGCCGAGATGCGCGCGGCGGCGGCTGACATCGCCAAGCGCCACCGGCTCGAGCTGAAGCTCGAGCAGATCTGGTATTTCCCGCCATCGCCGTTCGCCAAGGAGCTGGTCGACGGCGTGCGCCGCGCTGCCGAGCAGGCGGGCTATCCGCACATGAACATCGTGAGCGGCGCCGGCCACGACGCCTGCTACGTGTCGCGCGTGGCGCCGACCGCCATGGTGTTCGTGCCGTGCAAGGACGGCATCAGCCACAACGAGATCGAGGACGCGACCAAGAGCGATATCGGCGCGGGCTGCCAGATCCTGCTGCAGGCGATGGTGGAGCAGGCGAACACTTGAAAGCAGGAGTCGTCTCGACAGCATCCGCTGCGCTGGTTGCGACTGTGGCGGGAGTAGGCGGCACCCTGCCGGTCGTACTGGCGGCCGCGCAGGCGGTCGGCGCCACGCCGGCCGAGGCGAGCTCGTGGGTGTCCGGCCTCGGCATCGCCACGGCGGCGACCGCGCTCTTCCTCAGCGTGCGCTACCGCATGCCGATCATCACCGCCTGGTCGACGCCGGGCGCGGCGCTGATCGCCTCGACCTCTGGCGTGCCGGGCCTGCGCGCGGCGGTCGGCGCCTTCGTGCTGTCGGCTGTGCTGATCCTGCTCACTGCCGCGATCCGGCCGCTCGGCCGGCTGATCGAGCGGATCCCGCCCGGCATCGCCGCCGCCATGCTGGCCGGCATCCTGCTGCGGCTGGTCATCGCCATGATCGAGCAGGTGCCGCATGCGCCTCTCCTGGTGCTGCCGCTGATTGCGCTGTTCCTGGTCGTGCGCGGGCTGGTACCGACGCTCGCCTCGCTGATCGTGCTGGCGGCGGGCGCTGTACTCGCCTGGTGGCTCGGCCTGGTGAAGCCGATCCCGCCGCTTGGCCTCTCGACCCTCACGCTCGAGACGCCGGCCTGGGACGTCGCCACCCTGGTCGGGCTCGGCCTGCCGCTCTATCTCGTCACCATGGCGTCGCAGAACCTGCCGGGTTTTGCCGTGTTGCGCGCCTCGGGCTACCAGCCGCCGACCCAGCCG
>Ga0306921_10001249_pt1 | contig 24433 bp, 22 predicted proteins | sample sta12Cox44000080_FD_203760 | JGI IMG/M metagenome (GOLD analysis project Ga0306921, IMG submission 203760) | Lab enrichment of tropical soil microbial communities from Luquillo Experimental Forest, Puerto Rico - statoxic.12C.oxic.44.000.080 (v2)... | ecosystem: Environmental > Terrestrial >...
GCGCGATCTCGGCAACACGGTCCTCGTGGTCGAGCACGACCCCGACACCATCGCCGCCGCAGACCGGGTTCTCGATCTCGGCCCGGGTGCAGGTGAATTGGGCGGCAAGCTCCTCTTCTCGGGCAGTTACAGCGACATCCTGAGCGACCAGAGATCCATCACCGGCAAGTACCTTAGCGGCGAATTGCGTATTCCCGTACCGGCGTCGCGCCACAAGCCTTCCGGGAAATTTCTCCGTCTTTACGGCGCCACGCTCCACAATCTTCAAAACGTCGATCTGATGCTCCCGCTTGGAACGCTGACGGTGGTCACGGGAGTCAGCGGCTCGGGTAAATCCACCCTGGTGCACAATGTCCTCTTTCGCGCCCTGGCCGCGCAACGCAGCGGCGCGAGTATTAAGGAGTTCTGCGATCGTCTCGAGGGCGACGAATTCGTCCAGGACGTTGTGATCGTCGATCAGTCGCCCATCGGCCGCACTCCGCGTTCGAATCCCGCCACCTACCTCAAGGCTTTCGACGCCATTCGCGAAGTTTTCGCGGAAACGCCGGACGCCAAACGACGCGGCTACTCCGCAGGTCATTTCTCGTTCAACGTTCCCGGGGGCCGCTGCGAAACCTGTCAGGGCGACGGCACGGTCACGGTCGAAATGCAGTTTCTTGCCGACGTCGAGCTTATCTGCGAAGAGTGCCGCGGTCAGCGCTTCAAGAGCAGCGTGCTTGAAGTGCGCTACCACGGCAAAAACATTCACGACATCCTCGAAATGACCGTGCGCGAGGCCTTGGCATTCTTCGTCAACGTCCCCAAAGTTGTTTCAAAGTTGCGCATCCTCAACGAAATCGGCCTCGGTTATCTCCGTCTCGGCCAGTCCGCCACCACCCTGTCTGGCGGCGAAGCACAGCGCTTGAAACTGGCTGCTCACCTTACGCGTACGGAAAATCGCGGCATTCTCTACATCCTCGACGAGCCCACCACCGGCTTGCACTTTGACGACATCGCGAAACTCCTGGCCGCTTTCCGTAAATTGCTCGAGGCCGGTGCCTCACTCCTCGTCATCGAACACAATCTTGACATCATCAAGTCCGCTGATTGGCTTATCGATCTGGGGCCCGAAGGCGGTGAACAGGGCGGAAAGATCATCGCCTCGGGAACGCCCGAACAAGTGGCCCGCAACGCGCAATCTCACACCGGCCAATTCTTGGCCCGTACGCTGAACGGCAACGGTCAAGCAAAGCGTCTGCCCAATGGTGCATCCAAAGCCGGTGGGGACGCCGCAAAGTCCTCCGCGGGCAAGCGTCCAACGAGCGGGAAATGAGGCCAACGGGCTTAACTCTCTTGACAACCGGGCTGCTCTTTGCGCTCGGCAGCGCTTCAACCGGCGGGCTGCCGCAGAACCCTCCGCCCAAAACCTCCCAGCCCTCGACGCAAAGACTCCGCAATCCACTGAACGACCTTCTCGACGAGGCGCAAGCCGCGCTCGACAAAAACGACTACGAAGCCGCAGTCACGGCGCTCCAGAAATTCATCGCGGAAAAACCAGATGTGGCCTACGCGCACTTTCAGCTGGCGTACGCTTATACGGCGCTGAAGCGGCCTGATGATGCCCGTCAGGAATTTGAACGTTGCATCGCACTCGACCCAAAGATGCCCGAAGCACAGTTGAATCTGGGCATCCTCCTTCTCGAAAAGCAGCCGGCTGAGGCCGTCGCTCCTCTGCGCAAGGCCGTTGAATTGCTGCCCTCAGAAAGCCGACCGCGCTATCTTCTTGGACTCGCTCAAGAGCGCTCCGGAGATCTCTCCGGCGCGGCGGAATCCTTTGAGGGGGCCGCAAGGCTGGACCCCAAGGACGCCGATTCGCTCACACGGCTTGGACAGGTTCTTCTGCGCCAAGGTAAACCCGCCGGTGCCGAAGGCAAGTTTCGCGCCTCTCTGGATCTTCAGCCAAAATCGCCCGCAGCCCTCGAAGGACTCGCGCAGAGTTTGGATCAGCAGAAAAAGCCGCAGGCCGTCGATGCGTACCGCAATTACCTCGCTGTCCAGCCCGACGACAAGGGTGCCCGGTCGCGCCTGGTGCACCTCTTGGTCGAACAGCAGAAATATGACGAAGCCGTTGCCGAAAACGGCAAGAACAACGCGGGCCAGCCATTGACTGTCGACGATCTGAAGCTCCGGGCAGACATCGAAATCAGCCAGAACAAGCTGGACGAAGCGATCACCACCCTACGTCAAGCGATTGCCCTCGCACCGAACGATGCCCAGCTTCACGGTGGCCTCGGCCGCACCTATCTGCAGAAGCGCCAGTTTGCCGACGCCGAAGGGGAATTGAAGTCTGCGCTGCGGCTGGACCGCAACAATCTGGACTACTGGAAAGATCTCAGTTCCACTTATTACCTGGCTGGCAATTGCCAGGCTACCCTTAGCACTCTCGATGTGATCGACAAGGCGGAAACCCCGGGCGCGGGGGCGTGGTTTATTCGCGCACTTTGTTACGATAAACTCAGTCAGGTTCAGCCCGCACTCGATGCGTACAGGAAGTTTCTGGAACTCGATAAGAACAAGAATCCAGACCAAGTCTGGCAGGCGACTCAGCGCATCCATGTACTCGAAAAGATGGCTGAAAAAAAACGATGAGCGATCCCGCCCGCATCTGTGGTCCACTCTGGTCATTTCGGCGCTTTTCGTCGGGCTACTCTGCCAGGCTGCCGACAAGGTCAAGGAGCTCCAGGACCATTTCGACCATGACCCTCACGCCGGTGGAAAGGTCAAAACGTTGAGCAAACTTGCCGATGCCCAGTTCGAAGCTGCCGGCAAAGCCGGCACCGACGGCGACTACGTCAACGTCGGTCTGATCTTCGAAAAATACCGGGACAACGTTCGTTCCGCCTTCGAGCTTCTCAAAAAGCAGGAGCCCGATGCCGACCGCCATCCGAATAATTACCGTCAACTGGAGCTTGAGGTCCGTAAGGGTATTCGAGAGGTGGAAGAAACCATTGTCGTCGTGCCTGCGGAGGTTCGCCCTCCCTTGCAGATCGTTCGGCAGGATTTAGTCGAGGCGGACGACGCGTTGATTGCTCTGCTTTTTCCGCGCCGCACCAAGGATCCGACCAAGGTCCCTCCGGTGCCGGAGGCCAAGCCATGACTTTCCATTGGCGCCTGAAGTCTTCCACCGGCTTGCTCCTGGTCACTTGTATTCTCGTCGGTGCGGTGCTTGGTCTCGCCCAGCGCCCCGAAAAGGACTACCTCTCTAATGTCGAATCGGACAAAATTCGTGATGCCGAAACCTCCAATGAACGCATCAAGTTGTTTCTCACGTTCGCCGAAGACCGCCTCAAGAAATTCCAGTACGAGCTCGACCACCCTTCGCCGAATAAGCACAACGAAATGCTCAACTATCTGATGAACTCCTATATTGGCTGTGTGGACGATGCTGCCGATCTTATCCAGCTGGGCCTCGAAAAGCAGGACAACATCCGCCAGGGCATTGACCTGATGGCCGCCAAAGCCAAGGATTTCCTCGGGATTCTCCAGAAGCTCGATACCGACGGCCCGCAAAAGGAAATTTACAAGGAAAACCTCGAAGACGCCATCGAAGGCACTCAGGACGCCCTGAACGAGGCGGAGAAAGCCAAGAAAAAGGCGGCGCCGCCACCCGTGAGGCGAAAGAATTGAGTCCTCGGCGCCGTAATCCGTCTCGCGTCCCCGGCGGGGAAGCGCTTATGCTGCGCATGTTCACGCGCGTTGGCTGCGGCGGTCGCCCCCCGTATTTCCAGGTGGACTTCTATCCTTACCGCAGCCTGGTGCTGACCATCCGCCGCCGCGATGATGCGGTTATCGTGCGTTTCTCCGACTTGCTCCGCCGTGCGCCACTCGAGGTGTTGGAAGGGGCGGCGGCCTTACTTCTTTCGCGTGTCTATCGCCGCCGTATTGATCGCACTCTGGTTCAACCGTATCTTTCGTATGCCCGTTCTGACCGCACCTGTAAACGCATCAGCCGTATGCGTGGGCACCGCGTCCCCCTCGCCCATGTCCCGCCGCAAGGACGGCACCATGATCTTACGGCGCTCTTCGAGCGTCTCAATCAGCAATACTTCTCTGGCGAACTCAACCGCCCACACATCGCTTGGAGCGCACGGACTTGGCGCCGGCAGTTCGGTTGTTACGATCCCGGCCCGAACCAGATCATCCTGAACCGCCGCATGGACCGTCCCGGCGTTCCACAATTTGTGGTGGAGTACGTTCTCTTCCACGAAATGCTGCACGTCAAGCATCCCACGCGCCGCTCCGGTTGCAGCTTAGTTTCCCACTCCCCGGAATTCCGCGCCGAGGAAAAACGCTTCGAGCATTTTGGCATCGCTCGCAAAGTTCTCGACCGCCTGGCCCGCTGATGCGTTTTCAATTCTTCTCTTTGTCGATTTCTTCGTGAAGCTTCGCGATCTTCTTGCGGATTTTGTCGCCATCTTCGGCATGCGGATACAAATCCAGATACCGCTGATAAGCCTTTACCGCTGGCTTTTTCTTCCCTTGCTTCTCATAAGCCTCACCTAGATAGCGGAAGGGAATTGCGTAACCCGGTTTCGCCTCGGTCGCGTCGAGGAAACGGTCAATCGCCGCGTCGATATCGCCTTTCTTCATATAGAATTTGCCGACCTCGATGTCTTTGTCCGCCCGCATCGGATCCCACTTGGGCTGATCCGGAGCGGAATTCACCGGTGAGTCGGTATTCGGCTTCGGTTTGGTTTGGTCCTCTTGTCTTGGCTGCGGATTCGAGGACGATTCCTGTCCGAGGGAAGACTGTGCCCCGGTGCCCAGCCCGCTCACCAGCAACAGAAACACCACCCGAATATAGGTTCTCGCGAACAACACCAAGACTCCCTGCCTTTCCGATTCGGGTCCCGCTTAACCGAGTTGCCCGGATTTCAATGCCCCATCAGTTCGTCCACTAGTTTTTGCGCGCCGTACAACTTCTTTAGCGCTTCCGTCATGGCCGCCGTGTGCACTGCCACCGCGCGGTTCTGGTAGGAGTCGTACACGAAATCGCCAACCAGCGACTGGATGTTCCCGTCGAAAATCAATCCGACAACTTCGCCGTTACGGTTCACCACTGGCGATCCGGAATTCCCACCGATGATATCGTTCGTCGTCACGAAATTGAACGGCGTCGAGAGATCCAGCTTATCCTTGCCGTCCACAAAGCGCTTCGGCAAGTCGAAAGGAGCTTTGTTGTCAAAGCTGGCGGCGCGATCATACAACCCGTACATCGTGGTCTTGTACGGCGCCTTGGTCCCATTCATTGGATAGCCCATTACCTGCCCGTACGACAATCGAAGAGTGAAGGTCGCGTCAGGATATGCATTTTTGCCGTAGACCGCGAAGCGCGCCTTGCCAAGCTCCTCTCCTGAACGCTCTTCGACGCTCTGAACGTTCTTCTCGAACCACTTGATCTGTTCGCGCCGAATGGGATCAATCCGTCGCGCCATCGCGATCAGCGGATCGGTCGACGCGTCCACCGCTGTCTGGCCGCCCTCTGCGAGCGACTTGCGGAATGCTGCGTCGCCCACTTTCGTCCCGCTGATCGTCTGGTTTGCGGCGTCTTTCGGTGTCCGACCGTCCAGCACCGCCTTTATCCACGCATCGTTCGGTCCGAGCTCCCGTACGTCCGCTTCCAAGGCGCTCGTCATTCGCGCAATTTCCATCTCCGGATAGATCGGAGCAGGAGAAAAAAGCCGCAATTTCAGCGACTCAAGTTGAGAATCGTGGAACCCTTCCAGCCGCTCGCCATCGGGCTTCCTGATTTCGGCCACATACGTGACCAGCGTGACCGCAAGCCCCGCGAGCTGTGAATCGGCCGACCGGAAATACTGCTCCTTGATGCGAGGTCTTGCTTTATCGATTGCCTCGGCCACGCCGTCCCAAGCCTTCCCGTAGTCTCTTTTCAACTCCGGATTGGCATCCACCTTCGCCCTAAAGTCATCTTCCTCTTTTTGTTTCTTTTCCATCAGCTTCTTGTCCTGAAGACCTTCCAAGCGCCCGACATACACTTTCAAGCTGTTCTCCAGATTGAAGATCTGCGACGCGGCCTGCCGGGCCTGTTCCGGTCCACGCGCAGAGTAGTCCTTCAGCGTGGCGATGCGCCGCTTCAGGACCTGAATAACGATTGGGGTTACGGTGTCGCGGTCAAACACCAGCGAGGTGTAAGTGTCTGAACGCTGCGTCGATCCCGGATGCCCCGAAACAAATACGAGTTCTCCGTCTCCGGCGCCTTGCGGATTCCACTTCAAGTAATCCTTGCTGTCGATCGGTTTGCCATTCTCATACACACGATACAAAGCCATATCCAGGTCGTAGCGCGGATAGGTGAAATTGTCTGGATCGCCTCCGTAGAACGCAGCCTGCTGCTCCGGTGCGAAAACCAGCCGCACGTCGGTGTATTTCTTGTATCGGTAAAGCCAGTATTCGCCGCCCTGGTAGAGTGTGACAACGTCCGAGCGGAAGCCGCTCTTTTCCGTGCTTTCCTTCTGGATTTCGGCAATCACCGCTTTGCGCTTCGCAAACTCTTCTTCCGTATTCTTCGCGCCCTCGGTTGCCGCATTCACGCGATCGGTCACGTTTTCGTAGGACACCAGGACGTTCACTTCCAGGTCCTGCGATTTCATTTCCTGGTCTGGCGTGGCGGCGAAGAAACCGTCGCGAATGTAATCATGCTCGGCGGTGGAGTTCTTTTGCAGTTGGCCACGCGCCACGTGGTGATTCGTCAGCAGCAGCCCGTGCGGACTCACAAACGAGCCGGAGCCGCCATCATTCAATCGCACACAAGAAAGCCGCAAGTGGTCTAACCATTGCGGCGTTGGTGTGAAGTTGTACTTCTCCTGCAGTTGCTTCACCGGGGGATTATCGAACGTCCACATCCCTTCGTCGGCTTCTACAGCGGGACAGAAAAGCGCCGCCGCCAGGATTGCAGCAGAGGTCTGACCAAGCGCGATTGCAAGTTTCACAGCTGGGTTCCTCGATTCTCAGGGAGTTATGCCGCGGAGCACGGCTTCTCCTAGTATATCCAACTCTGGCTCAACCAGCGCGCCGCGCGCAGTGCTTCGGATGGACTCAATTCGCTTTGGCGCGTTTCTCGCCGTAAAATTCAGGTTACAGGCCTTAAGATGGCCTGGCAAAGCCGAAACGCATGGAACCCCGTGAAAAAGCCGCACAGCTACCCGAGGCCCCCGGCGTCTATCTGTTCCGGGACGCCGGAGGAAAGGTCGTTTACGTCGGCAAAGCGCGCTCGCTCCGCAACCGTGTGCGGTCCTACTTTCTCGAATCGCGCTGGGCTGATGCCAAGACCGGCTCCCTGGCCCTCGAAATTGCCGACATCGAAACTATCGTCGTCGACAATGAACGTGAGGCTCTGGCGCTCGAACACAATCTCATCAAGCAATACAAGCCCAAGTTCAACGTCATGTTGCGAGACGACAAAACCTATCCTTACATTAAGCTCACGATGGCGGAGAAATACCCGCGCGTTTATTTCACGAGGAAAGTGAAGAAAGATGGCGCGCTTTATTTCGGGCCTTATTTCCCCGCCGGTCTCGCCCGGCGCATTCTCCATTTTATTCACAAGCGTTTCCTGATTCCTTCCTGTTTTGTGGACCTGTCTAAAGCGCACCCCCGGCCCTGCCTGCAGTTCTTTATCAAGCGTTGCCTCGGTCCTTGTGTATCAGGACTGACCACGGACGATCGCTACGCCGAAGCCGTCCGCGATGTGCGCATGTTTCTGGATGGCCGCCGTCATGACTTGATGAAAAGCATCGAAGAACGCATGATGGCCGCCGCGGAGCTGGAACACTTCGAGGAGGCGGCGGGCTATCGCGACCTGCTCCGGACCCTGGAAGACATCGAGGAGCGCCAGCGCATTGCAGCCGCTCAGGGCGACGACACCGATGTGATCGCCTATTACGCCGAAGCTCCGCTGGTTGCTGCCAATGTCTTTCACCTGCGCGGTGGTCGCGTCGTCGATCGTCGTGAATTCTACTGGGAAGACCTGGAGTCCTTCGATCCCCATGAATTCCTGCCTTCTCTGCTGAAGCAGTTGTACCTCGACGCTGAATATCTGCCCCGGATGATTCACGTCCCGATTGATTTCGAAGAGCGAGCTCTCCTCGAAGAAACGCTGTCCGACCGCGCCGGACAAAAAATCGAAATTTTCACTCCGCAGCGCGGCAGCAAGCGGTCGTTTCTTGAGCTGGTCGAAAGCAACGCGAAACATTCCTTTGAGCAACGCTTCCGCGTCATGAAACCCTCCTCCAAGGCCATTGGCGAAGCCTTGCAAAATGCTTTGAGCCTGCCGGAAGAGCCGAAGCGCATCGAAAGCTTCGACATTTCGCATATCCAAGGAACGGACACCGTGGCCGCAATGGTCGTCTGGGAAAATGGCCGCATGAAAAAATCGGACTACCGCAAGTTCCTCATCCGAGGCTCACAAGGCCCGGGCGGAAGGTCGCGAAGTGAGAACGATGATTTCGCCAGCATGTTTGAAACGGTTACTCGACGCTACAAGCGGCTGCAGGAAGAAAACAAACCGATGCCGAGCCTTGTTCTCATCGACGGTGGGCTCGGACAACTACACGCCGCAGCTCAAGCCCTCGAATCGCTCCAGATTATTAACCAACCTGTGGCCAGCATTGCGAAGAAGGAGGAAATACTCTACGTGCTTGGGCAGGAAGACGAACCGGTCGTACTTGAGAGGCATTCTCCGGTTTTGCACCTGATCCAACAGATTCGGGATGAAACCCACCGTTTTGCGGTCACCTTCCATCGCCAACGCCGAGGAGCCCGTCAGACGAAAACTGCACTTCTGGAGATACCCGGGGTCGGGCCAAGAACTTCACAGAGGCTTCTGCAGACCTATGGAAGCATTGCGAACCTGAAACGAGCAACCGTAGAGGAATTGAGCCGTACCGTTCCTCGAAAAAGCGCAGCGAAGATCGTTGAGTACTTCGGCAAGAATGAAAGGTGCCTATAACCTGTATTGGTCGGAAGACTGGTTAGGTCATATTGCGCTGCATTTCCTCCTATGTTACGTTTTTTCCGGAGGTTATCATGGCTGATAACGTGGGTTCCAAAGTCAGTTTCTTTCTCGTTGGCGTCGGTATTGGCGCTCTCCTCGGGGTTCTCTTCGCCCCCAAGTCCGGCGACGAAACGCGCGACTACTTGGCCAAGCGGGCCGATGAAGGACGCGAGTTTGCGCAGAAGAAGGCGCGTGAGCTTCGGGAACGGGCCGACGACCTGATTGAACGCGGTAAAGATGTCGCGACACGGAAGCGGGATTCTCTTACGGCGGCGGTGGAAGCCGGGCGGGAAGCGTTCTTGCGCGAGTCGAAGTCCTGACGTAACAGGGAGGTTGGTAGCGGTTTCCGCGGCGCTTGCGGAGAGGGCAGGGTGTGTATGCAATTCTGGATGGAGTTCTTCAGTATCGTGGCTGCCATCGCGCTGGTGGTGCAGGTCGCAATACTGATTGGACTGTTCGTAGAACTGAAGCGCACCACAGAATCCATCAACCGAATGGTGAACGATCTGCACTCGAGGATGGGCCCCGTCCTTACGCGGGCGCAGATTCTTCTTGACGAGACTGAGCCCAGGATCTCCGCGTTAGTAGAAGATGCGTCGCATGTGGTGTATTTGGCGCGTACGCAGGCGCAGAAGATGGACCGGATCTTCACGGAGGCCGCCGATCGTTTGCGCGGGCAAATCTTGCGGGCTGATCGGATTGTGACCGGAACGCTCGAGAGCGTCGAAGACGCGGGCGCGCAGGTCCGCAAAAGTTTTCTCGGGCCCGTGCAGAAGGTTTCGGCGCTGGTACACGGACTGAAGATCGGGCTCGATGTCTTGCGGTCACGTCGCAGCAGCAACCGCGAGCCAGCTGCCGAAACCGTGGAACAGGAAGACGAGCTCTTTATCTAGTCGACTGTAAACTATGGCTCAGCCGTAACAATTGCCGCCCTGGTGGTTTTGCATTCCGACCACTCGCCTTCCGCTACAACCTCGAAATCTTCTAGATCCTAACGACCGACTACAGACTACCGGCTGCTTACGATCCAGCCGCCGGCGAGGACAATATCATCATCGTAGATGGCGGCGGCTTGGCCGGGCGTGATGGCGCGCTGCGGCTGCTCGAAAGTAATTCGAGCGCGGCTGCCCGGAAGCGCTTCGACCCTGGCTGGCGCCGCGTCGTGCTTGTGGCGGATTTTCACCTGCGCCCGAACAGGCACGGCCGGTTCGCCAATCGAAATCCAATTCACGCCTTGCACTTCAAACGAAGCGGAACGCAGCGCGTCATCTTCCCCGACCACGACCCGATTCTGTTCCGGATCAATCGCCAGAACGTAGATGGGCTTGCCGGTGGCGAACCCGAGGCCTTTGCGCTGGCCGATCGTGTAGTTGTGTACGCCCGAGTGACGGCCAACCAGGGTTCCTTCCTCGGTGACGATATCACCCTCCGCGTCCTTCAATGGCTTACCGCTTTCGTGCGAGTAAGCATGAATGAATTGGACGTAGTTGCCATTTGGGACGAAGCACAGTTCCATGCTCTCGGGCTTTTCCGCGACGGGCAGGTTCACCTGGCGTGCGAGCGCGCGGACTTCATCCTTGGTCAATTCGCCGAGCGGAAATTCGCTGCGGGAAAGCTGCGCCTGGGTGAGTCCCCAAAGGAAATAGGATTGATCCTTGGAGTCGTCGCGGGCACGCAGAAGCTGATAACGGTCCGTCGGCGCGTGATGACGGATGCGGGCGTAGTGGCCCGTGGCCAGGCGTTCGGCTCCGATTTGCCGCGCCATGCGGAGCAACGGCTCGAATTTCACATCGGTATTGCAGTTCGTGCAGGCAATAGGTGTGCGCCCGGCGAGATACTGCTCTACGAACGGCCGCACGACGCGTTGCTCGAACTGCTCCTCGAAATTGACCACGTAATGAGGGAAGTTCAGGTGTTGAGCAACGCGCTTTGCGTCGTAGACATCATCGAGAGAGCAGCAGCGGTGCTGGGCTGGTCCGTCGCCCTGTAACTCAGGCAGGCGGCGCTGATTCCAGAGCTGCATGGTCAGTCCGACAACAGGCCGGCCTTGCCGTAGCAGGACGGCCGCGACGGTCGAAGAATCCACGCCGCCGGACATGGCGACGGCGACAAGGCCGGGTTTCCGTTCGGCGGCCGTCGGGAGAGAGTCAAGTTGGAGCGGCGTGGTCATACTTCTTATTTTAGCGTGGTCCCGCTCATGGGTGGGTTGCCGTCTCCCTGCGGTAGGTGGGAGAGAGTTCGCGGAGTTGGGCGACGGCGGCGGGAACAATTTCAAGGGCGGCGTCGATCTCGGCTTCGGTGGTGTGGCGGCCGAGACTGAAGCGGATGCTGGCGCGAGCTGCGGCGGCAGGTAGACCGATGGCCGTGAGCACATGAGAAGGTTCGACGGCGCCCGAGGAGCAGGCGGCACCCGTGGAACAAGCCAGACCCTTCAGGTCGAGAGAAATGATGAGAGCCTCACCTTCGATTCCCGGGAAGGTGAGGTTGGACGTGTTCGGAGTGCGGGGAGCCGCAGAAGCGTTCGCGCGAGAGTCGGGAATGCGCGCGAGGAGCCCCTGTTCGAGCCTATCGCGCAGAGCGGCGATGCGGGACGCGTCCAGCGCAAGCGATCGAAGCGCGAGTTCGGCAGCTTTGCCGAGACCGATAATGCCAGGGACATTTTCCGTGCCGGGGCGGAAGCCACGCTGGTGGTGGCCGCCGAAGAGAAACTGGCGAAGACGTGTGCCGCCCTTGACGAAGAGCGCGCCAACTCCTTTCGGGGCGTACAGCTTGTGGCCGGAGAGGGAAAGCAGGTCCAGCTGGAGGGCCCTTACATCGACAGGAATTTTGCCGACCGACTGCACGGCGTCGGTGTGGAAGTACACGTCGGCTTCGGCGGCGATGCGCCCGATTTCTGCGAGGGGCTGAACGGCGCCGAGCTCGTTGTTCGCGTGCATGATGGAGATCAGCACCGTGTCGGGCCGAATGGCCCTGCTAAGTTCGTCCAGATCGATCAGGCCATCAACCGAGACGGGAAGATAGGTGACGGCGACGCCCTGTTTTTCGAGAGCCTGGCAGGCGTTGAGGACGGCTTCGTGTTCGATGGTAGAGGTAATAATGTGCTTCGTCGGAGAGGCTGTGGCGGCGACGATACCGAAGATGGCTTGGTTGTCGGACTCGGTGCCTCCGCTGGTAAAGACTATCTCCTGAGAGCGGGCGTGGAGCAGCGCCGCAACCTGATCGCAGGCGTTTTCGACGGCCGCCCGGGCGCGCTGGCCGAAGGTGTGGATCGAAGAGGCGTTGCCAAAATCGGTGGAGAAGAAGGGAAGCATAGCGTCGAGGACGGCAGGATCGACGGCGGTCGTAGCGTTGTAATCAAGGTAAATGTGGTTCATGAAGCAGCCAAGAATCCAGAATAGAGGTGAGGCGGGGAAGTGTCCAGTGGGGGTGGAGCGAGCGAGGGAGGGTTCCAAAAACGGCCGAGTGGTTCTACCAACGCGCGTATCCGCGGTGTTTTTGTAAGAGTGGCAAGTAAAGGACTTACAGGAGCATGGTCGCATAAGGGCGGGAAGTAAAGGAGTTAGAAGGTTCGGTGCAGAGGATCGTCAGGGTGGGTAGGAAGAACGATTGACCGGTGGCCTGTGACGGATGGAACTGGATCCGAATTCGGGAACGCGATGAAAGCTCTAACGGGACCGTTTCAGGGCACAAGAATTCAAAGAGTGGACTGCTGCAGGCTTGCAACGACAATGCGGGCCGATGCAATGCACCCTCGAACGAAAGCAAAGAAGGGACCAAAGTACTGAATGGAAGGGCTGGCCAACAATATAGAGTCCCGGCAAGGTAGTCTGAAAGTCCTCATCACGGACCGGAAATCCGTCGTCGACTCTAAGTCTGCCGGACTGGACACCCGGTTTGACTTCCGATGAGACCTGACACCACCAAATCACTGACGAAGCAGCTGATGACTGCGGCCGCACTGGCGCGCGGCTCTGCGCAGAGGCAGAAATTCTCCGCCCAAGAATTTCCACCAGACAACCTAGTTCCCGGTGAAGGGACCAGGTTTGGCTGCGCAGAGCTGCACGAAAGTGCGCCGAGATTCCACCCAAAGACTCATAAACGGCTGAAAATGGACGGCAGCATCCAAAGCTAGACCGGAAGTTACCGGCATTTCGACCAGATACAATTCAATGACGGGCGGCTTGTGCTGGATGTTCTGAATGGCCGCTTCGAAACCGAGTTTGTGGGCATTCGAGAGCGTATGGCAAAGAATTACGGCATCGTACTTACGCCCGGATCGAAGCGCAAAGACTCCCGCGGATACTTTGAGCGTATTCGTCACTCCAAATCCCAAGGCTGCCAGAAAGCTCCGCGCAAACGGAGTAATGGAAGGCTGGCAGTGATGTTTAGCAGTCTCATTCGTGTCTGGTTCCCCTTCCTAAAGGGTGCGGACCTGTCGGATCCGATATTGCGCGTTAAAAGCTTGATTGGCTTGCGCCCGCCGGCTGCGGCAAGGTGCGAGAGAAATACGCAGTTGTCGGGTTGCCCACGAAGAAATCAGCCGAAAAGGCGCAAGAGCGGGGACGGGCGAGGAAGAAGATACGGATCGCCGAGAAGGTTGCGGATGATTCGCTGAAGCTCACCCGGGATTAAGGGATAGGCAAGAAAGTCGTAGGCGCCCTGGTCGATGGCACGGAAGTAGTCTGGCCACTCGCCTGTACGGGAAATCACAATCAAAGGCAAAGAAGACCCAAAAGCATCTCGAATGCGGAGCAGATCCTCATAACTACCATCGCGAAGCGCATCCTGGCAGAGGGCAAAAGAACGGTCACGTTTAGCGATATCGAGGGCAGCCTCCCTTACGGTGCTGGCGAAGACAGGCGCAACTCCGCAATGGACGAGAACCCCAGTGAGAGCGCCGCAGATGGACTGATCCCTGCAAACCACAAGACCGTGGGGAATTGAAACATCGTCACGGCGCTGCGTCAGGAAAACTGGAAAGGCGTCCGGGTCACGCAATCCGGGATCGCGTTGGGCGACTGTCAGTTCAATGCTCAAGGGACCGTGGTCACAGGCGTTCATGGCATCCTACCTTGCTCAAATTTGGCAAGGCTGTGGCAGCGAGCTCACACCTTACGTGACCCGCAAATCAAGCCGGCAGCCGGAAAACTGACCGGCGAATCGCCACAGCCTCATATGCAGGGTAGTGGGACAGGGAGGGTCCGACTATCCCGTCGAGAGAGTATTTTCGCGGGCCAGATAGTGGTAAGCGCTAATGAATAATGCCCTTGCGGACCGCGTAAAGGACAAGCTCCACAGGGGTATGAAGGCCCAGTTTTCCGAGGATATTGCCGCGATGAGTCTCGACGGTATAAGGACTGATGTTGAGAGCAGCAGCGACTTCCTTGTTGGTTTTGCCTTCGGCAACAAGTTGAAGGATTTCGCGCTCGCGCATGGTGAGGAGTTCATAAGAATCCTCAACCCCTTTCTGACGGAGAACGCGGATGTAGTCTTCGGCAAGAAGGTGACGAATCGCGGGGCTGAAGAACGATTTGCCCTGAGAAACGGCGTCGATTGCGAGAATAAGGTCCGGGCCTGCCGAGTCCTTAAGGAGGTAAGCGAGGGCTCCGGCTTGCAGAGAGCGCATTACATAGGACTCGTCGGAATGCATGCTGAGGATGACAACGGCGGAGGACGGTGATTCCTTCAGCAAGGCTTTTGTGGCTTCAACGCCATTCAAAAGGGGCATGGCCAAATCCATGATGACGATATCGGGGAGTAACGAGGCGCAAAGCGAAACAGCCTCGCGGCCATTTTGAGCCTCGCCAACCACTTCAAGGTTATTGTGACGTTCGAGAAGTGCGCGAAGTCCGGTGCGCATGACGGTATGGTCGTCGACAAGTAGGATGCGGAGTCTTTTCATGCCGTCTGCCCCGCGGCTTGCGCTCTTCGATGAAGCGGAAGCTCAACCTGAATGCGTGTGCCCGCGCCAGAGGCCGAATCGATAACAAAGGTGCCACCGAGGCGGGCGACGCGCTCATGCATGCCAAGCAATCCAATGCCGCGATTGCGCCGGGGATCGAACCCTACGCCGTCGTCTTGAATGGAAAGGACGCAGCGTTCCGTATCTTCCGCGAGGGAAACGCGGACATGATTTGCTTTGGAGTGAGCGGTACAGTTATTCAGCGCTTCCTGGACAACGCGGTAAATGCAGGTTTTGTGTTCGTCGGAGAGATCGTCGACAAAGTTACGATCGAGGATTTCGACGACCAGGCCGCTACGCTTGGAGACTTCGCGACCCTGCCATTCGAGAGCGGCGACAAGACCGAGATCGTCAAGCATGGAAGGCCGCAGGAGCAGAGTCATATTGCGGACCTTGTTGACGCAGTCCTCCGCCAGTAGCCGGATCTTCTGGAGCGCGCGAGCGGAGGAGTCGCGCCCCTGCGGCAAGTCGATGAGGTCCTGGACATCCATAAGAAGCGCAGTCAGAGTTTGGGCGATTTGGTCGTGAAGCTCTCTCGAAATGGCGCGCCGTTCGTCTTCCTGGGCGTCCACCAGCCGTTTGGAAAGTGCCTGCAGCTCGCTTTGGCAGCGCAAGCTCTCGAGGTATTTTTCTTCGGCACGATCCTCCAAGCGAGAGACATAGAGCACGCTGGCTGCGGCGAGAATCAGGCCGATGCCAATCGCGAGAGCAGAGAAGTTCTGGAGGCGGCTGCGCGATCTGGCGAATACGTTCGAGATGTCCATCTCCGCTACCTTCAATTCGAGTTCGTTGACACTACTGACCTCGCTTGTGAGGGCCAGAACAGATGCACGCTGCGCGAGGGCTTCGTGATGCAGATGGACCTGGTTGTTCTTTTGCAACCCCTCGCTCAAGATGTGGTCAATCGCGCGCCAGTAGCCTTCGAGTTCGTTGGCAAGCTTTTGCACCGACACTTGCAAGTTAGGGGGCGCTTGACGAAGGCAGCTTTCCATCGCGGCATCGGCGTGGCCGCGCATATCGTGCAGCTGCGCGAGATAAGACTCGCGGGTTTTCGGGCTCGAATCACTAAGGGTGTACTCCCGGACTACGGTCCCCGACTCGTAGATGCTCACACGGATTTTGCGGAGTGTGCGTTCGCGGGTTAGATAGTCTTGCCGGACTTGGAGGTTGCTGGCTTCCAGGTCGCGGAGGGATCGAATGGCATCAAAGGCGAGGACCACCATAAGGACCAGAAGCGCTAAGAAACCAGAGATCAGTGCGGCGCGCGGAACGATTCGCTTGCGCCGCGCAGTAACAGAAAAAGGAGCTGAGGATACGATATTGGAACTTGCATCAGCGTGAGACATGTCGCCTCCGAGGGCCGGGCTGTCGATAAAATGAAAATCTGCTCTTCGACTGAAACTCGATCAGGGAGACCAAAAGCGCACCACTTGCGTGTTGGACCTGCGAGGGTTAAACAAAAAGCAAGGTGCTCGTTAGCGGAGTTGGACGCACCAGAGAACAGATGATGAGGGCTCTATGGCCGCGCAACGTAACGAGTAGCAGGAAAGGTCTATCTACGAAGGACGGAATGCAGGGCAAGCAAGTCGAAGGAAATTGACTCAGCGCCGACAACCGTAGCGGCCGAGAAGGCGCTCGTTTCACAAGCGAAATTCTTCAAACCGGGTAAGAGCGAACCATGACTCGCGGCGGTCAACGGCCTTGCGCATTCGGCGTGACCGATTTTGCGAACCATGAAGTCATTGGAGGTATTGTCCACCAAAGACAAGAGCTCAGGAACCTCAGCCGCGACGATTCCGAGGACGAGCAGGCTCGCCACCACCGAGAGTAATATACCCGCCGAAGCAAGTCGCCGGCCAAACATTCCCGACTCTCCTATGCATTTATTTATACCCAGTTGTAACTGGAAAGACAACGTCGACCCCCATTTCCCATGGTACGCGCTAGGTCGGCTGAATGAAGCAAAGCCTTCCCCTCCTACCTTGTCCCAGTCGGCTTGTGCCAGGTCAACAACGGTTAGTTTTGACAGTCGAACTGAGTTCATCGTCTTCGCCGTCGGAATGTTCTCGAGTGTTTGGATCGTAATCTGTTTATAACCGCTGCGACGCGGACGACCATCGCCAGTCCGGTGAACCCGCAAGAAATCGAGGAGCTGATGTGCCTCAGGAAACTGACCGGGACTGAATTCGCTCCAAGGCGAGCGCGGGCTTCTCCGATCAGGGAGTTGGCGCGCTTGTCAGTACACGCAAGCCGTTTCGTTCACTTGGGATCAAGGCAGAATGAGGTCGTTGGGGTCACGCCCCTGCGCCATAACCTGGCCCAACCTTGTAATACTGAAGATCTCCTTCAGGTGCTCGTTCAAGTTGATAAGCTTCAGCCGGCTCTCAGCAGCTTTCGCCGAAATGTACAAACCGACAATCGCACCCAACCCGGAGCTATCCATGTAGGTCACATTCGTCAGGTCCAGCACAACCGTTTTGGCTTCCGAAAGGAGAGGTTTGACCGTGGCTTTCAAAAGCTGAATTGTGTCCGAAGTAATCTTTCCGGTACAGCGAACGACGATCTCGGCCGGTGTCTTGTCAGCGGCCATACTCAACTGGGAGGCTGGGGAAGGATTTGTTGCCATAGCTAGCTCCTCTCGGGTGTCCCCGGCAGAAGTTCTCGAAGCGATCAGGCCTTCAAAATGCGAATGTCGTGTCAACGGTGCAGAGCCGGGTGTTGCAACTCGGAGACTGTCAATATACGCCTCGTAAATGGGGAGTCAACACGATGTTGGCGTAACCTTGTCAGCGCCCGGTTGCTCGGGTCATGGGTAACTTGGGTGCTGGGACGAACCCTACGGTCGTTAAGCAGGGCCTTGCCGGGGCCTCTCGCAGCCTAGTCAGCGTCGAACGTTGAGATGATTAGTTGACAGCGAGAAAGGCTGGTGCACAGCTGCGGAGAAAATGCGATTCAACGTTCAGCCCATCTGGATCCACGGCGGCGGTTTCGTTGTCGGTGCGGCTGGCGATTCCAACGGCAGCAAGCTCGCCTCAAGGCAAGGTGGTGGTCGCGTCAACGATCGCGTGGCATACTCGGCTTCCTTTCGCATGCAAGACTGAATCGCGAAAAGCCCGGAGTCCCCAACTACGGGCTCAAGGATCAGCGTTTTGCACTGTGTTAGTGTGACTGCTTTGAATGGATAGGTCGAATAGTCGGAAAAGGCCCGGCTGGTACCTAGATGTCGTTTTGCACGTCTCATCGGGCTGTTGCCGCTGGATCGAGGATAGAACGGACGAAGTGGCGTGATTTTTCCGCTTTCAGCAAGGGTTCCGCCTTTTCATAACGGAAAGAACTTCCTTTCCTGTGTCGCCATCCTTGATGTCTTCTTGACATTTTCTTGACCTTTTCTTTAGAAACGCCAGGGCTGAATCTGATTATCCTTGGTGCCGAGAACCTCAAGGTCGGACGCCCCGAACCAGAGGCTGCGAGGTTCAGGCATTTGATCACGTAACCGAATTGACTCCCTGACCCCGCAACCCTGTTTGTATGACGACCGAGGGCTGCGGAGGACGGGCCACGATGCGAACGTGTTCCCCACCTACATGGAAATCAAGTAAGCAAGTAGGAGGTGTGAAATGAAGAGCTTCAGAATGTTCCTTGGCGTCGTAGTGTGGACTGGGGAGCTTCGGAGCGAAGCTACATGCCTCCTCCCGAAGCATTGCATGGCCTGGATCGTGGCTCTGGCCGTCGCCGGAGTCAATTCCGGCTGCGGAGGTGGCTACGGAAACAGTAGCGGCTCGCCGGGAAACAGCGGTCTCACCGCCTCCATCACAAATCCGATCACCACTCTTCAAGCGGGCGCCACTTACACGTTCCAAGCCACCACGCCGTCGAGCAACGGCTACGGCGCTGGAATCAGTTGGAGCATATCGCCGTCGGGGGCCGGCACTCTTTCAAACGTCATGAACAATGGCTTTTCGAGCTCCGTGATCTACCAGGCGCCCACCACGCCTCCCAGCCCCAATTCCGTCACGATCACCGCGACGCCATCCGATAGCCACGTAGGCCCGTCTAACGACACCTTCACGATTATGGCTTCCCCGATGGCTATGCTCGAAGGCCCATTCGCTATCGAATTCTCCGGCTTTGCTTCGACTGGCGAGACTCTCGCAGTCATAGGAAGCATTACCGCGGATGGCGCCGGTAACATTACCGGCGGATCGATTGATGTCAATCGCAATCGCGCGCCTAGCGTGCGGATTGGCGGCGTCACCGGGACCTATGCTCTCGACTCCAAACTGCACGGAAGCATGTCGCTCACGACCGCTTCGGGATTCGATCACCCGCTGGTAGTCTCCTTTGTCCTCGCCTCCGACAGGAAGTCCGGCAGGATCGCCGACTCCACCCCAGATGGCCTCTTCGTGTCCGGCCAGTTGCTCCGGCAAGATAGAACTGCGTTTTCGCTCACGAAGATTTTGAGCGACTTCGTATTCAAGTTGGAAACACCCTCATCCGATCGTGTCGCGACGGTCGGCAAAGTCAGCGTCGGCCGCAATTCGATCCTCTCGGGGATAGCCGATGAGAGCAAGTCCGGTGATGGCCTCGTTTTCTCCGCTGCGCCCATCGCTGGCAGCCTCACAGCCGTGCCCGATGAAAACGGACGCGGCACATTCATTCTCGGGACGCTCGCGGATACCTCGCGTTTCGTATTCTATGTCGTCACGGATTCGCGTCTGCTCTTTTTGGAAACGGACGCGGGTGGTGGTGCAGGGCGCACGCGTCAACTCGGCGCGGCCCAGCGCCAAGTGCTTCCTTTCTCGCCGGCGACAGCAAATGCTTCAGGCAGGATGAGTGCTTCCGGCTTCGACACGCAGGCCTCCTCGTTCGGCGCTGTTTCTGTGGCGGGATCGCTCGAGATTCAGAATCTCTCGCACGCTACGCTCTCCTGGGATGCGATGAGCGCCCACGCTGCAGTGTCGCTTGATTCTCTGCGCAGCGACAGTGTCACGTTCGATCCTTCCACTGGGCGCGGCACGATCGAGATCGCTAATGGATTCGCAAATAATTTTGCCGATTCTGTCGCTTTTTATCTGGCGAGTCCTGGGACGGGTTTCTTCCTCGACAAAACCTCCGGGCGATTCAATCGCGCGATCGCCGGCGATCTCGAAGCGATTGGCGCAGAATAGCCGATCGCGTTGCGTGCCATCGCTGATGGCGAAAAGTTCAGCCTTTGGGAATTTGGCTCGATGCCATCGTTGGAGACACTTAGGAAGTCTAAGGTTACGAGCGAGTTGACTGAGTCGAAGGGTGAATCAGCGCAGCCACCCGCCTACTGGTGAGCCCGTTCATCAAGCACTTGAACGGCAGAATCACAGGCAAAAAAAAGCCCCAGTGACCACTCTCGACCTGGGGCCCTTGCGAATCGAACGAGAATTGGGACGCCAAGTGCCTTCCCCGTCCGATTTCCTTCTCTACCGATACTTTAATTTCTGAGAGACAGGGTGTCGCTGCCCGCGGGCAATTCTGAACGTGCTTTAGAGCAATGTTTCTCAGACCGGAAAGGGCCATGAAGTCGTTTGAGGGTGTTTCGGTGATTAGGAGGACAACATCGAAGGGCCTCGAACGATAGGAATCCAGGGGCGGGCCGCGTTGGATATTCGTCTAATTCTGATTGAAAAGAGATAGACTAAACGGTCCATTCGGCTATCAATTGCCACGGACGGAGAGAACATGAGGGCTTTGGAATCTCGCGCGATCGCTGTCAATGCCCGCCCCAGTATCGACCTGCTAAGGGGCTTGAAACGGGAGGAAATCGAACTGATCTTGGCGGCGGCAAGGGCACGTCGAGTCCCCGCCAAGTCCGTGATGACTTACCAGGGTGAGCCAGCCGATAGTCTACTGCTGCTTTGGAAAGGCCGCGCGCGTTATTTCTTTGAAACGCCGAACGGAAAAAAACTCATCTTGATATGGATTACCCCCGGCCATTCCTTCGGTGGAGCGGCGCTGGTACCCCGAGGTTCCAATTACCTCCTGAGTACGGAAACCGTCCGCGACAGTGTCGTGCTTGTTTGGGACGGTCCGACCATTCGTGGCTTTGCGCGCCGCTTCCCGCAACTTATGGAAAATGCAATCGCCAGCGCTGTGGATTACCTGTCATGGTATATCGCTGCGCACGCCGCTTTGTGTTCCCAGACTGCTCGGCAGAGGCTGGCAAGTGTTCTTCTCGGATGTACATCCAGCATGGGTCAAAGAGTGTCAGGCGGCATTGAATTCGATATTACCAACGAGGAGTTGGCCAATGCGGCGAATATCACTCCGTATACGGCGAGCCGTATTTTGAGCGAATGGCAGAGAACCGGGGCGATTCGCAAACGGCGAGGGAAGATTGTTGTGCACTCCACCGAAAGATTGTTTCTGCGCGTCGCTTGAACGTCGCTGCATCCATCCCTTGGATGCATCTAAGCAGGATAGACGGCAAAGCGTATACTGCGAACTGACTGTGTGTTGATGCAGTGACCCGGGTGAGGCTCGCCTTGGATGAAACGACCGTTGGCAGCTCCTAGTACGACATGCCTGATTGGCGACTTAAGTTGTCGTCGCGGCCAAAGAGCAGTGCATAGGCTGAGGGAATCGCTCGTTGCATCTTTGCTAGTTTGGGCTTTTCTTGTGCTGCAAATCCCTCTTGCAGCCCAGGTCCGACAAGTCCGGCGCGTGCTTATTCTTAATGACCTTGGCATCGTGTCAGCACCGGGATTTGCCGAAGTCGATCAGACAATCTTCGCTGAACTGCAGAAATCGCCTTACCAGGTTGAGCTTTATCATGAAAGCCTGGAACTGACGCTGTTCCCGGACGAAGTCTCGCAACGCCGGTTTCGTGAAGGGTTTATTGCAAAGTATGCAGACCGCAAACCGGACGTGATCATTGCCGCCGGGTCAGCATCCCTCAAGTTTGTAGCCGAGTCGCGCGATCGGTTCCTCCGGGACACCCCAATCGTTTTCTGCGCAATTCTGGGGGAAATTCCGGAGCAGCTAAAGCCCGATATGCATTTCACGGGTGTCTTGGGCAGGTTACACCCGGAAGAGACTCTGAGTGCTGCACTGCACATGCTACCCGGTACCGAGCACGTTGTAGTGGTGGGTGGGGTGGGCAAGTTTGACCAAGCTTTCGAAGCCGTTGCCAAACAAGGTCTCCGTAGCTACGAATCAAAACTCCAATTCACGTATCTTACCGACCTTCCGATGTCGGCTCTACTTGAGCGGCTCAAGCACCTTCCGAGCAATACGATCGTATACCACACCTCCATCACACTCGATGCAGCGGGGGAACGCTTTGTCGATTCAACGCAGTCGGTACCGTTGGTAGCCGATGCCGCGAACGCGCCTGTGTTCGTGATGGACGATGTGGATCTCCGGGATGGAGCGGTGGGCGGAGACTTGGTGAACTGGGCGGACGATGGCCGCGTTGCCGCGGAAATGGCAGTGCGGGTTCTTAGCGGTGGGCAGCCCGAGGACATGCCAATCGTAACCAGCAATCATGCGTATATGTTCGATTGGCGTGCGCTGCAGCGCTGGCGGCTGAAAGAGAGTAGTCTTCCAACCGGCAGCACGGTGATTTTCCGCGACCTGTCACTATGGGCACGCGCAAAATGGATTTTGATCACAGGGCTGCTAATCATCCTCTTTTTGTCGGCGCTGGCGGCCTACCTCCAACAGAGTCGAGCCCAGGTCAGGCAGGCGAGAGATGCGGAACTAGAACTCACGGGCCTGCTAATCAACGCCCAGGAAAAGGAACGAAGCCGGCTGGCGGCGGAACTCCACGATGATTTCAGCCAACGTTTGGCGCTACTCGCGTTTGAATTGGAAGGCGTTGAAGAGGCACTGCCCGCCTTGTCGGATGGCCTCAAGCGCAAGATACAGAAGGCTCAGGAATCAGCAAGCGAGCTTGGAGCCGATCTTCACACCGTATCCCATCGACTGCACTCATCTACCCTGGAGGCTTTGGGACTCGTTCCGGGTGTGAGTGCTTTGTGCAAGGAGTTCGCCGCCCATCAGGGTATCCCAATCGATTTTTCTTTCGTTGATATTCCTGCTCATGTTGGCTCCGACGTGTCGCTGTGCTTGTTTCGTATCGTCCAGGAGGCGCTGCAAAATTTGAAGAAGCACAGTGGTGCAGCAAAGGCCCAAGTGATGTTGCGCAAAGTGAAAGACAGGTTGTTTCTCTCGGTGATCGACGAAGGCAGGGGATTCGATATCAAGGAAGCGAAGAAGAATGCGGGGCTGGGCATTGGCAGCATGCAGGGAAGGGCACGGCTGTTGGGCGGGCAATTCGAGATTCAATCGGAACCAGGGAAGGGGACAACAATAGAGGTTTGGGTGCCGATCGAGCCGCAAACCGAGCCAATGAAGAATTAGACCTTGCACCGGTCTGTTGCGATCCACCCAATTGCTGAGCGACGGAGTTGTGGCTGGGATTCCGTCATTCCCGCTGGTACCCGAGCTGCAGTTCTTCGATCGGAAACAGGGATCGCCTTGGTCTGTCGAGATTCAACGTCGTCCCTTACTTTGGATTTGCGCGAGCCGTGCCTTCACAATTTGCCGAATAAGCGCTGTGGGAAGAGGCTTGTCGATGCCAAAGTGGATGGTCCCTTTGGAGGTGAAAAACTCACGAAGCTCATGTTTAAACATTCCGATGATCGAAGCCGTGGGGAACAAACTGCAATGGTCCGAAAACCCGGCGAACCACACGAGAACGCCTGTTTTGTTTTTGAATGCGGGAATACCATAGCTAATTGTCTCGATTGCATCGCGCGGCATCGCGGACCGAATGACGCTGTGCATTTTGACGAGGTTTCTGCGGGCGGGAGCCGGGACCGTTGTGAGGTATTCAGAAAAGTTCTTGGGAACGGCTTGGGCTTTTTTTGCCGAGCTGCGCCGGACAGTTTTCGCAGTTTTCACGCTCCGATGCTATAAGAAGCAACAGCTTCGAGTCCAGCCGGGCGAACCGATAGGCCGCGGTTGAATCGTTGCATTTCACTAAGCGGCGGGTAGGCTGTCGCTCAATGCTACTGGTGAGATGCGGAGTTGGACGTCTGCTCGGCGACACTGCAGCGGCCACCCTCCGAATCCAGGAATTGAGCAAGGGTACCCCCGAAATCCTGTTGTGTCGGGGGCAGGCTGAACTGCACACCTTTAGCGGTCATTTCCTTATAAAAGGTTTGCAGATTCGTGACGTTGAAGCCGAGCTCGAGGCTCCCAGCTGGGTTCCTTTGAGACGCGGGATGTAAGGCCAAGGATGTTTCGCCAGTCGAGAATTCGGTCCAACCGGGCGATTGGAACCTCAGGGGCAAGCCTAGCACATCGCGATAGAACTTCACGGCATGGTCCATATCAGCCACAAACTGAATTACATAGTTGAGTTTCATGTTCCGAAGCCTCCT